>Ga0172380_10003496_pt1 | contig 21508 bp, 19 predicted proteins | sample Leawe162metaG_FD_119747 | JGI IMG/M metagenome (GOLD analysis project Ga0172380, IMG submission 119747) | Leachate microbial communities from a municipal landfill in Southern Ontario, Canada - Leachate well 162 metaG | ecosystem: Engineered > Solid waste > Landfill > Unclassified | place...
CTCCGGTGGGAATGCGCGGCGATCCAACCCCGGAGCCATCGCACTTTCCCCTCATCCACTTCACGTCCTTGAACCACAATCGGCCATTGCGCGGCCTCTCTTTGCTCTCAATTGAAAGTGTAGCCCAGCATTTTTTGCACTTATCGGAGATGCGCCCGCGTCGCTGAACTTGAAAAATCCCAGTTGACGGGCCATGCACAGGACCGGTAGGCTGCCCGACTGCCCAAGACCGGTTTGCCTTGTCGCGGGCAGGCCCGAGAAAAAATTCATGGCCGAAGAGCTTTCCTACGTTCTCCTCACACCTTATTCGCTGCGCAAGTCGCGAACGGGCGGGATCATTTCCCGGTTGTTGGCGAGGACGGGCCTGGAGCTTGCGGGGGGGAGGTTGTTTTCTCCCGGGCAGGAACTGGCGAACGCCTATGCCGAAATGGCCGCGGGCGAGCCGGACCCCAGGCACCGGGCCACGCAGGACCTGATTTGCGATTACATCCGCAAGAATTTTGTGACGGCTCCCGATGGAACTCCCCCGCGGGTTCTCCTCCTGGTTCTGCGGGGAGAGGATGCGGTCTCAAAAACCCGTGCCGTCACCGGGCACATCGCCGCGCGCCGACCCCGGGGGGAAACGATCCGCGACACGTACGGCGACCACATTGTGGAGGATGAAAGGGTGGTCTATTTCGAGCCGGCTGTGCTTGCGGCGCCGGATGCCGCCAGCGCGCGGACCCACCTGGCACTCTGGGCGAAATATTCCGACAGCGATGGCGGGATTCTCGAGGACAGCGTGATCTTTCCCGCCGGCGAGAACATCGAGACAACCCTGGTCCTGATCAAGCCCGACAATTTCCGTTTTCCCAACGCCCGCCCGGGCGGCGTCATCGACACCTTTTCGCGAAGCGGCCTCTCGATCATCGGCTTCAAAGTCCACCACATGAGCGTGGCGGAGGCGGAAGCTTTCTACGGCCCGGTTCTCGATGTCCTGCTCGACAAAATGCGCGAGCCGAGCGGCAAGCGGGCGCGGTTCGTCGTCGAGGGGGAACTGGGGGTGCCGCTGGATTCCGCAACCGAGGCCTCGATGGGCGAACTGCTCGGCCCGATCGCCGGGCGCGCCCACTGGGAATCGATCGTCCAATTCATGGCAGGCACCCGCCCGGCCCAATGCCCCCCCGATCAACGCGATCTTCCCGGCACGGAAAAATGCGTGGCCCTGGTTTACCGCGGGATCGATGCCATCGCAAAAATTCGAGAGGTGCTCGGCCCGACCGATCCCTCGAAGGCTCCCCCCGGATCGATTCGAAAAGAATTCGGACAGACGGTCATGATCAACGCCGCGCACGCGTCGGACTCCCCGGAGAACGCGCGCCGCGAGATGGAGATCCTCCGGATATCCGAAAACAATTTGAAACCGCTGCTTGAAGCGCACGGCGTGCGCGTCTAATACCAACCTACCCAAATTATGGAAATTGCGTCCCGACTCACCGAACTCACCCCGTCACTCACCCTTGCCATCGACAGCAAAGCCAAAGCCCTGAAGGCCGAAGGCATTGATGTCTGCGGATTCGGAGCCGGAGAACCCGACATGGACACCCCGGAGCACATCAAAGCCGCCGCCATCGCGGCCCTCCAGGGGGGGCACACAAAATACACCCCGAGTTCGGGCATCCCCGAACTCCGCCAGGCGATCTCGAAGAAATTCGCGGCGGACAACAAGCTCGAATACAAGCCCGCCCAAATCGTTGTCAGCAACGGCGCGAAGCAGTCGTGCTTCAACGCGATCGCCGCGGTGGTCAACCCCGGCGACGAGGTCGTCATCCCCGCCCCGTTCTGGTTGAGCTATCCGGAGATGGTCCGCATCGCCGGAGGCGTTCCGGTCATCGTCCAGACCAAGGAAGAAAACGATTGGAAGATGACCGCTGAGGAATTTGAAAATGCGATGACCCCCTGCACGAAGATGGTCGTCATCAACTCTCCGGGCAACCCGACCGGGTCGGTTTACACCCGCGAGGAACTGCGGGCGATTTCGGAAGTGGCCGCCGAGGAGGACATCTACATTCTCTCCGACGAGATCTACGAGAAGCTGACCTACGATGGCGCCGAGCATGTGAGCATCGCTTCCCTCACGCCCGAAGCCTACGACCTCACGATCACGGTCAACGGATTCAGCAAGGCCTATGCCATGACCGGCTGGAGGCTCGGTTATCTCGGGGCGCCGGACCCGATCGCCAAAGCGATCGACTCGATGCAGAGTCACACCACGTCGAACCCCTGTTCCTTCGCCCAATACGGCGGGTTGGCCGCATTGACCGGCGACCAGCAGTGTGTGACCGACATGCGCGACGAGTTCGATATCCGCCGGCAATACATGTTCGAGCGCCTGAACGGGATCTCCGGCATCCAGGCCGTCCGTCCGCTGGGCGCCTTTTACGTTCTCGCCAATGTGAGTTCGTTCGGGCTCAAGTCCCAGAACTTTGCCGACCGGCTGCTGAGCAAGGCGAATGTGGCCCTCGTCCCGGGAGTTGCCTTTGGCGACGACCGCACCGTCCGGCTCAGCTACGCGACGAGCCTCGACATCATCAAGACCGGTCTCGACCGGATCGAAGAGTTCTGCAAGACGATTTAAGGGCGCCCCATGTCCGTTCTCATTGTCGGTTCCATCGCCCTGGATGACATCAAGACCCCGGTGGAGGAGCATGCCAATCTCCTCGGGGGATCGGCGTCCTACGGGGCCGTGGCCGCGGCTTTTTTCAGCCCGGTAAACCTCGTGGGCATTGTCGGAGAGGATTTCCCCAAGGAACATGTCGACCTCCTCCGCAGCCGCCGGATCGACTTGGAGGGATTGCAGATCGTGCCCGGAAAAACCTTCCGCTGGTCGGGCGAATACATGTGGGACATGAACACCCGCGAGACCCGGTCGGTAGAACTGAATGTTTTCGAGCATTTCACCCCGACGTTGCCGGAGAATTATCGCTCCACGCCATTTGTCCTCCTCGCGAACATTGCCCCCGACCTCCAGCACCACGTCCTGGACCAGGTTGTGAACCCCCGCTTTGTCATCGCGGACACGATGGATCTCTGGATCTATATCGCGAAGGATTCCCTGATCCGCCTCCTCGGGCGCGTGGACATGCTGGTCCTCAACGACAGCGAGGCACGGCAGCTCACCAAGCAAACCAATCTGGTCAAGGCGGCCAAAGCGATCCTCGCGTTGGGACCGAAATACGTCGCCATCAAAAAGGGCGAGCACGGGTGCCTCCTCTTCGGGGAAAGCGGGGAATTTTTCAGTTGCCCGGCTTACCCGTTGGAAGACATCCATGATCCGACCGGTGCGGGCGACACGTTCGCCGGCGGCCTTGCCGGGGTGCTCGTGCGCGAGAGCGCTTCGGGCCCCGTGGATTTCGGATCCCTCCGCCGCGCGGTGGTTTTTGGCACCGTGCTCGCGAGCTTCAATGTCGAGGCATTCAGCCTGGAACGCTTGAAGACGGTCGATGCCGCCCAGATCGGGGACCGTTCCCGCGTGCTCCGGCTCATGAGCCAGTTCGAATCCGACTAGGAGGGGGAGAGTTGGCGTTTCCCAGACGTCTTTTGCTCACCCACAGATCGGAGTCGAAGCCTGCAGCATTGTGACTCCGGAATTTTCTGGATAAGTTTGCGGCTTCCCCGTGCTCACCGACTCCCATGCCAAATACTTCGCCCACGAGCTGACCAAGCGGTGCGCGTCGGACAGCTTGGAAAAGCTGGCGGGGGCGGTGGCTGGTGCTCAGGTGGATCTGAATCCGCATCAGGTGGATGCCGCCCTGTTCGCGTTCAGATCCCCGCTCTCAATGGGGGCGCTTCTTGCCGATGAGGTCGGGCTTGGTAAGACCATTGAGGCGGGATTGGTCCTTTCTCAAAAGTGGGCGGAGCGGAAGCGGCAGATTCTGGTCATCGTGCCATCAAACCTGCGGAAACAGTGGCACCAGGAATTAACCGAGAAATTCTTCCTGCCCTGCCGCATTCTCGAAACAAAATCCTACAACGCTGCGGTCAAACAGGGGAGGTTTCGCCCGTTTGAGGGGGAGGACATCGTCATCTGCTCCTACCAGTTTGCGCGCAACAAAGCGACGGATGACGTGGACGCCCAGCGGGACCGTCTGATCCGGGAAGTTGAGCAACGCCTGGTCCACAGTGAATCGAAAACCTCTCTCTTCACCATCCGGTGGAGCTTACGATGAACCCGTATGGAGCCTGACGACACAATTCGTGAAATCGCTGAATTTGAGCCTGTCGAATTCGAGCTTGTGAGCGGCGGCCATCCGGTCAAGGTGGTTGTCGGTCGCTTTTGGGAGAAAATCAGCGAATCGGACCGCCAACTCGGATACCTCCCCAAGGAATATGATGCGATTCGGATTTACTGCACCGAGGACACGATCCCCCGCCGCATGACCCAGCAATTTGAAATGCTGCCCCAACATGAATTTGATCCGAATGCAGTGGCTGCCATCTGGGCTGGCCTCCAAGAGCATGTTACCAATCTCAACTTCCGCGAGCACGACTCTCTGGATGATTTCATGGCATGGTTTTCTGAAATGGCCGACAAAATTTCCAGCTCCGCAGAGGACATGGCTGACCACATTCAGCACCTTCCCGAATTGTGCGATCCCGAATCGTTTGATCGGATTGATGATTCGGTATTCAATGATCAAAATGACTGAGCAAGCAACGCTGCCTCCACGAAGATGAAATCCACGCCCATTACCAAGATCATCATCAAGCGATTTCGAAGCTTTCCCACGGCGACGCTCTCGTTCGAGAACCCCCTTTTCGTGGTTGGCAGAAACGGTTCGGGCAAGAGCAATCTTGCCGATGCTTTCAGCTTTGTCTCCGAAGCCATGTCATCGCCGCTGCAGGCGGTTTTCGACCGGCGCGGAGGTATTGCTTCGGTGCGCAATCGAAGCTCTGTAAAAAGTGCGCCGCCCAATCTCGGGCTCGCTTTCGAGTTCGGCCCCTTCAACGGAACCGAGGGCGGACGCTTTGCCTTCGAGGTGAAGGCCCTGCCAAATTACGGCTACAAAATCGTGAGGGAGCAATGCCTTGTGCGCAAGAATGGGGGAGGACGCTGGTGGTTTGATCGCGGCGATGAGTGGACGAGCAATGCCGACGGACTAACTCCGGCATTGGAACCTTCGGCGCTGGCATTGCCACTGGTCGGCGGAGACGAGCGGTTCGCACCGTTTTTCCGAGTCCTCAGCGCAATGCGCGTCTATTCCATCGAGCCCTCAAAGCTCCGCGACATGCAGGATCCGGATAGCGGCCAAACATTGCGTCCCGACGGCAGCAACGCCGCCAGCGTCCTTCAGGAACTCCTCCGGGGGGAAGATGCCAAAGCGGCAAAAGCGGAGATCAACCGCATCCTGGAATCCATCGTTCCGGAAACCACTTCGGTCATTCCCAAAAAGCATGGCAACAAGCTTTCCATGACGTTTGCGCAGGAGTGGGGCGAAGGAAAAAAACTCAACTTTGATGCCTTCAGCATGTCGGATGGCACCCTGCGTTCGCTGGGACTGATCATGGCCGTCTTTCAGAAGCCCTGCCCCAGCGTCCTTGTCATTGAAGAACCCGAGGCCACCATCCATCCCTGTGCATTGGGTGCGATCCTCGACCTGATCCGGCGCGCCTCGAAGACCATGCAGGTGGTCGTCACAACGCACAGCCCGGAGTTGCTGGATGCCAAGTGGGTCACGGATGGCAACCTTCGCATTGTATCCTGGCAGGAGGGCGCATCCCATTTGCTGCTCCCTTCGGCTGCCACGCGCGAGGCCATGCGGCGGCATCTCATGGGGGCCGGCGAATTGCTCCGCTCGAATGCGCTCCACGCCGAGGAGTTGTTCTCCAGCGAACACGACCTCCACAACGGCAATCTGTTCGAGATGCTGGCATGAAGATTTACCCGATTGTGGAGGGCCATGGCGAGGTCGCGGCTGCGCCCGTGCTCCTGCGGCGGCTTGTTGCCGAGGCCGGGTGCCATGGTGTGGGAGTCGGCACACCCATCCGCCGCACCCAATCCCAGTTCCGGGGCAAGGAGACCGTGCAGGCTGCCGTAAGGCTCGCCGCGCTCCAGCCGCAGTGCGCCGCCATCGTTCTTCTTTTCGATGGCGAGGACGATTGCCCGAAGGAACTCGCAGAGGAAGTCCGGGCCTGGGCAAGGGAGGCAGCCGGTGAAATTCCCTGCGATGTCGTCGTCGCCTACCGTGAATACGAAACATGGTTTGTCGCCGCTCTGGAATCCTTGCGCGGGCATTACGGCATTCGTGAGGATGCCGAGGCTCCTGCTGATCCCGAAAGCCGCCGGGACGCCAAAGGCTGGCTGGAAGACTTCATGCCCGGCACCCGCGCCTACTCCGAAACGGGCGACCAGCCGGGCATGAGCCAAACTTTTGACATGGGCATGGCCCATCGCAGAAACCGGTCGTTCCGCAAACTTGTCAAAACGGTCGGCTCTTTGCTGGCTCAACTCCAACATCCCCTGCCTGAATGGCCTCCCGCCTCATGGCTGGCCGATTGATTGCGATGACAAAAAAGCAAAAACTGGAATTAGCGTGGATCGAGAAGGAAAATGAGCATCGCACGGAACCGCGCATCCGCTTGGAATTTTCCGCCGATCCGCAACGAGACGATTCCCCACTCCTGTGCCGGGAAGCCATACTCGACGCCTGCGGCGATCCCAGGTGCGGTTGCTTGGGGATCCATTTCGAATGGCTGGCTGCGCCGGACGATCCCCAGCCGAAACCACTTCAGGATTTCTGGTATGATCTCGAAGAGGACATTTTGCGGTTGACGCCGGAGTTGGAGAAGGATCCCGAGGTCCTCCGGTTGGGTGAAATCCTCCACGCGGAGCTGACCACGGAAATGCGAGCCCAGTTGCGCGAATGGTTTTTTGTCAGAAAGCTCGCCATCATCGAGTCCACACCCCTCGACGATATCGATCTCACCGACCTGCCGGATTCCAGCGACCGGAAAATGGTCGGTTTCGTGGATGTTTTTCCCTGCGGTCAGGCTCTGGATTTGACTTGGAACAACGAGGCGTGGGCGGTGGACGAGCAGTATTGCGTGCAACCCCGCTGCACCTGCAAAGACGCGGTGTTGTCCTTTCTCAAGCTCAGCAATGCCTCGGGTAACAAAACGGCCTCCATCGGCGACCCACCTGCCCTCCGCTACAACTACATTTCCGAAGCCTCCAAGCCCGTGTCGCGAGGCCCCTCGGGAAGCCCTTCCTTGAATGCGCTGTTGGATGCGCTCAAGCGCGAGCACCCCGACCTCAACTCCCAATTGCGGCTGCGCCACAACATCATGCAGTCCCTGTATCTCCGACAGAATGCGGAACGATTGAAGGCGCGCTTGGCCGCCATGGAAAACAATCCCCCCAGAACCGGGCGCAATGACCCCTGCCCCTGCGGTAGCGGTCGCAAATACAAACACTGCTGCCTCAATAAACCCCGGCCATGACGAAAAAACAAAAACTCGAGCTGACTTGGATTGGAAAGGAGAATCGGCCCCGGCTGGAGCCGCGCATCCTGCTCGAAGATCCAGAGAAGTCGTATCACGCGAAGTTCCGGGTGAAAGACAAGGGCTCACACGAAGCCACGAAGAGCACGAAGAAAGACAGCAACCCGGAACAAACGGAAGCCTCTTCTCCCCTTCGTGCCTTCGTGTCTTCGTGTGAAAAATCTCCGGGCGACCTCTCCGACAACCGTCTCATCTTCGGCGACAATCTCCTCGCCCTCAAAGCCCTCGAACAGGAGTTCTCCGGGAAAATCAAGTGCATCTACATCGACCCGCCATTCAATACGCAGCAAGCATTCGACCATTACGATGATGCAACGGAGCATTCAGACTGGCTTCGACTCATTCGGGATCGAGCGGTGATTCTACATCGCCTGCTTGCTCATGACGGGACCTTGTTTGTCCACATCGACGACAATGAGTTGGGCTATCTGACAGTCCTGCTTGACGAAATATTTGGACGCGCGAACCGACTTTACATTGTAACATTTAAACAAGGTTCCGCGACTGGTCACAAGTCGATCAACCCAGGGTGTGTCAGCACGACAAACTTTCTTCTGCTTTATGCGAAGGATAAAGCATGTTGGACCCCAAACCGTGTTTTTACGGCACGCGAGCGCGATGACCGTTATGGTCAGTTCATCGAAAACATATCAGCGTCATTCGAGAAGTGGACATTTACAACGCTCATGAAGGCATTTGCTGCTTCAGTGCGGGTGTCTGAAAAAGATGCTCGCGTGATCGTAAAGGCCGAACCGCATAAACTTGATGAATTCGTTGTTAGTCATGCGTCACAAGTAGTCCGCACTGCCCGACCAAGTTATGACGGTGTAAGCGCAGAAGCCCGCAAACTGATAGACACGTCAAAGCTGTCCAAGGATCGAATATACAGGCTTCAACGCGATGGATATTCTGATATTTATCTCAAAGGTGGTGAGCGCCTTTTATTCTATTCCGACAAGCTGAAGAACATTGACGGGAAATTTGTGGCTGCTGAGCCGCTGACCACTCTTTGGGATGACATTCTTTCTAATAACTTGCATGCTGAGGGTGCCGTTGAGTTCCCAAAAGGCAAGAAGCCTGAAGCGCTCATCAAGCGCGTTTTTGACCTCTCCACCAACCCCGGCGACTGGGTTCTGGATTCCTTCGGCGGTTCCGGCACGACCGGGGCGGTCGCGCACAAGATGGGGCGGCGGTGGATCATGGTGGAGTTGGGCGAGCATTGCCACACGCACATTATTCCGCGGCTGAAAAAAGTGGTGGACGGCAAAGACCCCGGCGGTATCACAGAGGCAGTCGGCTGGAAGGGCGGGGCTGGGTTCCGATACTACCGGCTTGCGCCTTCGCTGCTCACGCAGGACAGGTGGGGGAATTGGGTGATCAGCAGGGAATTCAACGCGCCGATGCTGGCCGAGGCGGTTTGCAAACTGGAAGGCTTCACCTACGCGCCGAGCGACACGCTCTACTGGCAGCACGGGCATTCCACCGAGCGGGATTTTCTCTACGTCACCACCGCGAGCCTGAGCCACGATCAGCTTCAGCAGTTGAGCGACGAGGTGGGGCCGGAACGCACGCTGCTTGTCGTCTGCTCCGCGTTCCGGGGACGCAAGGAAGGCTACCCGAACCTGACCGTGAAGAAAATCCCCAAGGTCGTCCTCGCCCGCTGCGAGTGGGGACACGACGATTACAGCCTCAAGGTGGAGAACCTCCCCAAGGCCCCGCCAAAGCCCGGGCAGATCGAACTATTGTGAAAAACTCACACGAAGACACGATGACACGAAGGGATAAGGAGGAGCTGTCCAGAATTGTCGTAGATTGCGGCTTCAATCTGCATCGGGAGCTTGGGCCGGGGCTTTTGGAAAGCGTTTATGAAGTCGTGCTTGCAAAGATGCTGGATGATCGGGGCTTGAGAGTGAAACGGCAGGCACCCGTTCCCATTTCGGTGATGGGGATGAAATTTGATGAAGGTTTCCGCGCGGACATCCTTGTTGAGGACTTGCTTTTGATTGAATTGAAATCCGTGGAGAACCTTGCCCCGGTTCATTCCAAACAGGTTTTGACATATCTTCGGCTCCTGAACCTGCCTCTCGGTCTGCTGATCAATTTCGGGGCAGCAACTTTCAAAGAAGGCGTCAAACGAATAGTCAACGGCCCCCAGTCCTTCGTGTCTTCGTGCCTTCGTGTGAACCAGAACGGAGGTGAGCTGTGAGCAGGTCGCGGGTTCGACTGCCCATCCCGCTGGGACGGGATCGTCAGCCATGCGAAGCCAAAATGCAGAGCGCGGCGAAGGCCGCGATAATCCCGCCCCGTCCACTCTTTCCCCTTGACGTGCGCGCACGTCTCATGAATGCTCACCCCAGCAAGCCCGCCGAGCCTCCCGGTCCTTTCGAGGACATGGCGCTTAATTCCGGCGGGTTTTTTCTGCCCGGATGCCATTCCTTCGCGGCTTTGCGCCTTCGCGTGAGACTCCTGCTTTTATGAACCGCCACGTCAACGCCATTGCCGGCCGCCTGAGCTTGCGCGCACCGCAGCGACATTCGCTGGAAATCCTCGACCGGATTTCAGAAATCGTTCCGCCAAACAAAGCCGCCGATCTCGCCGCCGCGCTGGAGATCATCCGCGGCGAGTATCCGACGGTCACCGATTTCGAGCGCGAATTCCCGTCGCTCTGCTTCGCGTTGGCAACCGGGGTGGGAAAAACCAGGCTCATGGGGGCATTTATCAGCTACCTGCATTTGGCCCACGGCATCAACAACTTCTTCGTCCTGGCGCCGAACCTGACGATCTACAACAAGCTCATCGCCGATTTTACGCCAAATACACCCAAATACGTATTCAAGGGCATTGCCGAGTTCGCCCAGGAAGCGCCGGAAATCATCACGGGGGACAACTACGAGTCCAAAGCGGGCACGCTCTTTGACCAAGTGCTGCGCTGCAAAATCAACATTTTCAATATCTCGAAGATCAACTCCGAGGTCCGCGGCGGGAAGTCGCCGCCAAGAAAGACTCCGCCGTCCGCTGGTGCCGGCACGCTTCCGACCACTCCGCCAAAAACGGAGGCAAACCGTGGAAGTATCTGCTCATCCCCCACGATGCGATTGCCGAGAACATGAGCATCAAGGGATTGGCCGCACAGTTTGGTGACGAACAGATGCGCCGCTCCCCTGAACACTGAAAACCCTGATTTTTTCTTCCATGCGAGTCGCCCGCTATTTCATCTACGGTCTGCCGGTCCTCCTCCTGGTGTTGATCGCGGCGAGCTTTCTGAACTCGGCCTTCCTCTCGACCGGAAAAAAAAATGAGATGTCGATCGGGGTTCTCGGGGAGCCGTCCTCGCTGAACCCCATCCAGCAGGCCGACTCGGCGGCCTCGCAGGTTTTCTCGACCATATTCAACGGCCTGCTGAAATATGACGAGAATCTCGAGATCGCCGGCGACCTGGCGAAGTCTTGGGATCTCAGCCAGACGACGACCATCGTTTTCAAGGATTCCGCCTCGTCTGCGGCGGCATTGAAAATGGTGGAATCGTGGAGGTCGGAATGGGATGGCTGGAAGCTCGAAGCGGCCCGGTTGGAGGGAAATTTTCTCCTGCTTTCATTCACCGAGCCCGGAATGAGCGCCTCGGAAAGGCTCTTTTCCCGCCTGCCCGCGGAATCCCTTCAGCCGCTGGTCACGATCCGCGTGCAGGTCAAGGAGAACGCGAAAGCGATCCTGAAATCGTTCCGGGAGGCAAACCCGGCGGCCCGCATCGTGAGGGATTGGGTCGAATCGGGGAGCGCGTTCGAGCTGACCGCCGCTCCGGAGGTGAAAGGCGAAATCGAGACCTGGCTTTCCGGCCACGGAGGAGGGGAGGTCACTTTGGGAGATCCGGTTCCATTTCTTGCCGAGCCTCTCGTTGTCTTCACGCTCCGCGACCGTGTCCACTGGCATGATGGCAAGCCCTTCACGTCGCGGGATGTGGCGTTCACGTACGAGGCGATCATGGACGAGGCCTTCTCCTCGCCGCGGAAACCCGATTTCGATTTGATTCAAAAAATCGAAACCCCCGGGCTCCGAACCGTGCGGGTCACCTATCGCAAGCCATTTTCCCCGGCCCTGAACAGTTGGATGATGTCCATCCTGCCCGCCCACATTCTTGAGGGGAAGTCCCCCGAGTGGTGGGTGTCGAATTTCAATCGCCACCCGGTCGGCACAGGCCCGTTCCAGTTCGGCCAGTGGAAGACGAATGAATTCATCCGGGTGGTGCGGAATCCGGACTATTTCGACGCGCCCGGTCCCTGGCTCGACGGGATCGTGTTCCGTTCCCTTCCCGACCAGCTCTCGCTGCGGCTGGCTTTTGAAACCCGCCAGGTGGACTTCTGGACTGCGGACCCTTGGGCGGTCTCGGCTTTTGAAAAAGATCCGCGCTTCGAGGTGTTTTCCTCTCCTTCCGGTTCCTACACCTACATTGGATGGAATTTGAATCGGCCGCTTTTCAAGGACGAGCGGGTCCGGCAGGCCCTCGCGCATGCGGTGGATATCCCGGCCATGGTGAAATACATTCTCTACGGGCATGGCATCCAGAGCACCGGGATCTTCACTCCCCAGATGTGGTTTTTCAACCCGAGGGTGGTTCCCTTTACTTACGATCCCGACAAGGCCCGCGCGCTGCTGGACGAGGCGGGATGGGTGCCTGGTCCGGATGGGATCCGCGTCAAGGACGGACGGAGGTTTTCCTTCACTCTCATCACCAACAACGGCAACGAAATCCGGCGCGATATCGCCACACTGGCACAAGATGGATTCAGGAAGATCGGCATCGAAGTCAAAGTCGAACTCTACGAATGGGCGGTCTTCCTCAAGAGCCATGTGAACAAGGGGGATTTCGACGCCATCGTTCTGGGCTGGGTGCTCGGAAACGACTACGATCAATTCCAGATCTGGCATTCCACGCAGACCAACCCGGAGCAGTTGAACGTGGTCGGCTACAGGAACCCGGAAGTGGACAGATTGCTCCAGTCGATCCGACAGGAATACGACCGCGACAAAATTATTCCCATGTCCGGTCAGCTGCAAAGCATCATCTACCGCGAGCAGCCCTACCTCTTTCTCTATGTCCCGCAGGGAACATCCGTGATGTGGAAGGATTCCTACCGGGTTTGCCGCCCGGATGGCAAAGGCGGCTGGATGGATTCTCCGGTGGAAATGACGAAGGCCGGCTGGAGCTACTGGTCCGACTGGTTCTACCGCCCGGAATTCAAGGACCGCCTGCCCGAAAAAGCCCGGAAGTAGCGGAACCGCGTTTCCCCGTTGGAGGGACGACCGCCGTGTCGTCCCAAAATATTCAGAAAAAGCGCGAGCCTGCGTAAACGTAAGTCGCAAAAATCGCGGCGGCGATCGCGACCCCGGTCGCCCGAGCGAGACGGTCGTTCAACACCGCATTCTTGAAATGCGCGCAAGCCGTGGCAAAGGCAATCCACGCGAGCGGCACGCAGAACAGCCACAGTCCCTGATGGGCGAGTGCCAGGGCCAGCGGCGGAAATGTTCCCGCCACGTTGGGCGCGTATCCGCCGGCCTTGAGGAGGACGTTCAACGCGAGCATGCCCAGGGCCAGGAAGACAAATTGCGTGCTGGCGATGGAGAGGATCATGGGAGCGACGCGAGCGCCTGCCGCATGGCTTCCAGCGGGGCGGGGCGGTTGAACCAAATCTCGAAGGCAAGCGCGCCCTGGTGGAGCAGCATGCCCAGGCCGTTGGCGCAACGGGCTCCGGCGGCCGCGGCGTCCTCCAGCAGGCGGGATTGTCCCGAGGCATACACGGTGTCATAAACCATGAGGTTCGGGGTGAGCAGCGACGGGGGAATCAAAGGCGGGTCCGTGCGCCGCATTCCCACGGAGGTGGCGTTGATGACCAGATCCGCATGGGCGAGTTGCAGGCGGAGCGCCGGCTCTTCGAAGGGGATCGCCTGGATCCGGTCCACCGGCCCGACGAGCCGGTCCGTTCGGAAGGCGGAGGCCAATTCGGAGGCGAGCGCCTGCGCTTTTTCGAGAGTCCGGTTCACCAGGACGAGCCGTTCGCAGGATTCCATCGCGCACTGGGCGGCGATGGCGCGACCGGCGCCGCCACCCGCTCCCAGCAACACGATCCGAAGGTCGCGCAGGTCCACGGAAAATTCCTCGCGGATGGCGCGCACGAGCCCCGGCCCGTCGGTGTTGAAACCCAGCAGCCGGTCGCCCTGGACGACGACGGTGTTCACGCTGGCGGATTTGCGGGCATAGTCATCGGCTTCGTCCACCGCGGCGAGCGCGGCGGATTTGTGGGGAATCGTGACATTGGCCCCCAGAAATCCGGCTTTCGGGAGAGCCCGGAACGCGGCGCGGGCTTTTTCCGCGGGAACATGGACGCGGACATAACTCGCGTCGATGCCCGCGGCCCGGAGTGCGGCGTTGTGGAATGCGGGGGATTTTGAATGCGCGACCGGATCCCCGAAAACCCCCAATCGGGCGGGAGGCTTGAGGCTTGAGAAAACCCCGCTTCCGCCAATCAGATCATCCGCTGAATATACCTCGCTCATGGCTGCCCCCCAGAGAATCAGGCCGTGGACCAGGCGGCAAGATATCCCGCGCGCGCCTTTTCGTTTCGAGTTGATATTGGGCTGCCGCTGGGGCAAACTGCCGGGCTCTTTTGTGATGACCACCCTCCGGAAATTTTTCCTTCTCGCCTGCGGCTTTCTGGCGCTTTCCGGATCGGCGTGGTCACAGGACGCCTCGGATCTTTTTTTGCGGGCGTATCAGGATTTTCAAGCCGGCGAGAAACTCGAGCGCGACGGAAATCCCCGCGAGGCATTTGCCCGGTATCAGAACACCGCAAGACTCCTCGAACAGATTGTCAAAGCGCAGCCGGATTGGCAGCCGCCTGTCGTCGAATACCGGCTCAAGAAAACCCGCGAGAATATCGCCCGCCTGGAAGGCGATGTGTCCGCGCTCCCTTTGGTCCAGGAAGGTCCCGAGGGACCACTGCCCCAGCCGGACATGCCGCTTCCGCCGCCGGCCATCAATACCTCCCGTCCGCTGGTCCCCCGCCCGACAACCGGCAGAACCCGGCTGCCGCCAGCCACGGCCCCGCGATCCACGCCTGCTCCGACCAGCGAATCCGCCGCGTTGCGCCAACAACTCGCCGCCTCGCGCGCCGAAAACGAACGCCTGCAAGACAAACTCACCCGTCAGTCTGCGGAGGTCAGAAGCAAGCTGGTCGAGATCGACAAAATCAAAGTGACGGTCGTCGAGCTCAAGGCCCAGCTCGCCCAGGCGCAGGATGCCATGGAGACGGCTCTCAAGGATCGCGCGGTTCCCAAGGCGCCTCCGGTGGACGACAAACGCGTGGCCGGGCTCAATGATCGAATCCGGGGCATCGAGGCGGACAACGAGGCTCTCGTCGAGGAAAACCAGCGCCTGCTCGCGAAACTCGAAAACGCCTCGAAATACATCGAGTCCGCCGATTCCGGACGGAAGATATTGGAGGACGACCGCAAGAAAATTGCGAAACAACGCGACGAGGCCATCGCTCGCACCAAGAGGATCAAGGACAACGCGGCGGCTCTCGAGAAGCTGACAAAGGAAAAGGACGACCTGGAGGTCCGGTTCGCCAAGGAGAAAAAAGATCTGGAAACCAAGCTGGCGAAGGCGAGCGACAGCGAGAAGCTCGAAAAACTCGCCGCGGAAAACAAGGACCTCGCGGCGCGGCTCGCCGAGACGGAAAAGAAGCTCGCCGAGGCAGCCGCCAAGCCGGAGGAAAACGAAAAGATGCTCGCCAGCCTCCGTAGCGAGATCAATTCGCTCAACGACCGGCTCCTGGAGAGCCAGGCGCAGATCGCCACCCGGGACGATCAGCTCAAGGCCCTTGCCAGGCAACTGGACGAGTCCTCCGGGGAAACCGCGCGGCTGAAATTGAACCCCCAGCCGACGGCGGATGAAAAGCGCACGATGGTTGAAAACGATCTCCTTCGCGGGATTATCCTCCGCCAGATCAAGGAGCAGGCCGAGCGGGATGCCGCCCGCGCCGGCCTGGAAAAAGAAATCCAGACCCTCCAGATCCAATCCGACACCATCTCCAATCAACTGGCTGTTCTTTCCCGGTCCGCGTTTCAATTGAGTGATGACGAGCGCCTGCTTTTCAAGGAACCGATCGCCGCGCTGAGCGAGCCGGACCCCTCTTCGCTCTCCGTCACGATGGCCGTGGCCAAGCCCGCCGACGGGTTTCCCGTCCCGACTCCCGCGGAGGGGCCGGAATCCCTGCCGGACGCCACCCGTGACATGGTGGACCAGGCCAGAAAACTCTTCGACCAGGGACGCTTCGGCGACGCCGAAAAACTCTACCAGCAGATTGTGGATGCGGCTCCGAACAACTACTTCGCGCTCTCCAATCTCGGTGTCACGCAAATCCAGGTGCGAAAACTTTCCGCGGCGGAAGTGGCGCTGAAAAAGGCCATCGCGATCAATCCCAAGGATGCCTTTGCCGCCACCAACCTCGGAATCGTCTTGTGCAAGCAGGGCCGCTTCGATGAGGCGATCGTTTCGTTGCAGGAGGCGATCGCCTCCGACGACAAGGACCAGGTCGCCCAGAACTACCTCGGCATCTGCTACGGCGAGAAAGGGCTCAAGGGAAAAGCGGAGGAGGCGTTCAAGCGCAGCATCCAGATCCGCGATGATTACGCGGACGCCCATTTCAACCTGGCGGTGCTCTACGCCACGACCGAGCCCCCTTCGCTCGACCTCGCCAAGGAACACTACACGAAAGCGGTCTCCCTCGGCGCGACCGCCGACCCTTCGCTCGAAAGGCTCTTCCAATAGCCGGCCCGCGCCGGAGGCTTGTTTGCCTCGCGCGCCACGGCGTTCGATGCCGGCCGGGCAGCCGATCACGAAATGGCTCTGGAGGGACGGTCGCCGTGCCGTCCCATATTTCCGGATTGTGCGGGAACAAATGGGCGCAGACGGCGCGGCGCCCTCCAAGAACGTTTGCGTCCGGGCTATTTGCGGGAAGAATAAAGCGCCACGAGGGCGGCTCCGATCGCCTGCGACAACTCCCCCAAAGTCGCGGGCACGATTTTGATGGTCTGGCGCTGGACCTGGTACAGCCACGGCTCCGCGGTGGCCAGGATCCCCCCGAGGTATCGGGCCCGGAATTCTGCCGTGGTGGATTCGGGGTCGATCAATCCCCCGCCAATCACGACATACGCCGCGTCGAGCGCGATCGAGAGGTTCGCGACATGGATGCCGAGCGCTTTGGCCTGGATGTCGAAAATTTCCAGCGCGAGCGGGTCGCCTTTCTGGGCGAGGCCCCGAAGCGACAGCGCCTTTTGTTTTGGCGGGAGCCCGGGCTTTGCGAGTTCATGGTCGGGGTATTTCGGCAGCAGGTGGTCCAGGAATTGTGGCAGGCCGGAAATCGAGGTGTAGGCCTCGAAGCATCCCCAGTCACGGCCGCATCCGCAGACGAAAGCCGGGAGCCCGAGGATCTGGAGCGGCGCGGGCATGTGGCCGGCCTCCATCCCGCAGAAGGCGTCCCCTTCGAGCGGAAACCCGTTTGGGTCGATATAGGCAGCCCCCAGCCCGGAACCGGGCGCCAGCATGATCACGCCGACTTTTTTGTTTCCGCGGACCTGGGCGGCCTCCGCAACCCCGCCGTAGTTGCCGTCATTGCCCACGACCAGCGGAATCGGACGTCCCGCCCGTTTTTTGAGAGCCCGCGAATAATCGGCATGGAATTCCCATCCCGCAAACGAAGCGGGCAGATTGGGCGTGCGGTCGAGAACCCCGTAAGACTGGTAGGGCCCGGGAAGGGCCAGCCCGACGCCGCGAACCTGATCCCAGACCAGATCGTTTTCCTTGAGGAACTTGTCCACACCCGCGATCCAGCCCTCGATGACGACGGAGGTTCCGAGTTCGCTGTTTGTCGGGCTTTGGGCGAGGTTGAGAGAAACAGGTTTCCCGTCGGCATAGATGCCGCAGGTCTTGCAGGTGGTGGCGCCGCTGTCGGTGCCAATGAAGATGTCTTTCATGCGCGTCCATGTTTACGACCTCCCTTTTCCTGTGGCGAGAATCTTTCTTTCCCCTCTTGACATGGCGCCGCCGCGCGTCTGCTCCGCCCGCGGGTTTCGGAGGCCCGCATCGGGAATCGAAAAACTTGACATTCCCGACGGTTTCTTCTACCAAACCCACCATACCATAAAACTGCTGCGTACGGATGGGACTTGCCGGGCAATTGCCCGAGGTATCCGAAACGCGATTCGCCTGTCAGGCATTCGATGTGTCGGCGGGTTTGCGTGGAATGGTTAAGCAACCAATTTTCCGATCATCTCATGAAACACCGTCCTCCACTTGATCCTGATTTTGTTCCGGCCGTTCTCTGGAACAGGAGCTACGCGGAAAAGGCGGCAAAAGCTCCCGGCGCAAAGCCGTTGGGCATCAGTCTGCAGCGGGGGGATTCCACGGTGTCGGTCTTTCGGACAACGGTGCTTCCGCATACCGTGGAAAACAACGCGCTTAACATCCGGTATGTCGAGCGTCTGCTGAAATTTCTTCTCTGGCAGCGTGGCGGATACCGGGTGCTGATCGCCGGAGACCCGGACATCGCGAGGCAGATCCGGGCGATTTACTCGCCGGGCGGGCAACGGGCGTTTGACCACGAATTCATGGGGCGCAAAGTCTATGGTCGCCCGATGGAGGTGGAAGCCTGCGACGAGTTGCCGGAACCGAGGGAGATGGCCATCCCGCTCGGGCGCAACCTCGACGGTTGCCGTATCGGGTTCGATCTCGGGGGAAGCGATAGGAAGTGCGCGGCCCTGGTGGATGGCAAAGTGGTCTTCTCCGAGGAGGTCAGGTGGGACCCGTATTTTCAGAGCGACCCCCAATACCATTACGACGGGATCCGGGAAACCCTGCGCCGGGCAGCGGAACATCTGCCGAGAGTGGATGCCATCGGCGGCAGCTCGGCCGGAGTTTATGTCAACAGCGAGGTTCGTGTTGCCTCGCTTTTCCGCGGGGTTTCGGATGACGATTTCGAGAAGAAGGTGCGCCGGATTTTTTTCGACCTGCAGAAGGAGTGGGGGGGGATCCCCTTCGAGGTGGTGAACGATGGCGAGGTGACCGCGCTCGCCGGGTCGATGTCGATGAATGACAACGCCGTGCTGGGGATCTCGCTCGGCACGAGCCAGGCCGCCGGTTACGTGGACCCCGACGGCCATATCCGCCCCTGGCTCAACGAGCTGGCGTTCGCCCCGGTGGATTACCGCGAGAACGCCCCGGTGGACGAATGGTCCGGAGACGCGGGCTGCGGCGTGCAATACTTCTCGCAGCAGGGGGTCGCCCGCCTGGCGCCGCTCGCGGGCATCGCGCTGCCCGCGGGAATGCCGTTTGCCGAACAGCTCGTGGAAGTCCAGAAACTCATGGCGGCCGGCGATCCCAGGGCGCGGTCGATTTACGAGACGATCGGCATCTATCTCGGCTACGCAATCGCCCACTACGCGGATTTTTATGAAATCCGGAACCTGCTCATCCTCGGCCGGGTCACCTCGGGCGAAGGCGGCGGGGTCATCCTCGAAAAAGCCTCCGCCGTTCTCCGCGACGAATTTCCCGAACTCGCCATCCCGCTCCGCGCGCCCGATGAAAAAGACAAGCGGCACGGCCAGGCGGTGGCGGCCGCAAGCCTTCCCAAACTCCGATAACCCCATGAAATTCCACAACCCCAACGCCCGTCTTTTTGTTCCCGATCAAGCGCCGGAACCCCTCGCCCGGATCACGCACCTGGGAATCGGAGCCCATCAGGACGACCTTGAATTCATGGCGTTTCACGGCATCCTCGCCTGCTGCCACAGCCGGGAAAAATGGTTTGGCGGAGTGACCTGCACGGACGGCGCCGGGAGCTCCCGCTCCGGGGACTATGCGGGTTTCACCGACGAGGAAATGCAGCGGGTGCGGATTCAAGAGCAGGAGGCGGCGGCTGTCGTGGGGAATTATGGAGCCATGATCCAGCTCGGTTACCCGAGCAGCGCGGCGAAAAGCTCGTCGGATCCCTCGTTGAAGAACGACCTCCTGCAAATCCTCTCCGCGAGCCGCCCGGAAGCCGTCTATACCCACAACCCGGCGGACAAGCACGACACCCATATCGGAGTTTTTGCCGCCACGATCCAGGCGCTGCGGGAAATGCCGCGCGCGGAGAGGCCGAAAGCCGTTTACGGCTGCGAGGTCTGGCGAGATTTGGACTGGATGCCGGACAAGGAAAAAGTGGTTCATAATGTCAGCGCGCATGAGAACCTGGCGGCGGCCCTGAACGGGGTCTTCGATTCCCAAATTGCGGGAGGCAAGCGCTACGACCTCGCCACCCTCGGCAGAAGGCGCGCGAACGCGACATTCTTCGAGTCCCATGCCGTGGACGACTGCGAGAGAATCTCCTTCGCCATGGATCTCACGCCGCTCGTCGCCGACCCTTCGCTCGACATCGTGGAATACGTGCTCGGATTCATCCGCCGCTTCGAGGCCGACGTCCGCAACAAGCTCGCGCAACGCCTTGGTTGAACCGAAATGGAAATCATCATCACTCCAGACCCTGCCGCCGCCTCCCGGGAAGCCGCGCGATTTCTCGCCGCGCTCATCCGAAGAAAGCCGGACGCCGTTCTCGGTCTCGCAACCGGCGGCACCCCGGTCCCGCTCTACCGCGAACTGATCCGCATGCACCTCGAAGAAGGGCTCGATTTCTCGGGTTGCACAACCTTCAACCTGGACGAATACGTGGGCCTCGGCGCGGATCACCCCGCGTCCTACCGGCGGTTCATGCAGGAGAACCTGTTTTCCTCGATCAACCTCCCGGCCGGCCGGACCCACATCCCGGATGGTCTGGCTCCGGATATCCCGGCCCATTGCGCCGCCTACGAAAAAAGCATTGCGGAAGCAGGCGGCATCGATGCGCAAGTGCTCGGCATCGGCGGCGACGGGCATATCGGATTCAACGAGCCGACTTCGTCGCTTGCCTCGCGAACCCGCATCAAGACGCTCACCCGGCGCACCCGGTCCGACAACGCCCATTTCTTCGGATCGGAGAACGACGTCCCCCATCACGTGCTCACAATGGGGATCGGGACGATCATGGAGGCCAGAGCGGTTCTGCTTCTGGCCTTCGGAGAAAACAAAGCCGAAGCCGTGGCCGGCGCCGTGGAAGGCCCGGTGACTGCCGGCAATCCCGCCTCGATTCTCCAAATGCACCCGCAGGCAAAAATCTACCTCGACGAAAATTCCGCCTCCAAACTCACGAGACGTGACTACTACCGCTGGGTGTTCGAGCAAAAGCCCGCCTGGCAGCGCCCATAGCAATGCGGCCCGCGGGCAGTTTGAAAAGCCGTCGCGAAACAGCCGTTGCCGTCAGGAATTGGTCGAGGCCGAACCGAGCCGATGTGGTCCTCGAATAGCGCGACTACAAGCCCCTCAATACATCCCGCCAGCTACACTTGAGGGCATTCCGTAAGCGGATCGTGACATTGATGGTGGGGCTCTTTCGATCTGTCTCGATGTCATACACGTACCGCCGGTCGATGCCTGCGAGTTTTGCCAACTGCACCTGGGTCATTTTTTTTGAAAGTCGAATCCGGGCGATGTTCTGGCCGATAGTTGCTCTCTTTTGAATACGTGTTTCCACGTAGTATATTTACTCAGGATGAATGTGTTATCAATCACTCATTCAGTCACCGCCCCAATCGCTCCCTCCGAAACGCAATGTAACAATTTCGTCACAAAGTGAAATGAACGAAAGTTTGCACTGAACGAAAGTTTGCACTTGACGTGATATAAGAAAGGGTAATGATTGCAGCCTTCAAGGAGGCAATCATCCTAAAAAGGAAAATGGAACTGTCGAAAATCGGGCAGTGTATTGAATTGCAAGGTATTGAGCATGAATCGGTAATCACCTGGAAGATTCATCTCGGAGCGATGGGAATTCGCTTAAAATCA
>Ga0172380_10003497_pt1 | contig 21503 bp, 21 predicted proteins | sample Leawe162metaG_FD_119747 | JGI IMG/M metagenome (GOLD analysis project Ga0172380, IMG submission 119747) | Leachate microbial communities from a municipal landfill in Southern Ontario, Canada - Leachate well 162 metaG | ecosystem: Engineered > Solid waste > Landfill > Unclassified | place...
GCTGATAAATTTGCTTCCGAGGCGGTTTCTCCTATTCAGAATAAAGTTGGCCAATTTTTGTCCAGCTCTTTAATGCGTAATGTGATTGGTCAGGTTCGCTCTTCTATTGATATTAGAGATATTATGGATAACGGTAAGATTTTGATTATGAATTTGTCTAAGGGGCGGATTGGCGAAGATAACTCAGCTCTGTTAGGGGCGATGATGATTACTAAAATTCAATTAGCGGCCATGAGTCGGGTGGATGTTCCGGAAACTGAACGACGTGATTTTTATTTGTATATTGATGAATTTCAAAATTTTTCTACCGATAGTTTTGCGAATATTTTATCAGAGGCTCGTAAGTATCGCCTTAATTTAATTTTGGCGCATCAATATATTGAACAATTGAGTGAGAAGGTTAAACCGGCCGTCTTCGGTAACGTGGGCACAATGGTAGTCTTTCGGGTGGGAGCGACTGATGCCGAGGAACTAGTGAAGGAATTTACTCCGACTTTTACGGAAGAAGATATTGTTAATTTGCCGAAGTATGAAATGTATCTTAAATTAATGATTGATGGTCTCGCTTCTTCGCCCTTTTCTGCTCGTGGTTTACCGCCTTTAGCGGAAGAAGAAAAAACCGGTAATGCGCAAAAAGTTATTGACTATTCTCGGGAAAAATACGCGTCTGAACGTGAAGAAGTGGAAGAAAAAATCATGAGTTGGCATTTAGGTGAAGGTCCGGGTAGCGGGGTTACCGGTACGGCGACTAATAATACGCCGGTTAGAACAACGGGAACTAAAGTAGCAGCCGCTAAAACAACAATAGTCCCCGCCACTAATATTAATAATAAAACTAGTGCCCCGGCGGTTCAGTCGGCTTCCTCGGCTCAGTCTGCGGCGTTTACACCGTCAGCCTCGCGACCTAATGTTAGTAAACCTGTTACAGCAGCTGTTAGTCCGTCTAGCAGTCCTCAAGATAGCGCGTCTGCGGCTCCGTCTGCCCCTGTTAAAAATGTAGCTAAAAATAATCGCCCGACTTATGATACGATTTGTAATAGTTGTGGTAAGGAGACAGCAACAGTTTTTGAGCCGGACGGTATTAGACCAGTATATTGTCGCGAATGCTTAGGTAAGAAAAAAGAAGAAAAACGTTTGGAGTTAGAAGCACGTCGCGCCGCTAAGATAGTAGAGCGGGGCACTCTCAATAATCCGAGCCCTCCTAAAGCAAAAGAAATATCTTTAGATAGTTTAAAAAAAATCAATCCGGTTGATTTTAAGGGTCGGGAAATGAAGTCCTCTTTGCCGTCCCCCTCTAAGCATTCTTATGAAGAAAAAGTTATTAAGGAAGGTGAGGCTATTGATTTAAGCAAATAACTAAGTGACTAATTTGTCGCCCCTTATTATGTATTTATTTTTTGACACTGAGACCACCGGCTTACCCCGGAATTATCAAGCGCCCCTTGATGATTTTTTTAATTGGCCTCGTATCGTTCAGTTATCATGGAGTTTGTATGACGCTGATGGTCATCACTGGGAGAGTAATAATTATATTATTAAACCGGATGGTTTTGTCATTCCTCCGGAAGTCGCTAAGATTCATCGTATTACGCAAGAGCGCGCTATGGCCGAAGGTGTACCCCTTCTTGGCGCCTTAGAGCATTTTGTGCGCGATGTAAAAAGTGCCGGTTATTTGGTGGCTCATAATATTGATTTTGATGAAAAAATAGTAGGCTCGGAATTATTGCGCGCTAAAATGGAAAACCCGGTCACGGCGGCCGATAAAATTTGTACTATGAAGTCCAGCGTAAAATTTTGTAAAATACCGAGCGGTCGCGGTGGCTATAAATGGCCTAATTTGACTGAGCTTTACCAAACTGTTTTCCAAACAAATTTTCCCGATGCGCATGATGCCGCGGTTGATGTCCAGGCTTGCGCAGAATGTTTTTTTGCTTTAAAAAGAAAAGGAATCTTGTAATACTGGGTAATGCCGGCCAGAAAAAAGTTAGCTTTAAATTATGAGCGAAAATATTGATTATCTGAAAATTGGCAAGGCCTCTGACTTAAAAGATAGAGATTATAAAATTTATCGCCTTTTGGAAATATTTCCTGGGTTTTTGTCCATTGGTTCTCTTATTCTTTTAGCCGCCCTCTCTTATTTTCAGCCAATTTGGGTCGCTTATTTTGTGATTGCCTTTGATGTTTATTGGTTGCTTCTGGTTATCTATATGGCGATTTTTTTAATTAGTTCTTATCGCCAATTACAGGTTGGTTTAAAAGTTGACTGGCGTCAGAAATGTGAAGATTTAAAAGGTGGTATTTTGCCAGACAATATAGCCGCTGATTCTTTAGCGCGACAGGGTGTGGACTATAACGAGATATGGCAATTAATTATTTTACCGAATTATAATGAAAGTGAAGATATCCTGCGCACCGCTCTGGCTTCTTTAGTTACAGACGGTTTTCCTGCTAGTCAGATGATAGTGGTGTTAGCTATGGAGGAAAGAGCGGGGGAAGAAGCTAAAATAAAGGCGGCCAGAATGGAGCAAGAATTTGCCGGACGTTTTGGACGTTTTCTGATTACCTGGCATCCGGATGGCTTGACGGGGGAGATAAAAGGTAAAGGTGCCAATCAAGCGTGGGCGGCTAATATAGTAAAGGCAGAAATTATTGATAGGGAAGGGCTAGACTATAAAAAAATCTTGGTTAGTGTTTTTGATATAGATACTGTAGTTCGAGCTGGATATTTTTTTGCTTTGACTTATAAATTTTTAACCGTTAGTGATCCTTACCATACTAGTTATCAGCCGGTGCCGGTTTATCATAATAATATTTGGCGGGCACCTTTTTTCTCCCGGGTGGCGGCTACTTCTAATACTTTCTGGCAGATGATAATGCAAATTCGTCAGGAGAGTCTGGTCACTTATTCTTCTCACTCTATGACCTGGCTGGCTTTAAATGAAATAGGATTCTGGGGGACAAAAAATGTTTCCGAGGATTCCCGTATTTTTTGGCATTGTCTGATGTATTATGATGGACATTATCAGGTAGAACCTATTCATTATGATGTTTCCATGGATATTACTCATGATGAAAGTTATTTAAAAACCGCTCGCAGTTTATATAAACAGCAACGACGTTGGGCCTGGGGTGGAGAAAATATTCCCTATTTATTATTTAATGCCGGCAAAAGATGGCAACATCCCAATTTAGATAAGGGGCGTATTATTGGACATATCATGATTCAGATTTATGGTTTTCATGCTTGGGCGACTAATGCTTTAATTATTGCTGTTATTGGTTGGTTGCCATTATTTTTAGGGGGCGATCGTTTTAATTCCACAGTTTTGTCCGGTAATTTGCCGGCGGTGACGCAAACTTTAATGAGTGTCGCTATGGTGGGCTTAGTTTTATCGGCTGTGATTTCTGCCTTACTTTTACCGCCTAAACCGGCGCAATATAAATTTGGGAAAAAGATTTTAATGACTTTAGAATGGATTGCTGTTCCGGTGACTATTGTAATTTTCGGGGCTGTCCCTTGCTTGGAGGCGCAAATTAGACTGATGTTCGGAAAATATATGGGATTCTGGGTAACGCCCAAGTCTCGTTAGCATTTTTATGCTATAATATTTTACATGGCTAAGAATAAACCTCATCCTCGTCTATTAAACCCCTTAAGTCCTGACCGACCGAGTAATTTTTTTTATCGCTTGGTTTCCAGTCAACGTTTTTTGGCTATTATCGCTTTGGTTTTTCTCGTCTTGATTATGTTCCCTTTAGCTCGTATTTATAGTCAGAGACTTTTAGTGGAAAATGAAATTTCCGAGTTGCAAAAACAGATTGATGACTATGAAAAAAAGAATCAAGATTTAAGCGGCCTACTGACTTATTTAAATTCTGAGCAGGCGGCCGAGGAAGCGGCGCGTTTGAATCTAAATTTAAAAAAGCCCGGTGAGGGCGTAATTATCATTGAAGGCGACAAAAATGTTATTACCGATAATATGTCAGGTAACTCCACCGAAACCATTAACAATCGGACGAAGTGGTGGAAATATTTTTTTAACTAGATGATATTAAATTCAATTTTTATTAAAAAGAATTCTATAAAGGGAGCCGAGAAGGGGGATCGAACCCCTGACCTACGGTTTACGATACCGTCGCTCTACCAGCTGAGCTATCTCGGCTTGTTAATTGGCATTTTGCTGGGAGCGGGTAAGCGGAATCGGACCGCCTTCTTCAGCTTGGGAAGCTGACGTAATAACCATTATACGACACCCGCCTGAGGTGAAGCCTGTTTAGGCAATAATCGTATTATAAGGTTATCTGCCCACTTTAGTCAATCCGTTTAAGATATAATTATGTTTATCAAGAATAAAATCAAAACTTTCTCTAATAATTTTATATTCCGTATTAGCGTTATTGCTCTGTTGTTAATAATGAGCGCTAGCGGTGTCCAAGCTGCCAGTGGCTTGGAAATAGATTATAATCCGGCTGCTTTCACGGCGCCAGCTACACTTAATATTTCTAATGATTTAACGGCCGCTAATTTACCTTGGCAGAAAACAGCGATTACTCCGGTTTATCAGTATTCCTTAGTCAGCAGAGGCTTACATGATCCAATTTATTCTTTTGATCTTAAAATTTATTACGACGGTGACAATAATAACCATAAGCAGATTTATGTTCAGGACTCTTTAAGCGGAAACTGGAGCCCTTTAGAGACCGTTGACTCACCTGAAGGTAAATATGTTAGTGCCGTCACGCGTAGTACAGAGGGTCGCCTGATAGTCTTGGCTGATGAAGGCGTGATGACGGTCGGTAAGGCTAGTTGGTATAAATATAAGAACGGTTTATTTGCTGCTTCTCCTGATTTCGCTAAAGGCTCAGTCTTGCGCGTTTATAATTTAGATAATAATAAGTCGGTAGATGTGACGGTTAATGATTATGGCCCCGATCGTTCTATTTTTCCTGATCGTGTTATTGATTTAGATTATGTCGCCTTTAGTCAGCTCGCCTCTCCCGGCGCTGGTGTTATTTCCGTTAAAGTAGAACCGGTAAAAGTAGTTAATTCGGAGACAGTCAAAGCCACGCCCCAGAATACCGCCACGCCCAATGTTACTGCCTCTTCCTCCATTATTGTTTGGGAGAAAACTGGCGAAATGTTATGGGGCAAGGATGAAGCTAGGGTTGCTCCTTTAGCGAGCCTAACAAAATTAGTGGCTATTAAAGTATTTTTAGACACTAAACCGGATTTAAATAAAGTTGTTACTTATAAATATCAGGATGAAAAATATAATTATGAATATGTTAAGCCTTGGGAGTCGGCGCGCTTAACTGTAAAGGAAGGAGATACTTTAACTGTTGGTGATCTTCTATATAGCGCTTTAGTTGGTTCGGCTAATAACGCTGTAGAAAGTTTAGTTCGTGTTAGCGGCTTAAGTCGTACTCAATTTATGGCTAAGATGAATGCTAACGCCACTGCCTGGGGCGCTACTAACACTTATTTTGTGGAGCCGACCGGATTATCAATTGAAAATATGAGTTCTCCTCGTGACTATGCTATAATAACTAAAGAGGTTTTGGATAATCCGATTATAAAAAAAGTTTCCACAACTTTGCGTTATAGTTTTAAAACTATTAACACTAAAAAGACGCATACTCTTAACAACACTAACCAACTTTTACGCGCTGGTACTTATGATATTTCCGGTTCTAAGACCGGGTTCCTAAATGAGGCGGGTCATTGTTTGATGACAAGAGTGGCGACAGCGCAGGGGAATTTAATTTCCATTAATTTTGGTTCAACTAGTAAAGCAGCGAGTTTTCGCGATAATGAGTTATTAATAAAATACGGTTTAGCTATTTTAGCTAATAAGTAACAGTCTCCAATGATTCACTTAGAAAACATTTCTAAATCTTACGACCATAAAAATAATGTCGTTAATGATGTTAGCCTAGCAGTAGAGCCGGGTGAATTTGTTTCTATTGTCGGACAAAGCGGGGCCGGTAAGACTACTATTGTCCGTCTTTTGATTGGCGAAGAACATCCTGATTCGGGACGTCTTTTGATTGGCGACTGGGATATTACTAGAATTAGTCGTCGTGAAGTCTCTTATTTACGACGTCAGATTGGTGTAATTTTTCAAGACTTTAAACTTTTACCGAAAAAAACTTTAGAAGAAAATATTGCTTTTGCCTTACAAGTTTGTGGTGGTAAGCCGGCGAAAATTAAAAAAATTGTTCCTAGTGTCTTAAAAATTGTCGGCTTGGAAGATAAAGGCAAGCGTTATCCGCATGAAGTGTCGGGTGGCGAACAACAGCGAGCGGCGATTGCGCGCGCTTTAGTACATCAACCGAAAGTTTTATTAGCCGATGAGCCGACCGGTAATTTGGATGCCATTAATGCCGATGATATTATTAATTTATTATTACGTATTAATCGTTTCGGCACGACTGTTATTTTAGTGACGCATAATAAGGAGATTGTTAATCGTTTAAATAAAAGAGTGGTGACCATGGACCATGGAGTGGTAATTAGTGACTTGGCACACGGCAAATATTTGCTTTAAGATTTTATGCTTTTTCTTTACCGTATAATTAAATTTAGCTTGCAAGATATTTTTCGTAATATTTGGTTGACTCTGGTTACTATTACGATTCTTTTATTAGCTTTGTTCGCAATTAATACTTTAGTTACGGTTCGCTTGGTGAGTGATACGGCGGTAGCGGCGATTAAAGAAAAAATTGATATTAGTTTATATTTACAGGCTGATGCTCCGGAAAGCTCTATCTTAGCCCTACAGGACCAGATTATCGCTTCATCGCGTGTGAAGAGTGTGGACTATATTTCTAAGGATGAAGCGATTACTTCCTTCCGCGAGCGTTATGCTAATGATCAGGCGATACTAGGAGCCTTAAAAGAGTTGGGCCGCAATCCTTTGTCGCCGAGCTTAACGATTATTCCTAAAGATTTTAGTGAATCTAATTTAGTTATTAGTGAGTTGAGAGTACTAGACAGCCCCATTATTGAGTCACGTGATTTTTCTGATAATAGTACTATCTTAAGTAAAATCAATAGTATCACGAAGCGGGTTAATGAGGTTGGTCTATTTATTATTTCTATTTTTATCTTGACTAGTTTATTAGTAGTTTATAATGCGATTCGGGTCGCAATTTATACCCATCGTCAGGAAATAGAAATTATGCGACTGGTGGGAGCCTCCAATTTCTTTATTTATATGCCTTATCTGTTTTCCGCTTTAATGTATGCTTTGTTTAGTGTCTTAATAATTATCGGTATTTTCTATCCCTTTTTGACCTTGCTGCAGCCTTATTTGGAAGCCTTCTTTGTCGGTTATAACGTTAACATTGTTACTTATTTCTTGGATAATTTCTGGCTTATTTTTGGCGGACAATTTTTGGTGGTCTTGTTCATCACGGCTTTGGCCAGCCTTTTTGCGGTTCGTAAATATGCTAGAGTTTAGGTAATTATTTTTTTTCTTGACAGGTTTAGGCTTTTCTAATATTATCTGAGGGAAGCCTTTTTGATTTGTTAGTTAAAATAGTTTGGAATTATTGAACCATTATGATATTATTATAATAATATTAATTATGGTTCGCATGAAAGCAGCTGATAAGCTACAAGCGATAGAACTTCGCAAAGAGGGGCATTCTTACTCGGAAATTTTACGAGAAGTTCATGTTGCTAAATCTACTTTATCGTTGTGGTTACGTAAGATTGGGTTAAGCCGTGCACAACGGCAACGTTTAACCGACAAAAAAATGGCCGCTATGAGACGAGGGTGGGAAAAGCGTCGTCAGACAAGAATTCTGTTAACAGCAAGAATTAAAAATAAGGCCCATTTAGAAATTGGTAAAGTTAATAAACGAGAATTGTGGCTATTGGGAGTCGCCTTGTATTGGGCTGAAGGTTCTAAGCAAAAGGAACATTGTGTGTCTACTAGAGTTATTTTTAGCAATTCCGATCCGTTTATGATAAAGGTATTTTTGGTTTGGTTGCAAGAATGTTGTCATGTAAATTCTGAGGATATATTGTTTTCAATTTATTTTCATGAGTCTGCTCTACATGAGAAACAGAAAATTCAACAGTATTGGTCTCAGATGACTGGTTTTCCTATTTTTAAATTCAAACAGATTTTTTTAAAAAGACATAAGGTAAACACTAATAGAAAAAATATAGGGAAAGATTATTTTGGATTATTAAAAATTATTGTTAAAAAGAGTACGAATTTAAATAGAAAAATATCAGGATGGGTAGAAGGTATTTATGATAATTGCGGGATCGTCTAATGGTCGGACGCCTGCCTTTGGAGCAGCGCAATCCAGGTTCGAATCCTGGTCCCGCAGCAAATTAAAATCACCACTCTTTTGAGTGGTGATTTTAATTTTGCGCCGCAGGCGCTGGGATTCGAACATCATTTATAGTATATTTTCTTTATGAAAAAAGTTTATTTTGGTGCTGGGAAATTATTATCTAGCCATATTTTATTATATAGTTTATTTTTTTTAATTTCTGACAGATAGTATAAAGCGGCTTCATTTTTTTTATCTATTTTCAGGGTCTTATTAAAATTATTTTCCGCCTGCTGGTAATCGCCTAACCATTGATAAATTAGACCTATTCGATTGTAGATACCGGGTAATTTGTTACCGGCTTGAGCCGATTTATTAAAAAAGTCTAAGGCTTTTAATAAATTATCTTTAGTTTTATCGTTAAAATAAACTAATCCTAGGGATGACAGGGCATAGCGGTTATTAGGGTAAATGGATAAAATTTTATAACTAATTTCAGTAGCCAAATCTACTTGGCCGGTAAGATTAGCAAGATAGGCTAATTGGTTCATATTTCGCAGATCAGTGGACGCCGCTAGAGTGCGGATCCGATTAGCTATTTCTTCTTTACTTAGCGTCAGTCGCTCAATGAGGTTCTTATCATTATTTAATTTATTCAAAAATATGATAGAGCTGTAATCAAAGTAGACTGGAGTCCAATCGGGATCGGTCAGAATGCTTTGTAAAAAAGTTTGCCCGCCTAAAGTATAATCGGTATGGGTAAAGATAATGGTTTTGAATTTATATTGTTGACTTAATTCTTGCCATTTGTCCTTGTTTAATTGCATCGGCTGATAAATATTAGTGAAAAAGCTGGGGTCATAAGCCTCCGGGCGATTATCAATAAATACTTTTTCTTGAGGATAAAGCCAAAAAATTAGAGCACTGCCAATATCATAATTATTAAATATCGGCCCTGATAACTTATGGTCGTTGAAGAAACGGGCCACACCGTCGTTATTGTCGCGCAAACCCCAGCCCAGAGTACTTTTTATGAAGTTACTATTATGTTGCTCGTCGCTCATTAGATACCCAGTGCCAGAAATTATTATAATTAATATGACTACTGCCCCGCTTAATTTGAGAGTTCTTTTGAGCGTTGTGGAGAAAAAATATTTTTTTCGGAGATAAGAAACGGGCCAGGCCAAATTATCACTGATTATAACTAATGATACTAGGGCAAATATTGTTATATTACGAATGGCGAGGAGGGCTAAGCTGGTAAATAATATCGTAATTAATAAATTAAATAATTTAAGTTTTTTGGCAGTTAGCCAATATGTTATCCAGCTGGCAGTTAATAATAATAGATAGAATTTAAATAGCGGTATATTGTAATCAATTATTAGTTTTTCTATATCAAAAACGGAGTGGGTTTCTATGACATCATAGCCAAGTTCATGAAAAATATTAAAGGGATAGAGCCAGCCATTTAAAAAATTAGGGTTGATTAAGCAGGCTAAGGCTATAATTATTAGAGCGAGAAAGTAATTTTTAGAACTTGACCAGCCAGCGGTCAGACGCTGTCTCCCGCCCTGGCCGGCTAGGAACGGAGTTATAAATTTGACTGTGGCTTTAAAGCCAATTAAGGCCAGGCCCAAGAAAAAATAACTGTGGATATTGACCCATAAGATAAAAATTGGAATTAAGCCATATACAAGACGATAATTTCTTTTTTCCGATGCTCGCTCTAAAATATACCAAGTTAGCGCTATAAATAAATAACTAAATATTTCCGGGCGAATTTGGACGCGCTCACTAAGTAAGAAAATAATTGGTATAGATAAAAGGGCCGTAATATAAAATCCAATTTTCTTCTTGGCCAAATTAAAAAATAAGCTGAAGCTTATGAGAGCAATAATGACATTAAAAATGGCTAGGGAAATGAAGCCGTTGAGCTGATAAACCAGAAAAAAAATTACCCCTGCTAGCCAATGATGATTAATAAAAGGAAAGAGCGGTGCGGTGTATGAATAAAAATTAGTGAATAAGACTTGAGGATTTTGCCAAATTATTTTCCCATTTTCTAGATGACGTCCTAAATCAATAGAAGTAAGTTCTATTTTTTGGGAAAAGATAATAGTTATTAAACCAAGGAGCCCGATAAAAATGAGTATTTTTAAGATTTTTTCTATTTTTTGATTAGTCATATATATAAATATTCTATCACGATCGTCGCTCAGGCTCAATAATTTTATTAGAGTCGGGGCCATAGTCTGCAATGTTACTTTTTGTTATAATTTAAGGTATTAGATATAAGCTTATGAACCAGATTGAATTCAAAGGCAACCAGGATAAGATTATTATTGTTGTCTTTTTCACAATTTATTTTATAGTAGGTTTATTGATTTATCGCGATTATGGGGTCTCAACTGATGAACCGGTAGAACGGCGACACGGTATAGTGACTGCCACTTACTTAGTTAATAAAATTGATACGTTTTTATTTGGTTCTTATAGCCCACCACCCTTGGTTAATCTAAAGGGGCGGACAGTAGTTGATTTGGTGGAAGTGCGCGGTGTCCCCTCGCTGGAAAATTATAGAGATAAAATATACGGGTCAATTTATAGCCTATTTCTATATTACTTAGAGCAAGCTCTAGGTATTGGCCCGGAAAGTGCTGGCATTTTTTATTTACGTCATTTGGTTAATTTCTGTTTATTTTTTGTAGCTGTTATATTTTTTTATAAAATAGCTCGTGATCGCTGGGATGATTGGCGTTTAGGATTATTAGCGGCAGCATTTTTAATTCTCAGTCCTAGAATTTTTGCTGAGTCTTTTTATAATAATAAAGATGTCGCTTTCTTATCAGTTTTTATTATTGCCTGGTATTTTTTAATTCTTTTTTTGCGGGAAAAAACGCTACGGACTGCCTGGTGGGCGGCTTTTTTCTCCGCTTTGGCTGTTAATGTTAGAATTGTCGGTGTTATTTTACCATCTTTAATAATACCATTTTATAGCTGGGAAATATTTAAAAGGACCGATAGGAGAATTAAAAAACATTTTTTGTTGCTGGGTACTTATTTATTGGTATTAGTATTTTTTATTATTATTCTTTGGCCTTATTTATGGTCGTCGCCAGCGACAAATTTTTTAGCAGCTTTTTCCTCTATGGCCCACTACGATCCCGGTCGGGAACACTTAGGCCTATATTTTGGACAAGTTGTTTCTTCTCAGCAATTACCTTGGCATTATGTTCCCGTTTGGCTGCTTATTACCACGCCTTTATTGTATTCTTTGTTGTTTGTAGTTGGTCTCGGGGTATTAATTTTTAATATTATTAAAGCCATAAAAAATAGAGTTTATTCTCTGGAGTTGAGCCTTGACTTGTTGACGGCGTCGCTCTTTTTTGTGCCCTTAGCGGCTATTATTATTTTTAATTCCTGGTTATATAATGGCTGGCGACAGATGTATTTTATGGCGGCGCCCTTTTTATTATTAGGAGTGAGCGGTTTTTCTTCGCTCTATAATTACTTGCGAAAAAAAAATAAAAAAGCGCTAGGAAGAAATATATTAGTCGGCGGGCTGGTTGTTTATTTAGTATTTATAGCTTGGCAGATTATTGTAGATCATCCTTATCAAAATGTTTATTTTAATAGCTGGGCGGGCGAAGTAGAAAATCGTTTTGATCGCGATTATTGGGGCTTATCTTATCGGGCAGCGTTAGAATATATTGTTCAACACGATAATCGTCCCAATATTACAGTTAGTGTTAATTCTGCTATAGGGGCGGTGAATCTTATAATGTTGGACATTCCGGACCGGAGGCGTTTAAATTTTACTACAGAGGATAAAGCAGATTATATTTTAACCGAATTTACTGGACAAAATAATTGTAGTTATAAAGATGAAATTAAATCCTTTTATTCCGGACATATAAAAATTATGGGAATTTATCCGGGACGGCAAAAATGTCTATAATTATAAGTGGAGTTTTTATATTTTAGTAAAGGTTGCTAGCTGTCAAGTTTTAAGTTATTAAGGATATTTAGGACTTATTGACATATTATTCACAGTTGTATATAATAAAGTCATATGATACATCCTATACAAGAGCAGCTGCTCAAGCTCTCCAAAAAAAATAATCTGGCGAAATTGAGCCTTCGGGATATGGCTAATCGTATTGGCCGGCCGGAAGCTTCGCCTCAGAAAATTAAGCATCATCTTACGCAACTGGAAAAGAAAGGTTTTTTGGCGATAAACCGGGCCCGTGGTGTTATGCAACGAGCCGCCGCTAAACCGGATTGGGCTAAAGGTTTGCCAGTGAAATCATCCACTATGTTTTCTATTCCCATCATAGGGACAGCTGATTGTGGTATTGCGACGATATTTGCTGAAGCTAATTTTCAAGGAATCTTGCGAATATCTAATAAGTTGGTCGGTATAGATTTTCCTGACGACCTTTATGCCGTGAAGACAGAAGGATCTTCTATGAATAAAGCGGAAGTAAAGGGGAAGAAGATTGAAGACGGTGATTATGTTATTGTCAACGGCGTAGATAAAGATATTTCTAATAATGATATAGTTTTGGCCATTATTGATAGTAAGGCCACTATTAAGCGCTTTATAGACGATCGCTTACATAAGCAAATTGTTCTTAAGGCTGACTCGTCATTTGATTATGACCCAATATACCTTCACCCCGATGATGATTTTAATATTAGCGGTAAGGTGGTAGCGGTGGTAAAGAACCCTGGTTAAGGGATTGTTGGTGAGTATTAAAAACATAATTTTTATAATAAAGCCCTTCTATAAAAGTGGGGTTTTTACTATAAATCAATCTATAACCGTGAAAATGTCTAAATTTTATCAATTTTTCACGTTTATGTTGACAAAACAGTGAAATGCTTCGGAATTTTAACATTTAATAAATTCGTCAGGTGTTATATGATATGTTAATATTATTTACATAAGTATTGATAATATTATTTACATATGTTATACTAAATATATAAAATTTTATATTATGATTACTATTATTAAACAGTTAAGAAAACAAAAAGCTTATTCCCAGGGAGAATTGGCTAAGTTAATTGAAGTGTCTCGCCCCTCATTTAGCGAGATAGAGGACGGTAAAAAAGATTTAACTATTTCTCAGGCTAAGAAACTAGCGGAAGCATTAGGTTTGTCTTTTAATGATTTGTTAAACAATAAAATTCCGAATGAGCCAGAGTTAGTTATAGAAAAAGATCTTGTCAAAACTAAAAAAGAATCTAATATTCGTATTTCGGTGCCGGAAAAAAATATGAAAAAATTTACCGAAGTGTTTTTGTATGTGCTTAACCGGATTGGCGCGAAACCTAATGTCGGCGAGGGGGTATTATGTAAATTAATGTATTTTATTGACTTTGATTTTTATGAACGTTATGAAAAACAGTTAATGGGCGCAGTATATATTAAAAATCATCATGGGCCGACTCCGCTCGGTTTCCCAAAAATATTAGAAGATATGGAAAAGAAAGGCGAAATAGTTCGTGTTGTTAAAAAACTTTATAATTATCAGCAGAAGAAATACCTACCGCTTAGAGAGTCTGATTTATCTTTAATTACCGCTGAAGAAAAAAAACATATTGATTGGGTCTTAGCCCGATTGTCTGATAAGAATGCTAGGGAGATGGAAGAATATTCTCATAGAGATATTCCCTGGATAAGCGCCGAAGACCAGTCCGCGATTGACTATGAAACTGTATTTTATCGCACGCCTGATTTTTCCGTCAGAAGCTATGATTAAATATAAAGAATTAGATAAGTTTAAAAAAGATTTTAAGCGGTTGATTAAAAAGTTTCCGTCTTTGTCGGAGGATTTAGCGACTGTAAAAAAAGCGGTTATTGAATTAAGGCATTTAAAAAATATAAATAATTTGGCTACTTTTGAAATCCCCGGCTTTTCTACCAATGAGGCGAGTTTTTGGAAGATAAAAAAATTTGCCTGTAAATCTTTGAAGGGACGGGGAGTACAAAGTGGTGTTAGAGTTATTTATTGTTGGCGTGAAATCTTCAGCGAAGTGGTCTTTATTGAAATATATTTTAAGAGTGAAAAAGAGAATGAGGATAGGGAGAGAATTAAAAGTTTTATGAACATCAATTTTATTTAGTCATATTAGATTTGAAAATATAAAATATGAAAATAAGTGAAAATAGTGATTATAAAAAAATTGGACCTACGGCCTGGGGCGTAGCTTGGCATCGGACCTTGTCTGATATTGAGTATGCTAAAGAGATATTTGAAGAATTAGATGAAGTGGTTAAACCGACTGAGCCGGCTCAGTTAACGTATATGGAGAGCGTGAAAAAGTCCAAGATTGCTCCGCAGATTGAAGCTCGCTATAAACTGATTGATAAGTTAATCGCAGAGAATAAGACAAATCAAATCTTAGAGTTGGCGGCGGGTTTGGCGGGGCGAGGTTTGGTGATGACGAGAGATAATTCTTCTTTGCAATATGTTGAAGTTGACTTGCCTGCTATGGCGGAAAATAAAAGGATATTATTACAGAAACTTATTTCTAAGGGTAAGGCAAAACAACAAGATAATCTTCAGGTAGTAGATGGAGATGCTTTAAATCTAGAGTCACTTTTAGCGGCCAGCAAGTATTTAAAAGATGAACCGGTTACTATTATTCATGAAGGTCTATTACGTTATTTAAATTTTAATGAAAAGAGGGCGGTGGCTAACAATATTCGGACTTTATTACAAAAATTTGGCGGGTCTTGGATTACCTCAGATATCACTTTGAAAAGAATATTAAAAAGTGAGCGCAAAGAAGAGCGGGAGGATAATCGAAAAAGAGTGTTGCTATTATCTGGGATTGATGTTGGTGCGAATAGTTTTGAAAATGAAGATGCGGCTAAGAAATTTTTTGAAGAGCTGGGATTTAGCGTTGAAAGGCGCGAATTTATGGAAGTGATTGATGAACTTGTTTCGCCGGCAAAACTTAACATGTCAGCTAGTGATGTAAAAGATTTATTAAAAGACCCCGTAGTTTTTGTGATGAGATTATTGTAAAAAAAGTAATAGTGAATTTATTGAAATAATTATATCTAGCCCGGTGGGTCCTATGCGGGTTTTATTTAATCACGCCCTCTTGACAACGCAACTTAGTTGCGTTATTCTTTTATTATGCTAAATAAAATAAAGGACACAAATAAGTTGATAGATAATAAATTAGCCGACTGTCGCCAGACTAAAACTCGTCGTGGTGTCTTGTTAGTACTAGAAAATAGCCAGCCTTTAGCCGCTCCGGAAATTTTAACGCGTTTAAAAGAAAATAATATTGTAGTTAATAAAACTACCGTTTATAGAGAGTTAGATTTTTTATTGGGAAAGAAAGTAATTGCCGAGGTTATTTTAAAAGACGGTTTAAAACGCTATGAGCTGCAAGCCATGGAACATGGCCATCATTTAATTTGTTTACAGTGTCAAAAGATAGAGCGAGTGGCTTTAGATAATGATTTAGATAAACAAGAAAAAGCCATTGCTCGTTCTCGCGGTTTTAAAGTATTAAATCATTCTTTGGAATTTTACGGCGTGTGCCGAAATTGTGTTAAGAAATAATTATTTTACCATTAAAATTTATGTTTAAGAAATCATTGATAATTAAATTAAGTTTATTTATTTTACTCGGACTTGGACTTGTTTTGTTATTTATTTTTTTGCAGCCTCAGACTAGCGATACTACTGCCGGGCCCGAACAAACATCTAAGTTACGCGTGACAACTAGTTTTTATCCTTTATATTTTTTGGCGCAAGAAATCGGCGGAGAGCGGGCGGTGGTAACAAATGTGACACCAGCCGGAGCAGAACCACATGACTATGAGCCGAGTCCCCAGGAGATTGCCGCTATTACGGACAGCCGTCTCTTGCTTTTAAACGGTTTAGGTCTGGAACCCTGGGAGAACAGTATTAAGAGCAATATTAATCCGGCACAGACAAAAATTATCGTAATGGGAGAGGAACTGCCTGTTTCAGAATTAAAGAGTGATAGCAGTCATGATTTTGATCCCCATATTTGGTTAAGCCCAACTTTAGTGACGCAAATGCTTGATAAAATTACAGCTGGTTTTGTGGCGGTAGATTCTGATAATGAAAGTTATTATCAAACACGAGCCGTAGAGCTAAAGAAAAAATTATCCGATTTAAATCAGGCGTATGTCAATGGTTTAAGTAATTGTCAGAAGCAAGACATAGTGACTGCCCACGCCGCCTTTGCTTATTTGGCGGATGCTTATCATTTTCAGCAGATAGCAATCGCCGGTCTTTCTCCGGAAGTGGAACCATCTCTGGCTCAGATGATTGATATTGTTAATTTAGTGCGTGACCGTCAAATTAAATACATATTTTTTGAGAGTTTAGTTAGTCCGAAGTTGGCCGATACTATTGCGGCTGAAACTGGCGCCGAAACTCTAGTACTTAATCCGATAGAAGGACTCACGCCGGAAGAGCTAATTGCCGGAAAAAACTATTTTACGGAAATGAAAAATAATCTAATTAACTTACAAATTGCCCTGGAATGTCAAACGTAAATCATCAAAAAAATATAATTGAAATTAAAGATCTCTCTTTTTCTTATGACCAAAATGAGGTTTTGCATAATGTTAATTTAAATGTGCATCAGGGTGATTATCTCGGATTAGTCGGTCCTAACGGGGCCGGCAAAACTACTTTACTAAAAATAATGCTAGGCCTGTTACAGCCGACACAGGGCAGTATTAAATTATTTGGTACTAGTCGCCAAGACTTTAGAGAGTATAGGCGCTTAGCTTATGTTCCTCAACAAGCTACTAATTTTGATGTTAATTTTCCCGCCACGGTATATGAGGTGGTGGCGATGGGACGTTATAGTCATCGTGGCCTGGGGCGTCGTTTGCAAAACGTAGATCGGGAAATTATTTATCAGTCCTTAGAACGAGTAGGAATGAGAGAAAAAGAGCGTGTTCTTATAGGCGATTTATCGGGTGGGCAGAAGCAGAGAGTTTTTATCGCTCGCGCTTTAGCCGGTCAACCAGAAATTATGTTTTTGGATGAACCGACTACCGGGATTGATGCTAAATCGCGTGATGAGTTTTATGCTCTGTTGCGTGAGTTTAATAAAAGTTTAGATTTAACTTTAGTTTTAGTTACTCATGATATTGAAAGAATCACGAAAGAGGCGATGCATATTGCCTGTTTGGATCATACTTTAGTTTGTCATAATTCACCGGCTGATTTTTTACGAGATAGCAAATCTTTACATGCCCTTGAACAAGATATAAAAATAATTCATCATCACCATAATCAGCAGAGTTAATCTATGTTTTTAGAGATTTTTCAATACGATTTTATTGTCCGCGGCTTAATCGCCGGAGTAATTGTTGGTCTGATTGCTCCTTTGCTTGGTGTCTTTTTAGTTTTGCGTCGCTATTCTCTAATGGCCGATACTCTAAGTCATGTGTCTTTGGCGGGGATTGCCCTGGGACTTATTTTGGGTTGGAATCCGGCTCTCGCCGCTCTAGGCACAACCGTTATTGCCGCCCTCGGTCTGGAAAAATTACGTGTTTCAAAAAAAATATATAATGATGCCGCTCTAGCTATGTACTTATCCGGCAGTTTAGCTTTGGCAGTGGTGCTGTTAAGTTTGGCTAATGGTTTTAATACTAGCCTATTTAATTATCTCTTTGGCAGTATTATGACCGTCACAATTTATGACATATATATCATGTTAGTTTTAACACTCGTTGTTGTAGCCTCTTTCTTTCTATTTTTTAAAGAAATTGTTTTCCTAACTTTTGATGAAGAAGCGGCGCAAGTGGCCGGTTTGCCCGTTCGCTTAGTTAATACCGTTTTTATCGTTTTAGCGGCTTTAACAATTTCTTTAGCGATTCCTATTATTGGCGTTTTACTGATTGCCGCCATGATAGTTATTCCGGCTCTTACTGCCTTGCAACTCCGTCAAAGTCTTATTCCCACAATTATCTATGCAGAAGTCTTTTCTTTATCGGCAGTGCTGGCGGGTTTATTACTATCTTTTTATTTTGATTTAGCGACGGGCGGAACTATTGTCTTAGTAATGCTTTTTATTTTTAGTCTGGTCTTTATCGCTAAGCCGCGGACTTAAATTCTACTAGCAACAGACAATATAAGCACTAAAAAAGACAGCTTTTGACAGCCGTCTTTTTAATTGAGTAGTTTTTATTTATTTAAGGTATTTATTCTAAGCAGCAGTTTACAACTTTTTTCACCAGCGCACCGAGCTTATCGGCAATACTGCTGGTTTTAGTGCTGATAGCGTCGTCGTCTATTTTTTTTACTTCACCCAGGTCCACTAATTTCATATTCAGACCCCAGAACAGAGAATATAAATCATATGATTTTTTAAACATCTCTTGGGCTTCTTCTTTATTGTTATTTCCTTGGGCTTTAGTTCCTACTTCCATTAAGCGATAGGAAGCGGCTAGTAAATGTTTAGAGATGCACCAGACTTCGCCCTCATATTCTTTAATAATTTTTTTCAGTAAAGATTTGCGCATTTCGCGCACTTCCGCTAAGAGGTCATAATATTTGGGATTACCGGTTTTAGCGCCGGTAAAGAAGAAATGTTCTTCAATACTGACTAAATTCATAATAGCGATGCTTAAGTCTTGGTCGGAAGAAAGATCTAAAGCGTGGTCTTTTTTCAGCTTATCTACTTTCTCAATCATCTCGCTGAGATTCATTAAATTGTCTGCCATATTTTTTTAAGTTAGAAATTTATTTAGTGATGAAATAGAAGAGGCCGCTCAGGATCAGTAGAGTAGAGACGGGCATAACCACTTTTTGAAAGGGAAAATAAGCGCGACCACGAGTTTTTTTAATGTTGTTATACCACATAGTGGCTGCCACAAAAGCGATGGTGCCAACTATGGTTCCTAGAATAAGTTTGTCTAATCCCCAAAGGGTGCCGTTAGGATAGCCGATTAAACCCTGTGTCCATAGGGGCCAAAAAGTAAGCACATAGTAAAAGACAAAAGTTAAAATATTGCGCCAAAATTTACTGCCAAAACTCCAATTTTTTTGATTGAACCAAGTAATAGTCCAAACGGAAACAGCAATTAATAATCCCCCTATCCAAAGTCCAGCAATCGTATTATCAATACCTAAATATTCACTGAGACCCAAACCGGCTCCAACTGCTACGACACAGACTGGGCAAATAGCTTTAGCGGGGAGAGCGCTGAGAGCGAGAATTGGTAATAAGAAATAGTATATTTTTTTCATTTATTTTGAGAAGTAATTAATTATATCTTGGTCCCCCATTAAGCATTCGGTACCGGTAAAGAGAAAGGGGACGCCTAAACCGTTTTGAGTATCTAATTGACATTGCCCGGCGTATTTAGCCATCAGTTGAGAATTAGCTTGGTTGTTATAGACTTCCAGTTCACGGAACTTAAAACGATCTTTCACATTATTCTCTGCGATATAGTCATTAACGATTTTACAATGCGGGCAAGTATCACCGTAGAAAAGAATCATATCTTCGCTACTAGCGGTATTCTTATTAGACATAAAGACGACGACGATGGCTAGAAGGGCTACAACTAGCCAAAGTGGCCAGTATTTATTAGAATTTTTCATAATTTATTTTAATTTATAATAACTAATCATAACATATTTAGTTATGTTTTTCTATCTTTTCTAAAATTTCTGAGATTAAATTATCGCTAGAAATTTCTCTGGTCTGATCCGAACCGCGGTCACGAACAGAAAGAATAGAAGCATTCATTTCTTTGTCACCGATGACTAACATATAGGGAACTTTTTCTGCCACCGCTTTTCTAATTTTATTACCGACGGTTTCATTATTTTCGTCCACCTCTACTCTAAGGCCCGCGTCTTTAAAAGTTTGCGCAATTTTTTGAGCGGCGGGAGCATGCACTTCCGCCACGGTCGCTATTTTTACTTGTACCGGTGATAGCCAGACAGGAAAAGCGCCGGCGTAGTGTTCAATTATTACTCCCATGAATCTTTCTAGCGAACCTAAGAGAGCGCGGTGAATAACTACCGGAGTTTGTTGACTGCCGTCGGCGGCGCTGTAATGTAAATCAAAGCGTTGTGGCAACTGGAAGTCTAATTGAATAGTGGCTAATTGCCATTGTCGGCCAATAGCGTCTTTCACTTTGACATCAATTTTCGGACCATAGAAAGCGCCATCGCCCTCGTTAATTATGTAGTCAAGGTGAGCCTCCTCTAAAGCGGTTTTTAAATTATCTTCCGCTTTATCCCAAACTTCTTTTTCACCGAGAAATTTTTCCGGGCGAGTTGATAAATGAATTTCGTCTACCTGTAAATTAAAAATTTGATAAATATTTTTAACTTTTTTTAACAGTTCGGCAATTTCTGATAAGATTTGATCGGGACTGACAAAAATATGAGAATCGTCCTGCGATACCGAGCGGACACGAGTTAAGCCATGTAGGGTACCGGATTTTTCGTTGCGGTAAAGAGTGGTTGTTTCTGACAGGCGTAAAGGCAGGTCGCGGTAGGAATGAATATCACGTTTAAAAATTAACATATGAGCCGGGCAGTTCATCGGTTTAATCCCTAAATCACAATCATCGTCGGCGTGATGAAGAATAAACATATCTTCCTGGTAGTTGTCCCAATGACCGGAAGTTTTCCAAAGCTCGGCGTTTAGAAGTTGTGGGGTTTTTACCTCTTGATAGCCTTCGCCGTAGGAATATTTACGTGCAAATTTAAGAAGCTCTTGCCAGAGAATCATGCCTTTAGGTAAAAAGAAAGGAATGCCGGGAGCATATTCATGCATCATAGTTAAATTTTGTTCCTTGGCGATTTTACGATGATCTCTTTTTTCCGCCTCTACCATCATTTTAAGATAATCATCCAAATCTGCCTTAGTATCAAAAGCCAAGCCATAAATACGGGTTAGCATTTTGTTTTTTTCATCACCGCGCCAGTAAGCGCCGGCTAGTTTATTTAATTTAAAACTGCCGGGCTTTATTTGGTTGGTGTTAGTGACGTGTCCGCCGCGGCAGAGATCTTTAAATTTTCCGACGCTATAAAAACTAACGACTTTTTCTCCTTGAGCTTTTAGGTCGCTGATTAATTCTGCTTTATAAATTTCGCCAGCCGCTTTCGCTTCTTTTAAGGCGATATCAATAGCCTGCTCAGTTCGTTCAAACTTTAGATTCTGTTTAGCTA
>Ga0172380_10003498_pt1 | contig 21500 bp, 30 predicted proteins | sample Leawe162metaG_FD_119747 | JGI IMG/M metagenome (GOLD analysis project Ga0172380, IMG submission 119747) | Leachate microbial communities from a municipal landfill in Southern Ontario, Canada - Leachate well 162 metaG | ecosystem: Engineered > Solid waste > Landfill > Unclassified | place...
TCATTCCAGGTGGCAGGACGACCAGCGGCAGCGGCGGCATCGTGTCCACCGGGGAAATCCAAGGCGGCTATGTCTTTGGCCGTCCAACGAGGACTGAAAACGCTTTGGGCTTCGTCGATCAGGAAGAAGCAGCCTGGAGGCGCCCAGTGAAACCAGGTTGCCAGACGGTCACGGTCCGCTTTTGTGGTGGTATCGAGGTGAATGATGTCGAAGCTTTCCGGTATGTCGGGGAAGACCGGCACAGGATCGAGATTGCGACGCAAAAGACGGTCAATGAAGCGCACGGGATAAACGGCATCACGCACACGCTCGACGGTAAGACCGCGCACATTGGTAACGACCACACGACCGGAACGAACGCAAGGAATGAAGTCGTCCATGACCGCGCCGGAGGTCTTGTAGCTACCGGGCGCACCATGATGGATTTTTATGGACATTTCGTTACTGTCACAGGAATGGTATCATGCGAAGAACAAAACGAGTAACGAAAGCACCCAATATCATACTAAGTGCTTCAGGTATACGGAAGAATAGCAACATGCGGAATATGTCACTATTGAAAGAGCTAAAGGCTATGGATAATCTGCCGGATATGTTTAGATCGACAAGCAAGACACGGATAATAGCCCAACTGAAGTTAAGTATAAGTAAAACTATCTTGAGGAATAAGCACTCAAGACTATCCATAATGTATTGGCCGAGACTGATGAAAAAGTCCACAATACCGGAATTTAAAAACTCAAATATCGCGATAAAGAAATCCGGTACAGAGGAAATAAAGTCATAAATACCTTGCAAATAATCCATTTTGAATTACCTGAATATAATAAATATAGAAAGTAATAAAGCCAATAACATCACAAGTGTAGCCATTGATTGAACACTACTGCTGTAGGTGTCCAAGCAAAAAGATGTGGTTTTGCCAAGAATAGAAAATGATTTGCAAGGTAGACTACCAAGGCCGGAAGCGGAAAAGGAAACCAAGGATTGAGCATCAGCCAAAATACCATCCCACGAAGAGCTGAGAAGTTCCTTGTCTGCCGTAACATCAGCAGATTTGTCAGGGAATACCCAGGCAGCCTGGGCAGCGCTGGAAATAAAAATTAACAGGACGGCAAGGAAGGTTTTCATTTTTTACGCTTCTTGCGAATAACGATCAGGGTTGAGGCCATAGTCCCAAGAAGGAGAACGCCGTTAGCGATAGGCTGGAAAAAGGATTCCTTGCCGGTTAGGCAGATTAGAGTGCCACAGGGGAGAGAGCCGGTGCCGGTGATGTAGGCAGTGAGAATAGATTTAGCTTCGGTAGTTATGGAGGTTTTGGCGATAGCTAGATCAGATTTGCAATAAATCAAACAATCATTCGAAGGCATAAAGGACAGGGTAAGAGAAGGATTAAGAAAATATACCCAAATACATGTATGATTGGAATTATTGCCACAAGAACCACCATAACCCCAAACGTCTACCCACAACTTACCCTCATTTAACATACATCGAGAGAAATTATAGTCAGCATAACCATAATTATAATAAATCTTATAACCCGATAAATAAGATGGATTCCACAAATGCATAGGATAAACAGTATGTAATTGCGCTATAGTAATACACTGACGAATAGCATCACCCTTGTATTTACAATGATACACCTCATCATTAACACCACTTCCGGGCTTATCAATAGAAACTGTACATCCGGGAGTAGTAGGTGCAATATCAGCAAAAACATTACCGTTACACGTAACGATTAATAAAAAGACCGGCAACAGTCGGGTGAGAAAGTGCCGGTAAAAGTTGCTGATCATGATCAATACCACCCGAGACGCACGCCGATGACGAACGCCATTCCCCATAACGCCCCGAGCAGTAATGAAAAAATCATGATTAGGCCTTTTTGATCAGACCAATAACCAGACCAACGACCACCAAGCCGGCGACCAGGGCGATAACGTAACCGCCAACGGTTTCACCTGTGGTTTGAGCGCCGGTCAAGCTGGTCTGAACAGCCGTCGTGTCAAGGGCGGCCTGAGCCTGAACGGCAACAAAAGCAGTGGAAGCCGCAAGTGCGGCCACGACCTTGGAACGACTTTGCAGCAGAAGTTCGCGGCCATGTTTTATTGTAAGACGTGACATAATTTGCTTCCTTTCGTGGGTTGTTAAGTCCGAGCTTTTCGGACAAGATTTGCAATAATGCCAATGGCTAGGCCAGTGGCAAACATCAGCAGCACACCGTAGAAACCAAGTTCTGCGGCTTCACTGCTGAATCCTCCAGTCAACAGCAGGTTTAGTACATCCTGACTATCAACCAATGTATCGAAGACGGATGCCGAGCCGGGAGAGATCAAATAAGCGCTAATAACCGTCGGCGCTTGGCCGGCAGGGCATGGCGATGCCTGATAAGCAGAGGCAACACAAATGACAACGTCTGTGAGGGTTCCGGCTGGCATAATTAATCATTGTTACAGCAATGATCAATTAAAAAATTCACGAACAATACAACGCCTATCACATATAACAAAAAAATCAAGGGAAGTGTCAATGACATAAGTTGCGAAAATTGTTGATCAGTCATTTTTGGTCAGCCAAAGTAAGAGAAAATGCAGATAATGCACAAGAAACACAGCCATAAGAGGATACGGTAGCCGCATAAAATGGACGTAAAGTGCCACATGTAGGACAAGGAACGAAAAGCGGTTTCATTACTTGTTGAGAATCATCGCTCATATTTCACCTATTAATTGTCGGCATCTTCATAATCGCGGCGGGCTTGAAGCCAGCCTTGACGACATTCTTCATAGCGTTCTTCCGCTGCATATAAACCTGTACGTGTACTGTCGAGGTCAGCTTCCAGGTTGGATAAGGTGCGTTTCGCCTCTTCAATCTCATCGACAAGAGATAATATCTGAGCAGAATAAGCATCAACATTCGAACTAGCCGACTCGCCTTCGGTTTTCCAATGATCCATGGAAGCAGAGGCATCAGCTTTACGAGATTCAGAGTCGCTCATTTTTTTCTCTACAGATCAATCAAAGATCAAAAAATTTTATATGTTTTTGTGCCGGCGCAACGCGATCCGGCCAGCGCCGGCATGGAAACCGATTAAAAAATAGGCAATTTCTCGATTTGCCGCCATTTTGCACAAGTAAAACTTATGGACTATGAGGGGCGAATTATTCATCTTCACCATTGGTTTCAATGTGGTTTATTTGAGAACGGAGATTGTCATATTCATTTTCATAAAAAGACAAAGACCCACGACGGTCAGACAAAGTGCCCTCAAGCTGTTGAATTTCCATTTCAATATCCGTGATTTCACCGCGAATCTCTTCTAATTTTGAATACATCCATTCAAGAGAATCAGCCATATCTTTACCCTCAACGTTTTCTAAGTAATTGGTTTTTAATTAGCTTCTCGATGACCTGACTTTTTGTGAGGGTCTTGAATTCAAGATATGCCTCTAGTTGCGCAAAAAGGTCTTCATCGAGTTGCACCGTAAAGGTCTTCAGGTTGTTGCGTTCGCGGTAGGCGGCAACACGAGCGGCAGTATTTTCGTATTGTTTTTTGCGTCCCATGCTAAAGCCATCCGTGGCGCCTGCCGATTTCAGTCCAGGCATTTAATGCATTCTGTTCTGCTTCCTGGTCATCGCAATACAGAGATAAATAGAAAAACTCACCTAACATGCGCGTAATGGAATAATCGGTGTAAGGAGAAAACTTATCCGTCAATTGAGTATTTTGTTCACTCAATATTTGCTTTTTTTTCAGTCTGTGTTTTTTCTGCCGTTCGGCAACAGACATTGCTTTACCGGTTGGCGGTCGTCCACGTAGCTTAGGAAAATCACAAAATGTCAACGTGTATTTGTTGTGACTGTCACGCATAATTGTTACTCCACTTCTTCTTCAGCATCATAATATTCAGGAAAGCCATGATCTTCTTCATGACAATAAGCGGGAGGGCGTTCCTGGTCATTGGGATGTATCCAGGAAGGCGCACCGCAATAAATGCAAGTGAAAGGTGGTTTTGGCATAAAATATCGTTACATCCAACGATTGAAATTAAAGGCATTCATCAGGCTGCCGAACGCAGGCCGTTCAGCGGGATAATTTCGACAACTTTGACCTGACGCGTAAAGGCAATAACATTGCAAGGGGTGCCTATGTCAATGCCGTATTCGAGAAGCTTCTTGCGAGCTTTATAAAAAGCCGCCTTACTAAGCTGTGAACGAATATCGACACCGTCGCGCCATAAAATCGCGTGATGACGCATGCGGTCAGGTATTTCGCTCCAATCTTCAGCGCTGACGCTCTCGCGAAACACCTGTTCAGCAAACTTGCCATAAATGACGTTTTCCATGTTATTACCTTCCTTCCAGTTTTCGACCTGATCGAGATGATGACGTTTGAGGTATTCACTTCCGAGTTGTACTTCCATGCGCGCATTGGTAGCGCCTCGGGAGTAGACGCGCCGGCCTTCCATTTCTGCGGTTTTGTCGTAAATCTTGGCTTTCAGCCAATTGCTGCGTTTGGTGTCGTAGCCCCAGGTGGGTCCGTATTTGCCCATCATCGGCAGCTTCTGGCCGATGCGACGCACCGAAGTCGCCGAAAGCAGGGCAGGGTAGTCGCTGACGTAAAAATTGCCGGTCAAATCCAGCCGGGTCAGATGCGTACCACTCTCAGAAACAGAACCCAGCCTCATGCGGGTGCCGAACATGTGCGGGTCTAGCCCTAACACAGTGATCATGTCGGCGAATTTCTCAACGCACTCGATCACTGGGTGTCCCAGGAAGTTGTCCGGTTGCTGGAAGCGCCCGATATTGCCGGTCATCCATAAATGCAGACCATCGCATTTCACCCGGACGCTGGTATCCGAAGAAACACACTGGATTTGATCCCAGGTGCCTTTATCGAATTCAATCACACCATCGCGGTCTATTTTGATGATGCGCCCCGACTCTAAAGCCTTACCCGGTCTATCGATAGGGTAATCGTGCCGGAGGCTCATCCAGTCACAGAAAACCGAGTCGAAAACGAGAGGGTTGGTGTTCATTGATTAGTGTGAAAGTCTCGTTGACGAGACTTAGTTGCAGTGGTACTTACAACTGCAACTTGAAAACCCCCATATTGTCCGACTTCTGCGGTAGGACTTAACAAGGGAAAACCCAAGGCAAAAAAACCGTTGCCGCGCATCATGCGGCCTTAGCGGCTTTGTAGTCTTTCACGGAAGTAATATCAGCGGAAGCAGGGGGAACGATCAAACCGGACACGATCATCTGCATGCGACCGAAACGCATTTCAGAATCGGTAGACACTTCGAGGTGGGCAGGGAATTGAATATCCTTGAACTGTTCAAGGCAATCTGAAGCGACAGAAAGTTCCGTTACCTGAAAACCGTAGCCGGTGCGGGTGTATTGGCCGCCGTCCTTGGTGTCGCCGCCACCGTTTTCCATCGGAACCAGGATTTGCATGGAAGCAATGTCATATTCCTGGCCTTTCGGATTTTTCTTCATGCTGGTGCCATAGGTGCGGGTAATATTGACTGCGAAGACCTTCATGATATGTTGACCTTTATTGACGGTTGACCCGGCGCGGGGGGGGGCGCTGGGCAAAAACGCACGAAATTCGTGCGGAACCAAGATAGCTCGAATTTCGGGCGGTTGTCAAGTGCGAATTTCGGACTAAAATATAAGCGAAATATCCGAGTAAAGAGGTTGGAAATGTTACCAGTGGAATATTTCTATGCGATCAAGGCGAAGCACAAAATCACCAGTGATTACAAACTGGCCGAATTCTTAAAGCTGAACAGAGCAAGAATTTCAGCGTATGTGAAAGGAAAAGAGTGGCCGAACCCATACGCATGCATGCGTATCGCTAACGCGCTCAACCTGGATCCATTGGAGGTGCTGTCCGATATCGAAAGCCAGAGCGAGAAGGACGAAGAAAAAAAGGAGTTTTGGCGGGATTTTCTATGGCGTGTCAAGAAGCGAAACGGTCTCCTAGTCTTGGCACTGAGCTTTACCGCATGCTTGTTGGTCGGCGGCATGGGCGCACAGGAGGCGGCTAAGGGGGCGCTGGTCGTTTTTATGTTAACTTCGGTATTTCGTATAATGTATATTATGTTAAATTGATATGCCATTGGCATAAAACATGGTTTTTATTTTTACCCAATGCCTGCCGAAGAATTCAAAAAGCTAACTTTCAGCATGATCATCGCCGTACAGCAGCTATTCAAACTAAGGCAAAACGGGGTTATCGGCAAAGAATGGAAAGATTGGAAAATCGGGACGGACGGACTGCTTTACCATCCATTTTGGAGACGCGGATTCACCGGCCACGAGCTGGCGGGCATGTGGTACGAAATCCAGACCAAGACTTCCCTTAATCAGGCCAAAAATTACTATCCATAACATCTTTAATCGACCATATACAAGTTTCCGGCCAATCTTCTAAGCCGGTTTCCTTACGAGCAAGAGAAACACCATCGACCCACATTTCATCAAGCCAATCGGGATCATTATACATAGGCTTTAAACTAGGCATTCTATCCAACCGCCTAGCAATCAAACGTCTTTGCTCTTTAATCGTACTCGACCAACTTTTAGTACGTTTTTCAGGCTGAAATTTCCACTTTAACAAATGCCCAAAAAGAACCGCCATACGACTCACCAACCCCCGTTGTTCACTTTTACCCACGTCTTCCACCTCATCTGCTATATGCTCAATATCCAGCTCGGAAAACCTTCCGTTACGCAGTAACGCGGCTTGCTCATTCGCCCACGCCACTACGTCTTTATCGTAACTCGCTTGCAATCCCATTTCAGACTTCCTTTTAGTGACCTGTCACAGTAAAGAATTATCGTTACTGTTACGAAAATTCCTAGATTTTCATCTTGCTCTTGGATTTAACGTTACGGTAACGATTAATCAGGCCAGAAATTACTATCCATAATTTGCTGATAAGTCCAAGGACAACTATCCGGAAAATCTTCTAAACCCGTTTCCTTGGTGGCAGAATAAACAGCATCACCCCATGTCTCAAACCACCAAGCCGAATCATCCAAAGACGCTTTAAGGCTAGGCATATCTGTAACCCACCGAGCAATAACAATGCGTTGATGATCAGTGGTTTTTCTCCAGATTTTTCCGCGACGCTCAGGCTGATATTTCCATTTTAAAAGATGCATCAGCAATACAGACATACGACTTGACAATGCCCGCCGTTCACTTTTACCCACGTCTTCCACCTCATCCGCTATATGTTCAATATCCAGCTCGGAAAACCTTCCGTTACGCAGCAACGCAGCCTGCTCATTCGCCCACGCCACTACGTCTTTATCGTAACTCGCTTGCAATCCCATTTCCGGCTTCCTTTTAGTGACCTGTCACAGTAAAGAATTATCGTTACTGTTACGAAAATTCCTAACGCTTGCGGAACAGTTGAGACACGATCAGCTTTTCAACAACCGCCACCTTTGTAGTATCCCGAAATTTGACGTAGTCTTCAAGCTTGGCGTGTACTGTATGGTTAACACTGGATGCCGACGGTTGCGGCATCGGCTGGCATTTTGGTGCAATGCGCTTGTCGCTTATTACACCCTGCATTAACTTCATCTCAACTACTGCCAATGCACAACCGCTTGAAATACGGGTTCCGGTTGCAGGGTCACATGCCCGATACCAAAACGCTCATGCAATAGCTTGCGGCTGTTTGCCAGCACCGTTTGCCAGTCGCGCATGTCGGCGACGACCAGATGGGCGGAAAGCATGATTTTTTCCGAGGTTACGCTCCAGATATGCAGGTCATGCACCGACACCACACCGGGCACTCTCGCCATTTCGCTCCCGATTTCATCCAGCGACAAATGCAGCGGCACGCCTTCCATGATGCCGTGCAGCGCCTCGCGCAGCAGGCGCAGGCTGGAAACCAGGATCAGCGCGCAGATGGCGAGCGACAGGATGGCGTCTATCGGGGTCCAGCCGGTGAAGGCAATCACCACGCCGGCGATCAGCGCCGCCACCGAACCGAGCATATCGCCCATCACATGCAGCAGCGCGGCGCGGGTGTTAAGATTCTGCGCGCCGCGCGACAGCAGCCACGCGACGCCGATGTTGATCGACAGCCCCAGCGCCGCAGTCAGCGAGACCGCTTCGCCCATCACCGGCGCGGGCGTTTGCAAGCGCTGCACGGCGGCAACGCCTATCCACGCCACCAGCATCAGCAAGGCGAGGCTATTGACCAGCGCGGCGAGAAACTCCGCCCGCCCCAAGCCGTAGCTGTGCAGCCGCGAGGCGGGGCGTAGCGCGACCCAGCCTGCGGCTGCGGCGATCACCAGCGCCCCGGCGTCGTTGACCATATGCCCGGCATCCGCCACCAGCGCGAGCGAATCCGCCCACCAGCCGACGCCCGCCTCCACCCCGGCAAAAACCAGGGTGAGCGCCACCGCGAACCACATCAGCCGGTCGGCGGCTGCGCCATGGGCGTGGGGATGATTGTGGTGATCGTGCTGGTGCGCTACGCTCATGCTTGCTCCGCGAACGCCTGTTGGCTGGACAGGATCACTTCGATTTCCTCTACGATTTTTTCCTGACGTAGCGCGTTGCGTTTCAAGGCAAGGCGGGCGATGGTTTCATCAAGGCGGTCGAGGGCGTGTTCCATGTGTGCCAGACGTTGGCGGTTTTCCGTCGCGAGCGATTCGTAGAGCAGGCCGTAGAGCGCCGCCAGCAGATATTGGTCGAGCAGTTCGGCGAAAAACTCCGGCGGCGCGAGTTGCAGCCGCGGCGGGTGCGCGTAGCGCGTGATGCGCGGCAACGCCAGCGGCAGCAGGCGCTTGAACGCCGGCTCGCCCTCGCTGTCGTGCGCCAGACTGAAAAGCGCCACGCCGTCGCCGGAAAGCCGGCGGCTTGCCGCATGCAGGCCGTCCATCAGGCGGTTCAGCACGCTGGGCACGTCTTCCGTTACGGTTGCGCCGTCGAGCCGGGCAATCACGCCGGGATGGGCTTCCAGCTTGGCGCTCAGACGATGCCCCACCACCAGCAAGGCGGGAGCGGTTTCCCAGCGCGGGAGCTGGTCCAGCGCGGTGAGGATGCGCTCGTTGAAATTGCCGCAAAAGCCGCGTTCCGAACCGATCAGCACCAGAATTGCGGGCTGTTTTCCGCCACTGCGCCCGGTCGGGTAAAAGCTCAGGAAATCGGCGGCAGCCGCCTCGATATTGGTCAACATGCGGCGCTGATGGCCAATGAAGCGGGCGAGTTTGCGCGTTTCCACCAGCGACAGGCTTTTCATCGCGGTCATGATGCCGCTGATTTCCTTGAGCCGGGTAAAGCGCTGAGAGAGTTCGGCTTGGCCGCTCATGATCCTAGAAACCTCCGTTGAACGGGCTGGAGTGTGCGGTTTTCCGGGTGCAGGGCAAGGCGCAACGACGCGCAATGGTCGTTCCATTGCCTTCTCTTGTAGTTGCAACGCCGCCCTGCGCCCGGAAAACCGTGCAATCCAGCCCGTAGCATTCTCATCAAACGGGTGGACGCAAAATATATGACAAAGTTGTTTAGAGCCATCATGTTATACATATTGGCAAGCGGTCAACGGAGGTTTCTAGGATGATGTCGCGCCGAGCCAGCCATTCAGGCGCGCCAGCCACTCGTCGCGCACCGCGTCCAGCGGCAGCGGCTCGCGCGCAATTCCATCCAGTATCTTTTGCAGCGCGCCGGTTATGGCGCTCGGTTCGCAGGCATCGAGCAGCCCGGCGTTGAAGGCGACCATCCAGGCAAGCTGGAAGGCGGCGGATAAGGGATTCAGGCGTTCCTGCTTGAGAATTTCGCGCAACAGCCGGCCACGCCGGATTTTGGCCTCGGCGCCTGCCTCCAGCTTGGCGCCGAAGCGGGTGAAAACTTCCAGTTCGAGAAATTGCAAATAGTCGAGCTTCATCCGACCCGCCTCTTCCCGGATGCGCGGGTGCTGCGCCTTGCCGCCGATGCGCGACACCGACAGCGGCACATCCACCGCCGGCAGCACGCCGGCGGCGAATAGACGGCGGTCCAGATAGATCTGGCCATCGGTGATGGAAATGAGGTTGGTGGGGATGTAGGCGGCGATCTCGCCCTCCTCCATTTCAACCAGGGGCAACGCGGTCAGGCTGCCGCCGCCGTGCTCCGGCGAGAGCCGGGTGGAGCGTTCGAGCAGGCGCGCGTGCAGATAGAAAATATCGCCGGGATAAGCCTCGCGCCCCGGCGGGCGGTGCATCAAGAGGGACAGCTCGCGGTAGGCGCGGGCGTGGGTGGTGAGATCGTCGTAGACCACCAGCGTATCTTCGCCGTTGCGCATCCAGCCCTCGGCGATGGCACAACCGGCGAAGGGGGCGAGATATTTCATGCCCGGCGTGGCGGTGGCCTCCCCCACCACCACCGTGGTATAGGCCAGCGCGCCGTAGCGACGCAGCAGGTCGATCACTAGCGCCGCTTCGGAGCGTTTCTGGCCGATTATCACGTAAACGCACTTCACCCCCTGCCCGGTTTGTGCCACCACCGTATCCAGCGCGAGCGAGGTCTTGCCGGCGCCGGAATCGCCGATGATGAGCTGGCGTTGGCCGCGACCGATGGGAATCAGCGTATCCACCACCTTGACGCCGGTGTACAGCGGACGGTTGACAAAATCGCGCGCGACAATTGGCGGCGATGCCCCTTCCAACGCGCAGTAACCGTCCGTCTCGGGGGGCGGCAGGCCATCGAGGGGCTTGCCCAGCGGATCGACCGCGCGCCCGAGCAAGCCGTTGCCGACACCGATTTCAAGCCGCTCGCCGCTATGGGAAACCGGGGTTCCTGACGCGACTTGCGCTTCCGGGTCAAGCAAAATCACGCCCAGGCGCTCGGCCTGAAGCTCGAACACCAGACCGCGGCTGCCGTCCGCGAAATGCAGGATTTCTTCCACCGCCGCCGTTGGCAGACCATGCACCCAACAGATGCCGTCGCCCACCGAGTTCACCCTGCCCTGCTCGCCCAGCCGCAAGGTGAAACGGTAATCGTCCACCCGGCGCGCCAGACGGTCGAGGATGCACGCGTCAGTCATGGTTGAGCGTTCCAACGAAAAAACCCAGCTCATCCCGCAAATTGGCCATCAGCACCCATGAGCCGGCCATGATGCACACGCCCGCCTTGAGCGTGGCATCCTCGCTGAATTCAAACGTCAGGGGACGCCCCGCCAATTGGCCGAGAGCCTGCGTGAACGCGGCGCGGCGCGCATCGTCAAGCGGATAGGCGCTGGTCACCCTGATGCTCGCCTGTGGCTCCTGCAAGGCCAGCGCCAAGGCTTCCAGCTTGGCCGGCGCTTGAGTTGCAAGTTCACTCAGCGCGAAATCCGCCAGCTTCGCTTCCAGCTCGGGGCCGGCCAGCCGTTCCAGCAGGCGCGTGGCGAAACGGGCGGCGCCGGATAGCGCCTGCCGCCCCAGCGCAAGCTCCAGCTCGCCGCGCTTGCGTTCTTCCACCGCCTCGCGCCGCTTGCGCTCCGTGGCGATTTTTTCCTCCAGCGCGGCCAGACGCAGCACTTGTTCGGCGGCGATTTCCTCATCAAGCTTGGCCTTAGCTGCCGCGCGATCTTTATCCGCATCCGCCAGGTGCGCCTGGTATTCGCTTTTCAATATTTCCGCTTCGCGCCGCACCGCTTCGGCATCCGCCAGCGTCTTTGCCGTCTCCGCCCGCCGCGCCTCAATCACCGCCAGCACCGGGCGGTAAAAAAAACGCTTCAGCAGCCACACCAACACCAGGAAGTTGAGCACTTCGAGGGCGAAGGTCGTCCATTCGAATTCCATGATGAGCTTATTTCAGCAGATATTCGAGCAAGGGATTGCGGAACAGCACGATCAGCACGACCACCAACACATATATCGCGAGCGACTCTATCATCGCGAGGCCAATGAACAGCGTGCGCGTAATCGCCTTTTCGGCCTCGGGCTGGCGCGCCAGCGCATCCAGCGCTTGCGAAATCGCGCGCCCCATCGCAAACGCCGGAGCGATCACGCCGATGGCGATGGCGAGCAGCGCGCCGCCGGTGGAAAGCAAGGTAAACCAGGTTAATTTATCCATCGATTACTCCTTGGAAAGTTCATGGGATTGCAACGCGCCGGCCACATAGACCAGCGCCAGCGTGCCGAAAATATAAGCCTGCACCAGCGCCTCGACGATATGCAGCATCAACAGCGGCACCGGCGCGAGAAAACCCGCCACCAGCAACACCAGCAACGCCGCCATCTCCAGGCTCATCATATTGCCGAACAGGCGCACCGCCAAGGCGAGCGTGCGGGTGACCTCGCCCAGCAGGTGAAACGGCAACAGGATGGGGTTGGGAGTCAGATAATGGCGCAGATAGACGCGCAAGCCGTCGATGCGGATGCCGAACCAATGCACCGAAACAAACACCAGCACCGCCAGCGCCACGGTCAGCGACAAATCCCCGGTGGGCGAACGCAAGCCCGGCGCCAGCCCCGCCAAGTTCGCCGTGGCGATAAATAGCCACAGGGTGCCGATAAAGGGCAGCAAACGGGTGGCGTTGCCCGGCGCGGTATCCTCAATAGCCGCTTGCAGCGCCAGCACAACGCCTTCCAGCGCCGTTTGCAGGCGCGAAGGCGCTGCCACGCTCAAGCGCCGCGCACCAAACCAGGCCAGCCCCACCAGCACGGCCATCAGCAACCAAGTGGTGAGCACCGTGGCATTGAAGTGCAGCGGCCCCAGATGAAAGGCCAGCAGTTCGAGGAATTCCGGCTTACCCATGCGCTTTCAACCTAGAAACCTCCGTTGAACGGGCTGGAGTGTGCGGTTTTCCGGGTGCAGGGCATACCCGACGGCCTTACGGCCTGGGCACAAGAGGCGCAACGACGCGGAATGGTTATTCCATTCCCTTCTCTTGTAGTTGCAATGCCGCCATGCGCCCGGAAAACCGTGCAATCCAGCCAGTCGCGTTCTCACCAAACGGGTGAACGCAAAATAGATGATAAAGCTGTTTAGAACCACTATGTTACACATCTTGGCAAGCGGTCAACGGAGGTTTCTAGGTTCAATGCCCCCGGATGTAATAGTAGACGTTAATTCCGCCGACAAACAAGCCGGTTATTAACAGGCTCACAGTCCAGCGGTAGGAATACCCCGCCAACAGGTTGTCTATCCAGTGACCGAGATAAGCGCCGCCCACCACCGGCAGCACAAACAGCAGCGCCAGCGTGCCGAGAAACACCGTCTGGGCGAGCAGCGTGGGTCTATCCTTCTCCGCCTGCGCCATGCGCTGCGCCTGTTTCTCGATGTTCTGCCGCAAGCGTTCGCCGTTTTCCATATTCGCCTATTCCGTCACGTTATGTGGCCGCACCACCTACAATTGCGCCAAGCGCTTCAGCATCTCCGCTTCCAGCCGATGCAATTTGCGCCGGGTCTGTTCCAGCGCCTGTTCCTCTTCCAGCAACTCGCGGGTCAGGGACTGGGCAATGCGCTCCACATCGCTATCGCGCAAATAGCGCCGGGTGGAAATGCGCAACTCGTTATCGACAAAATACACCAGTCCGCCGGGAAAACCCAGATATTCGCAACCACCGTCCGCCATCGACAGGCGCGCCAAGCCGAAAGTCAGCACGGTCATAAAACGCTCGTGCCGCGCCAGCAGGCCAAAACTGCCGCTCCGGTCTTCGCCGGTGAAACTCGCCACATTCTCGATGCACTCGTAACGGTCAGCGGCGAAAAGATGCAGGGTGAAGGTGTTCATTCTAAGTCGGAACCAAAAAAGCTTCACCGCAGAGACGCAGAGGCGCGGAAAAAAACAAAACCTCTGCGCCTCTGTGCCTCTGCGGTGAAAGTGCGAATAAATTCGCACCTGCGGATATGGCGCAGCATATTGAAATATCAGACCATTTCCTATCAACTGCATTTTTCAGGCTCATGGCGTCATATCCATCGCGCCGCGCATATAGCAGCGCTCCTCGGAAAGACCATCGTATTCGCCGCGCAGGAACGCCTCGCAATCCGTCAGCGTCTGCGTGAGCGGCACCGACGCGCCGCTTGCGGCATTCTGCGTGGTCATGGCATGGAACGGCTGGGTGAGGTAACGCTGCAAGCGGCGCGCGCGCTGCACCACCAGGCGGTCGGCCTCGGATAGCTCCTCCAGCCCCAGCATGGTGATGATATCCTCCAGTTCGTGGTAGCGTGCCAGATGTTCGCGCACATCATGCGCCACGCTATAGTGGCGGTCGCCGAGAAAATGCCTGTCCATCAAGTTGCTGTTAGATGCCAGCGGGTCCACCGCAGGATAAATGCCCTTGGCCGCCTGGGCGCGCGACAGGATCACGCGCGTGTCGAGATGGGCGAGAATCGCGCCGACGGCCGGGTCGGTCATATCGTCGGCGGGCACATAGACCGCCTGCACCGATGTAATGTTGCCGAGCCGGCTGGAGACGATGCGGTCTTCCAGTTCCGCCACTTCCGACGGCAGCGTGGGCTGGTAGCCGACGGTGGCGGGCATGCGCCCGAGCAACCCCGACACTTCGGAACCGGCCTGCACGAAGCGGAACACGTTGTCCATCAGGAACAACACCTCCTTGCCAAGCGTATCGCGCAAGTATTCGGCATAAGTCAACGCGGCCAAGCCGACGCGAAAGCGCATCCCCGGCGACTCGTCCATCTGGCCGAACACCAGCAGCGCATTCGCCAACGCGCCGTTATCATTCATCTCATGCCACAACTCATGCCCCTCGCGGATGCGCTCCCCCACCCCGGCAAACACCGACACACCGCCATGCAGGGACGCCACCGCCTGCATGAATTCCATAATCAACACCGTCTTGCCCACCCCCGCGCCGCCGAACAATCCGGTCTTGCCGCCGCGGATAAAGGGGCACAGCAAGTCGATAACCTTGATCCCTGTCTCCAGGATGCCGGATGATGGCAAGGTGTCGGATAGCAACGGCGGCGGCGCAAGCAGGTTGCGATACGCGCTCGTCTCCAGCGGCGCCCCGCCGTCCAAAGGCAAGCCGAACACATCCAGCAAGCGCCCCAGGCATGAGACTGATACCGGCACCCGTAGCGGTGCGCCGCTGTCGAACACCGGCGCGCCGCGCCGCAGCCCTGCGGTGCGCTCCAATGCGATAGCGCGCACCCGTTGCGGGGCTAGATGATGCAGCACTTCCAGCACCGCGCTGCCGCCGTCGATGGCGACAGAAAGCGCGCGGTGCAGTGGCGGCAAGGTTTCGCAGGCGATGTCTACTACTGGGCCGTGGACTTCTACGACATGGCCGATGGGTGGGGCGGAAATTGGCTCAGGAGGGCTTAAGGAGATAACGGGCGGAGCGCTCATTCGACTTTCCTTTTCATCTGCCTGCGTGGACACATGCCTACCCTTGGCTAACGCGCGTTACAAACCGTAGATTTGCCGCACAGCGGCTTCTATGGCCGCCATGTCTTATCACCCATATATGCCTTCTCGCGGGAGGAAATTGTCCGGTTGGATTGCCCCCAGCGGGCACACTGCCGCGTTGCAAATTGCTTGCGTGAGAATCACCACGCGGCGCAATTTGCGCCTTGCATTGCATCCCGCTGGGAACAATCCAATCCGGACAATTTCCTCCCGCGAGAAGGCATATTTGCCGAACCGGGATTTATCAGCGACGCGGAGTTGATGGCATAAGGCGACAGAATCCGGCTTTCCCGCTGACGGGGTTGGCACGATCAGCGGCGAAAGTGGGCGGGGAGAGGATGAAAGTGGGATGATACCCACGGTGCGGAGCTTGTTGTTAAACGGGGTAATGGAGAAAACGACGCACGGGCGCGCATCACCCTGTTGTTCCCCGCCTTTTGTTGGTTCGAGATTGACCCGGTAAATTTGGCCACGAAGAAACTTCATGGGATCACAGGCTTTCCAGCCCATCGGCCACTAGCGCTTCAAAGGCGGAAGCCGTTTCCCGCACAGCCGCAAAATCCGGGTGCGTTTCCAGCTCTTCAGCGAGTTGTTCGAGTGCTCTCTCTCGCGACATCAATGCCTGCTCCATAGTATTACTGTGTACGATGAGAGTCTATGCGCTCCGCCCTTAATGTCAAGTTTTCCGCGTCATTAAGGGTGCCATTGAAAGCCCGACATGTGCCGGAAACCCCGCCCGTCGTCTTGCAGCCAAAACGGGCGGGGGGTGCTGCGGCTCATCATGACGGCACGTGGACCCCTCCGCGCTATCGAAAAATTCACCCATGAAACAAGCGGGGTAAGCGGGCATTTCGCCGATAGGCGAAAGCTCGCAAAATCCGGCGCTTTTCATCGCACAAATTTACTTGTGCCCTTTGGGCATGAAATATCCGAGTTGAGAACGTTACCAAGCTTTAGCCCATGAAACGCACCGCGCGAACAGGTAGAATAGCCTTTTCTCCAGCGAATCCGCTCATGTCCACCGCCCAACGACTCCTCCTTGATATTTTCGGCTATCCGGCCTTTCGCGGCGAGCAGCAGGCCATTGTCGAGCATGTTGCTGCGGGCGGCGATGCGCTGGTGTTGATGCCGACCGGCGGCGGCAAGTCGCTGTGTTACCAGCTTCCGGCGTTGTTGCGGCGCGGCGTGGGCATTGTGGTGTCGCCGCTGATCGCGCTGATGCAGGATCAGGTGGATGCGCTCAAGCAGCTCGGGGTGAAGGCTGCTTTCCTCAATTCCAGCCTGTCCGCCGATGCCGGGCGCGAGGTGTTCGGGCGCTTGATGCGCGGCGAGCTGGATATTCTTTATGTCGCGCCGGAGCGCTTGTTGATGTCGGGTTTCCTTGGTTATCTGGACGAGTTGCAGGACGGGCCGGGGCTGGCGCTGTTCGCAATCGACGAGGCGCATTGCGTGTCGCAATGGGGGCATGATTTCCGCCCCGAATACCGCGAGCTGACGGTGTTGCACGAGCGTTTTCCCAATGTGCCGCGCATTGCGTTGACCGCCACCGCAGATGCGCCGACGCGGCGCGAGATCGTCGAGCGGTTGACGCTGGAGCAGGCGCGTCAGTTCGTTTCCAGTTTCGACCGCCCCAACATCCGCTACCGCGTGACCCAGAAAAACAATGCGCGCCGGCAATTGCAAACGTTTCTGGAAAGCGAACACGCCAACGACGCCGGTATCGTTTATTGCCTATCGCGCAAAAAAGTTGAGGAAACCGCCGCCTGGCTCAAGGAACGCGGCTGGGACGCCCTGCCCTACCACGCCGGACTCGATGTCGCCGTGCGGGAGCGCAACCAGCGCCGTTTCCTGCGCGAGGAAGGCGTGGTTATGGTTGCCACGGTGGCTTTCGGCATGGGCATAGACAAGCCCAATGTGCGCTTTGTCGCCCATCTCGACCTGCCCAAGAGCATGGAAGGGTATTACCAGGAAACCGGTCGCGCCGGGCGCGACGGCCTACCTTCCAATGCGTGGATGACCTATGGGCTGGGCGACATGGTCTCGATGCGCCAGATGATCGATTCCGGCGATGCCCCGGAGGAACGCAAGCGCGTGGAGCGGCAAAAGCTCGACGCGCTGCTCGGTTTCTGCGAGTCTACCGCGTGCCGCCACCAGACTTTACTGCGCTATTTCGGCGAGGAGCACCCCGGTGGCTGCGGCCAATGCGACAATTGCCTGGAGCCGGTGGACACTTGGGATGCGACGCAAGCCGCGCAAATGGCGCTCTCCTGCGTGTACCGCACCGGCCAGCGTTTCGGCGTGGTGCATTTGATCGATGTGCTGCTGGGCAAGGTTAACGCCAAAGTCGAGCAATTCAATCACCAGAAACTGTCTACTTTCGGCATCGGCCAAGCGCTCACCCAAGCCCAGTGGAGCAGCGTCTACCGTCAACTGGTGGCGGGCGGCCTGCTGGAGACGGATATGGAAGCCTACGGCGGCCTGCGCCTGACCGAAGACGCCCGCCCGGTGTTGCGCGGCGAACGCACCGTATGGCTGCGCCGCGACGCGGAGGTCGCCAAACACAAAACCAGCAAGATAGAGCGCGGCGCGCGCGCGCGCGAGGCCTCCGCCCACGCCAACGATGATCCGCTATGGCTGGCACTCAAGGCCAGGCGCACCGAACTTGCCCGCGAACAGGGCGTGCCGCCGTATGTGATTTTCCACGACAGCACGCTGCTGGAGATATTGAACCGCCGCCCCGGCAACCTCGACGAAATGGGACAAATCAGCGGTGTCGGACAGGCCAAGCTGGCGAAGTACGGGAAGGCGTTTTTAGAGGTGGTGGAAAATGCGGCAAACGGTTGAACCTGATAAACCTTAGTGCCGCACGGATATGAATTGCGGCTAAGACATACCACAACCGAGGTCTTCCAGGTTGAACAGCTTGAAAAAGTTTCGGGTGGTATGCTGCGCCACTTCTTCCAGGCTGATGTTTCTCAAACGGGCGATTTCCTCTGCGACGTGTTTGACGTAGGCGGGCTGATTGGGTTTTCCGCGATGTGGCGCGGGCGCCAGGAAGGGCGCGTCGGTTTCGACCAGGAGGCGCTCCAGCGGGACGGCGCGGGCGACTTCCTTGACTTGGTGCGCGTTCTTGAAAGTGACGATGCCGGAAAAGGAAATGTGGAAATTCATGGCCAGCGCCTGGTTGGCCGCGTCGAGATTTTCCGTGAAGCAATGCATGATTCCGCCTACCTCGGCGGCATTTTCCTCGGCCATGATGCGTAGCGTGTCCGCAGCCGCATCGCGGGTGTGGATAATCAGCGGCTTGGCGGTTTGCCGGGCTGCGCGGATGTGGCGGCGAAAGCGCTCCCGCTGCCATTCCAGGTCGCCTTTCAGGCGGAAATAATCCAGCCCGGTTTCGCCTATGCCGACTACTTTGGGGTGTGCCGCCAATGCCACCAGTTCTTCGACGGACGGGTCGCAGACGTCCGCATAATCGGGATGAACGCCGACGGTGGCATAAATATTGGGGTGTGCCTCGGCCAATGCGCGTAGCTTGGAGAAGTTTTCCATGAGCACGCTGACGGACAGCGCATGGCTGACGCCGTATTGCCGCATGTTGGCAAGAATTTCGTCGAGGCTGGCGTCCAGGTCGGTGGAATCGAGGTGGCAATGTGAATCGATGAGCATGGTTGTTTTTAATAGATTACATGGTGTGGGTTGGTCGGCTGGACTTTAGGATGCCTCCCAATAGTCCTTCGATTTTGTTGCGTATCGTGATGCCGTTTTCGTTGTCGTTGAATTGGACGCCTATGCCCTGGGTTTTGTTGTTTTGCGAGCCGACGGGCGTGATCCACACGACTTTTCCATCGACGTGCAGCTTGCCGGGCTCGTCGAGCAAAGTCAGCAGCATCAGGACTTCATCGCCGATGCGGTAGGGCTTGGGGGTCGGGATGAAGATGCCGCCGCCTTTCAGGTAAGGCATATAAGCCGCATATAGCGCCGAACGTTCCTTGATGGTCAGGGACAAGACGCCGGGGCGCGACACCGGCTGCGGCACTTCAGACACGGGCGGATTCCTGTTTGCGGTTCATGATTTGCCAATAGGTCAGCAGCAATTGCTCCAGCAGTAAGCGGGTGTTGAGCGGGTGTTGCAGCGCTCTTTGCGCGCCGAGTAAATCCCGTTGAAAGTTAAGCAGCAGCAATACATCAACAGTGTTTGCCAACACGATGATCTGGCTTGAGAAATCCAAATGAAACCGGATGGTTCCGGTCGTCCTGGCCGCCACCAGATCGTAAACCCAGGTTTGCAGCCAATTCAGCACCCAGGCAAGCTCCAGTTTTTCGCCCATTTCGGCGAGCGCCAGGGGGTCCACATTTTGCGCCTCTTCCAGTCTGGACAGGAAAGCCGCCCTTTTCTCCCGGTAATCTCCGCTCGTCAAATCGAGCGCCCGCAATGGCGCGTTGCCGGCTTGAGCCAGGCAGATTTCCGGGTTTTTGACGCCCTGCCCTGCCAGCCATGCCAGCGCCTGCCCGCGCGTCGGCGCCGGCATGGCGATTTTCAGGCAACGGCTGCGCACCGTGGCCGGCAGCTTTTGCATCTGATGCGTAACCAAGATGAACAGCGTGTTGGGCTGCGGTTCTTCGAGGGTCTTGAGCAGCGCGTTGGCGGCATTCACGTTCATCGCTTCCGCCGGGTATACCAGCACCACGCGCCTGCCGCCCCGGCTGGAAGAAAGGCTGATGGATTCGATTAACCCGCGCACTTGGGCAACGGTGATCTGTGTTTGTTTTTTTCCTTTTTCCGCAACGGTTTCTTCGGCTACTGGGGCGGCGACTGGGGCGGCTACTGGGGCGTCGCCCTCCCCCGCCTCGCTATCGGGTTGCAGCACCCGAAAATCGGGATGGGTGCCGGCGGCAAGCCAACCGCAGGCCACACATTGCCCGCAAGCGCCGCCATTGCCGGTAGGCGCTTCGCACAGCAAGGCGCGCGCATAGCTTTCAGCGAAATCGCGCTTGCCGATGCCGGCTTGACCATGCAGCAACTGGGCATGCGGCAAGCCTTCCTTGTTGCCGAGCAGTTCCCGCCAAAGATTTTCCTGCCAGTTATAAATCATTAAATTCAATATGTTGACAATATTTCTTCAAGTATATTCTGAATGTTTTCCAGGCTGTGGGTGGCGTCTATCACCCGGAAACGCCGGGGAAATTGGCCGGCGCGTTGCAAGTAACTGTCCCTGACCCGCTGAAAAAACGCCTGCTGCTCCTGCTCGAAACGATCCAACGTGGCATTGTTCGCCAGACGTCGGCGGCTGACTTCGACCGGCACGTCGAACAGCAGGGTGAGGTCGGGTTGCAGGTCGCCCTGCACCCAATGTTCAAGCTCCCGCAATTTGTCTACGTCCAGCCCCCTGCCCCCGCCCTGATAGGCAAAGCTGGCATCGGTGAAACGGTCGGAGAGCACCCAGTTTCCTTGTTCCAAGGCCGGCTGTATGATCTTGTCCAAGTGCTCGCGGCGCGCCGCGAACATCAGCAGCGCCTCGGTTTCCAGATGCATGGGCTGATTCAACAGAATTTCGCGCAGCTTTTCGCCCAGCGGCGTGCCGCCGGGTTCGCGGGTGACCAGCACGGCATGTCCCCGCTCGCGCAGGCGCTCTGCAAGCCAACTCAGATGAGTGCTCTTGCCGGCGCCGTCGATGCCTTCGAGCGTGATGAATTTTCCGCGAGTTGTCATTTTTTTTTGGCTGTGGATACGGATTTCGTTGGTCTCTTTGGGTGGGTTTGTCGTCTTTCGCCTCTTCATGCCTCGGCATGATCTCAAAAAACAGCAATCCTGTAACGTATCACAAGGTAAATTTGTTCCCTGCACGGAAAAAACCGATTCACCGCAGAGGACGCAGAGGAAGAGCGTGAGGGTTTTCCTCTGCGTCCTCTGCGGTGAAAAAGGTTTTGTCTTTATGGGTTGCAGCCATGAGTTGAGCCGCGTCGAGCCTTCAGCAGAGATAATGTTCGGGTTAACCTAGGAGTCTGTCGGACTTACCCTAATTCAATCACTTTGAGTTAGAATGGCTTATTTATATATATTTTAAGGTAGAACCGCCATCAGCAAGCAATTTATCACCATTGATCGAAGCAAGCCCA
>Ga0172380_10003499_pt1 | contig 21498 bp, 20 predicted proteins | sample Leawe162metaG_FD_119747 | JGI IMG/M metagenome (GOLD analysis project Ga0172380, IMG submission 119747) | Leachate microbial communities from a municipal landfill in Southern Ontario, Canada - Leachate well 162 metaG | ecosystem: Engineered > Solid waste > Landfill > Unclassified | place...
CTCATTCAACATTAACGCTTCGGAAACTCCGGCGTTATTCCCTTCAATCTTGGCCATGATGTTATTCAAGTAGTTAAGAGATTTGACGGCCGGACTCATCATTTCCACGCCGTTGCGCCGGGTTGGTACGGTAATGATGTCCATGCCTTTCCGGCATAATTCCTCAGGGTAAAGCTGAATCTTGTTGGTGATGATGAAATATGTCGGCCGCGGACATTTACGCGGGTCAAGCCCAAGGTCACCCTTACCCCGGGTAACCACCACCCGGATGTAAGCATCACGGAGCTTATTGGCTTTAAGGGTCTCCAGGATTTTCCGGGTCATCTCCTCCGGAGTTATCCCTATCTGAAGTAATATAGTCTTGGCCGAACGATAGAGCCGTCGGATATGCTCTTCCAAGCGAAAAACACGACCGTTATAGGCCCGGATTCCCTCGAAAACACCATCACCGTAAAGGAGACCGTGGTCAAAGACCGAAACAACGGCCTTTTCTTCCGGAACCAGCTTTCCGTTCAAACAGATTAACAACCCCATTGTTTTTCCTCCTCCAAAAGTATTTCAATTATTTTTCATTATCAACGAAGGTGTCGGTTTAGCAAAACTTGCGAAGCGACAGTGTAAAATAAGCAAAATGAGGAGATGAGTGGCCGGGGCTCACTTGTGTTTAAGTGAGAACACGGCGAGTCTCGTCTCCGAATTGCGTAGATTTTACCTGGTGCGCAGCGTCGTTTTGCAAAACTGATACCTGAGTATCTACTATCTTACCACTTTTCAAGCACACCGTACGAGCAGACATGGCTGCGGCGATATCCTGGTTGTGGGTTGCGATTATGAATCCGGTACCGCTCCGAACAATCATTTTCCGAAAAAGATTAAGGCATATTTCGGCGTTTTCCCGGTCAAGGTTTCCGGTTGGTTCGTCGGCGAAAACGAAACCCGGCCGGTTAATCAAGGCACGGCAGATAGCCACCCGCTGTTTCTCGCCGCCGGAGAGTTCGGATGAAGAGCTTCGGTGCGGTCGCTCAGGCCTAATTCCGCCAGGAGATTTTTTGCTTCTTCCCGGGTTGTTTTAAAATCCCGGCCGCGTTTGCCGATTAAAGAAGGCAGCAGCGTATTTTCCAGAATCGTAAATTCCGGCAGAAGGTTAAAAAATTGAAAAATGAAACCAAAGGAACGGTTGCGCAAAAATGACTTCTTCCGGTCGGAAAGAAAAGAAAGGAGTTCTCCGTCAAGCAAAACCTCGCCTTCGCTGGGGACTTCAAGTCCGGAAAGCAGATTCAAAAGAGTGGTCTTGCCCGACCCGGAAGGACCCAAAAGGACCACCGTTTCTCCTGATTGGAGTGTTAAATCAACCCCGTCAAGCGCAACCACCCGATTGTTGGCATCAGTAAAAATCTTCGTTAAACCCCTGGCTGTTATTTCCATAGTTTAAAGTATTCCCGCCTACCATCCGCGGGAATGACAAAATTTTCGTAGGGGCGGGGTTACATCCCCGCCCGTGTTTTGACAGGCGGGACGCCGCCTGCCCTACTGTGGGAGGGGACACAGCCCCTCCCCTACATTACTGCGCCAAGCAAGCTTGGCAAATACAGTAACGTAATACTTCTCATCCAGCGTGTGTCGCAAAAGAGACAACCGAGCGCTTACTCCGAGCGCAGCGTAACTGCCGGCGCCACCCGGGCCGCTTCTCGAGCCGGAAAGATTGAGGCTGCGAGTGCAATGCCAAAAGAAACTACCGTAATCCAGATAATATCAAAAACTTGAACCTTAATCGGCAGATACGAGAGGTCGTAAACGTATCCCGGCAACTTTATCAATTGATAATGGTCTCCGATATAGGCCAGCGACAAACCGGTTGCCAGACCGATTCCTACGCCCCATAACGCGGTTAAAAAACCCATCCACAAGAAAATCGCCTGAATACCGCCCGCGCTCACACCCATAGACCGAAGAACTCCAATCTCCTTGCTCTTCCGCCAAACGGTAATCATCAGGCAGGTGGCGATGTTAAAACCAGCGACAAAAATTATCAAAATCAGAATAATCGCCATCGCGCGCCGTTCCAGCGCCAAAGCCGAAAAAAGAATCTCGTTTTTACTAATCCAGGATTCCACGCGAAAAGAAGGCCCTAATTCCCGGGCGACCTTCAGAGAGAAGTCTTTTGCTTTATAAATATCTTTTATCTTTATCCCTAGAGCTTCCGGTCGGACGCCGGTCGGGAAAAAACCCTGGCTCAGCGAAAGCGGAACAAACGCCATGGTAACATCAAAATGATAAAGCCCGGTCCGGAAAATTCCGACTACCGGCAGGGTACGGGTCTTTACGCCGAATCCGGTAATTATTTCCAGTTGGTCCCCGATATCTACCCGCAAATTTTGAGCAAGTTCCGAACCAAGCACTAATCCTCCCCCCCACCCTACTTCACCCGTTTCCCCCTCACTCTTTCCCTCTCCCCCGAGGGGAGATGGATTTTTGGAATCAGAGATGAGGAATTTTTGAAATCCGGTAACCGCGTCCTCTTTTTCCGGTTCAATCGCGCGCAGGAGACCGGCGGTCAGGAAACTCTTGGAACGAAAAATGGCCTGGGTTTCGGAAAACGGCGCCACGGCAACCACCTCCGGAAAAGAGTTAACCCGGCTTTCAACCTGAGAAAAATCAGAATCGGACGGAATTTGAATTTCCACCGGCGGAAAAACACCGATTATCTTTGTCTTCAGGTCCCGGTCAAACCCGTTCATTACGCCCAAAACCAGAATCAGGCTGGCCACACCCACCGCCACGCTGATAATCGCAAAAAGATTGGTCAGGAAAAGATAGCCGCCCCTGCCCCGACGGAAATAACGCCGCGCGATAAAAAATGGATAGTTCATTTACTTAGAAACTTCCTTTTGGGACGCAGATGTACGCCGAAACTACAGGATAAGGATTAAAGATAATTATTAAAGTATTTCTAAAAAAACTTTAAAGTTATTCTTTAATCCGCGGTAATCTGCGAAAATCAGCGTCCAATTAATTTATCTTGACTTTTATTATACAATATTTGACATCGAAAAGGAAGATGGATTATAATATCTGGCAAATGCTAACCGCGGAAAAAAAAGCAGAAGCGATACAGGTTTTTCGCCGGACCCCAATTGATACCGGCAGCCCGGAAGTTCAGATTTCCCTCCTGACGGCCCGAATTAACCGTTTAGAGGAACACTTCCAGTCTCACATGAAGGACCGCAATTCCCGTCGCGGATTACTCACTATGATTGGCCACCGCCGGCGTCTGCTGGATTACCTGAAAAAGGAAGAACCTTCCAAATACGGACTGGTCATCTCCAAGTTAGGCCTGCGAAAATAATAAATTTCAAGTACGCGTACTTTGAACACCCCATAGGTACATTTCTATTCTTGTGCCTTTGAGGACACCCGGGGTTATTCTCACGTCACCCCTAACCTAAGGAAAAAATGAAGAAAGAAATTGAATTAGGAGGTCGTACGATTAGTTTTGATACCGACACGTTTGCCCAACAGGCCACCGCTTCGGTGATGGTCCGTTCCGGCGACACGATGGTGCTTACTTCAACCGTTTTCGGAAACGAACTGGCTACCCCGCGGGATTTTCTGCCGCTAACCGTAGAATACCGGGAACATATCTCGTCTTCCGGAAAAATTCCCGGCGGTTTCTTTAAACGGGAAGGCCGAAACAGCGAAAAAGAAACGGTAACCTGCCGTCTGATTGACCGGTCAGTCCGGCCTCTTCTACCAAAAACATTTAATCGCGAAATCCAGGTTGTTTCTTTTGTCTATTCTTTCGACCCGGAGGTAGACCCGGACATACTGGCAGTGTTGGGCGCTTCCGCCACCGTCGCCCTTTCTCCTTTTCCGGCCCAGGGACCGGTAGCCGCGGTTCGGGTAAGTCTGGTAGACGGTGTTTTTATCGTCAATCCGACTATCACCCAGACAACCGCCAGTGAACTGACGCTGGTTGTCTCCGCCGGAACAGAATCATTGCTCATGTTAGAAGGAATAGGCAAAAACGTGCCGGAAGAAAAAGTTATGGAAGGCATTGCCCTGGGATTCAGCGAAGCCCAACGGGTGGCCGCTTTCATTAAAGAAAACTTCTCCGGACCAAAAACCGCTTTCCCGGAAGCGAAGCAAACCACCTGTGACGAAGCGGTCAAAGCCATCTTTGACGCTAAGTTCAACCAGGTCAGCAACTACCCCGGTAAAAAAGAACGCAACGTCTTTTTTGACGAGATACACCAGGAAATATTAGCCGGATTTCCGGAAGCAGCTACGGACGGTGACCTCAAAAAAGAAATTAAAGGAGTTTTTGAAAAAGAACTTCGCGCCCGGGTACGCAAGCAGATTAACCAAACTAAAACCCGGCTGGACGGACGCAAGCCCAACGAGGTCCGAAAAATCACCTGCGACGTGGGTCTTCTTCCCCGAGTTCACGGCTCCGCTCTTTTTCACCGCGGAGAAACCCAGGCGCTTGCTTTAATAACGCTGGGAACCTGGGGTGACGAACAGCGGATTGAAGGTCTCCTGGAAGAAAGCAAAAAACGTTTTCTTCTCCACTATAATTTCCCGTCCTTCAGTGTCGGCGAATGCCGGCCGATGCGCGGTCCGGGCCGGAGAGAAATCGGACACGGATTGCTGGCGGAGAAATCGCTGATTAACAACTTACCATCCGGAGACGAATTTCCTTATACCATCCGAATAGTTTCCGATATTCTGGAATCACACGGTTCTTCTTCGATGGCCACTGTTTGCGCCGGTTCATTGGCTTTAATGGACGCGGGCGTCCCGATGAAAAACGCAATCGGCGGCGTAGCTTTGGGCTTGATTAAGGAGGGCGACGACTTTACAATCCTGACCGATATCGCCGGTGAAGAAGACCATTTTGGCGACCTCGACCTGAAGATTGCCGGAACCATGGAAGGCATTACCGCGCTCCAGATGGACGTTAAAACCACTCAACTGTCCCTGGATATTCTACGCCAGGCTTTTCTGCAGAGCCGGGAAGGCCGAATCAAAATTCTGGAAGTGATGAACCAAACACTTTCTGCGCCCAGAACCACGCTTTCCGAACACGCGCCTAAGATTTCGCTCATTAAGATTCCGGTGGAAAAAATCGGAGCGGTTATCGGGCCGGGCGGCAAGAATATTCGTAAGATAATTGAGGAGACCGGCGCCGACGTTGAAATTAATGACGACGGCGGCGTTCAAATCATCTCCAAAGATGAAGAATCACGGTCAAAGGCCATTGCCATCATCAAGGGAATGACCGAGGAACCGACTATCGGACAGGTTTATTCCAACGTAAAAGTAACCCGTATCCTGCCTTTTGGCGCTATGGTCGAGTACCTGCCGCGCCAGGAAGGACTGGTTCACGTTTCGGAACTTGACCATCGTTACGTCGGCAGAGTGGAAGACGTCGTCAATATCGGAGACGTAATTAACGTTAAAATTGTCGGCGTAGACGAACAACACCGGGTAAATTTAAGTCGGAAAGCCCTGTTGCCACCGCCACCGCCCGGAGAAGAAGGCAGCCGACCCGAAGGCAGTCGACCGTCATCCGGCAGCCGCGGCGATCATTCCGGGAGGTCTGGTTCCTCCGGCCGCCCGCAACCAAGATTAACACACCGTGCCCATCGTTCCGGTCCAAATAAATAAGAAAAACGCCGATATCCAAACTCCGGTTTACCATCGTTCCGGAGATGCCGGCCTTGACCTGCGCGCCAGTGAATCCGTAACCCTGGCGCCGGGCCAACGTCATCCGGTAAAAACCGGTTTGCATTTTGCCATTCCGGATGGGGTGGTCGGCATCATCAAAGACCGCAGCGGGCTTGCGCTGAAATTCGGCCTTCATACCCTGGCCGGCGTAATTGACAGCAATTACCGCGGTGAAATAATGGTTGTCCTGATAAACTTAGGTGAAGAAGAATATCAGGTCAATACCGGTGACCGGATTGCGCAACTAATTCTCCTGCCTTGTCTTCAAGCCGAACTTATCCCGGTATCGTCCCTTCCGGAAACAGAACGCAACGAAGCCGGGTTCGGCTCTTCCGGAAAAACATAAATAAAACGGTTTCGCTATCTGTAGTTGCCGAGCTTACTCGGCGCATTCAACAAAGCCAATCAAGGTTGGCGACTATCAAGAAAGCGTCATTAAAGCAATTAGACATCTAACCCCTCCCCATGCTTAATTCCATTATCACCGGAGTGAGAGCCGACGCTCGGAAAAGAGCGCAAAAGAAACCCCTGGTCGTTTTGGAAGATGAAATTGCGGGCCTGACCGAAACCCTTAACTTCACCGAGACCCTTTCCGCTAAAAAAAGAATAAACATTATCGCCGAAATCAAACGCGCCTCGCCTTCAGCCGGACCCTTAAGACCAAAACTTTCCCCCGGCACTCTTGCTCAAAGTTATCAAAAAGCCGGGGCAGCCGCTGTTTCGGTCCTGACCGAAAGAAATCATTTTCAGGGAAGTCTCGCTGACCTGGCCGCTGTCCGGAAATCAATCCAGATACCCATTCTCCAGAAAGATTTCATCCTCATCCCCTACCAAATTTACGAAGCCCGCGCCTGCGGAGCCGATGCCATTCTGCTAATTGTCGCGCTCCACAACCGTCAGACCCTGCGGGAACTGTTTTCGCTGGCGCTATCCTTGAAACTCTCCGCGCTGGTAGAAATTCACAGCGAACCGGAATTGGAAGACGCGCTTTCCGTCGGCGCAGACATCATCGGAATAAACAACCGGAATCTGACCACCTTAAAGACCGACCTTAATGTCAGCCGCCGCATTTTACCCCTGATACCAAAAGAAAAAATAGCGGTAGTGGAAAGCGGGCTGAAAACCAAGACAGAAATACAGGAACTTTCCCGGTTGGGGGCATCCGCCTTCCTGGTCGGAGAATCTCTTTTACGCCAGGACGACCCGGCATCCGTCCTCGCCTCCTTACTTAAATGAAGATTGCCTTGCTGGTTCCGGCGATGGACCTGGGCGGGGTGGAACAGGGAACCTTTGACTTAGCCCGCGGTTTTCAAAAATTAGGACACCGGGTTCTGATAATCTCCGGGCCCGGACGATTTACCCCCCTTCTCCAGCAGAATGGAATCCGTTGGTATCCGGTACCGATGGAACGAAAAAACCCGTTCAATTTTTGCCGCGCCTTAGGTAAAATAAAGCGGATATTCTCCGAAGAGAAACCGGACATCATCCACAGCCGCAGCCGTTTTCCGGCCTGGCTGGCTAATTTTGCCGCCGGTTCCTGCGCCGGACACCTGGTTACCAGCATCCACGGCTTTCACCATAACCGCCTATACAGCCGGATTATGGGCAGAGGGGAACGGGTCATCGTTGTCAGCGAAGGACTTAAAGATTACGCGGTCAAAGTACTGAGAACTAACCCGGAAAGAGTCAGGGTAGTCTATAACGGATTTGACTTTACCCCCTTCCTGAACCCCTCTCCTTCACTTTTTCCCGAAGAAAAAAAGGTTCGATACGAAGGAGAAAAAATCATTATCGGAGCGGTAGGCCGGCTAACTAATGTCCAGGGTTTTCATTACTTCCTTGAAGCCATCGCCCTTCTAAAAAGTGAATTTCCGGAGATACGAGGGATTTTGGTTGGCAGCGGCCCGGAAGAAACTGCTCTTAAAAATCTTGCGGCAAACCTTGGCATAAAGTCAAAAATATCGTTTTTGAAAGGAAAAACCGAGGAATACCTGGCTTCCTTTGACCTGATGGCGGTTCCCAACCTCAATCCGGAACCCAAACCCGGAAATGGTCCATTCTGGTCGCGCCGCACCGGAGCTGAAGCCCAAGTTGCCGGTATCCCGGTAGTAACAACCATGGCCGGTCTGTCCGCCGGTACTTTTGAAATCGGTGCCGCCAACATCTTTACCGCCGCCCGCGACCCGCTTGGCCTTTCCCGAGCAATCAAGTACCTCATTCTCCATCCGGACGAAGGCCGGGAGCTGGCGGAAAAAGCAAAAAAAATTGCCCTGGAACAATTCTCTTTAGCGCAGATGGTTAACCGCACCCTTTCCGTCTATAAAGAATTGTTAACCGGTTCGTAAAGGTGTGGATTCCCGATCTAAGCATTCGGGAATGACAGCAAAAATATGGTAAAATAACCCCAAGGACTGTAGTTGCCGAGCTTGCTCGGCGCCGTTATGTAGCGCGCGACCCGTTCAGGGTCGCTTATTGTTGGAGAGGCTAAAAGCCTCGCGCTACGAAGACCAAAACAACAGAGCCAACCAAGGTTGGCGACTACTATGGAAAATGATTTTGTTTTTCGGATGCCGTCAAAAGTAATTTTTGGAGCGGGAAAGTTTGACCTTCTGCCGGAAGAAGTCCGTTTTTTCCTGGCCCGGGGAAATGTCCTGGTAGTAATGGACCCGGCAATTAAAGCACAAATCCGGCCCCGCGTGGAAAAACTGCTGGCCGGTTGGAAAACAATCACCTGCGAGATTAAGCCCGGAGAACCAACCGTTCAAACGGTTGACGAAATGGCTGATTTCGCCCGAAAAGAAAAACCGGAACTGGTCATCGGTATCGGAGGCGGAAGCGCCATGGATACCGCCAAAGCGATTGCCGGGCTGATAACCAACCCGGGCAGTTCGGAAAAATACCGGGGTCAAAATCTTTTGACCCAGCCGGCGATACCCGGAATCATGATACCAACCACCGCCGGAACCGGAAGCGAATTAACCCAGACCGCGGTCCTGATTAACCAGGGACGCAAAGGTGGAATTAACAGCCCGCATATCATTCCGGCAGCAGCCATTCTTGACCCGGCTTTGCTCCTGGACCTGCCGGTAGAACCAACACGCGCAACCGGACTTGACGCACTGACCCACGCGATTGAATCCTTCCTGTCAAAAAACAGCAATCCCTTGACCGAGCCGATTTCTCTGCAGGCGGCAACACTGTTGGTTGCCGGACTCCCGGCTTCGGTAGCCGACGGCAAAGACCTGGAAGCACGGACTAAAACCATGATGGGCAGTCTTCTGGGAGGAATCAGCCTGGCAAACGCCGGTGTAATCGTAGGTCATTCCCTTTCTTATCCGTTGGGTGCCAGATACGGCATCAGCCACGGCGTCGCCAACGGACTCCTCTTGCCTTATGTCACCCAAGAAATTCTTCCTTTTGCTACCGAAAAACTGGCGCGGCTGGCTTCGGCTTTCGGAGTATCTAAAGGACGTTCCGCGCAAGAAGAGTCCGAAGAAGCAGTAAAATTTCTTTTTGCTTTTGAGAAAAAAATCGGCTTCCAAAAACGGCTGGCCGATTTCAAGGTTAAGCAGAGTGATTTTGAAAAAATGGTGGAAGAAGCCTGGGCCGTAGCGGTTCCGGTTGCCAATACGCCCAAACCCCTGACAAAAGAAGATTTGTTGCGGATTTACCAGGCCGCGTACTAACCCCCTCACCCCTCCCTCACCCCGATGGGGAGAGGATAAAAGTGAGGGGAAAATAAAATGCAGGTAAATAAAACTATTTTCCGGGAATACGATTTGCGCGGTCTGGCGAACACCGAACTGACCGCTGATTTTGCCTTTGGTCTGGGCCAGGCATTTGTCGTTTACCTTGAAAAAAAAGGCGCTGCCAAAAAAGTGCTGGTCGGCCACGACAACCGCTCCACCTCTCCCCTTTTCAGCGAACATTTAATGGCAGGACTGCGAAAAAGCGGAGCCGACGTAATCTTTCTCGAAGAAGTTCCCACGCCGACGTTCTATTTTGCCGGACGCACACTTTCCTTTCCGGCCGGAATTATGGTAACCGCCAGTCACAATCCCCCGGCCTATAACGGTTTCAAGCTTTTGGTTAATCACCAGAGTATATTCGGACCGCAAATACAGGAAATCCGGGAATTGATGGAAGCAGGAAAATTCCTTTTCGGAAACGGGAGTTTTAAACAGATAGAAGTTGTACCCGATTATCTCGCCGCAATTAAAAAAGCCTTTCGGTTAGACCGGTCGATAAAAGTGGTCCTGGACTGCGGAAACGGAACCGCGGGTCCGGTAGCCCTTCCGGCGCTGAACGGACTGGGAGCCGAAGTGGTTCCGCTTTACTGCGACAGCGATAATACTTTTCCCCACCACCTGGCCGACCCGGTTGTGCCGAAAAACATGGCTGACCTGGTAACGAAAGTTAAAGAAAGCGGCGCGAAATTAGGCATTGGCATCGACGGAGACGGAGACAGAATCGGACTTTGCGACGAACAGGGAAACCTGGTTTGGGGAGATAAAATCCTGGCGCTTCTTTCTGAAGAAATTATTTCGGAAAATCCGGGCGCAACCATTGTTTTTGACGTTAAGTGCAGTAAGGCGCTGGAAGAAGAAATTACCCGGCTGGGCGGAAAACCGTTAATGTGGAAAACCGGCCACTCCCTGATTGAAGATAAGATGCATGAAGTAGGCGCCAAGGTAGCCGGAGAACTATCCGGTCACCTCTACTTCGGCGACCACTGGTACGGTTTTGACGACGCCATCTACGCGGCCGGACGCATCCTGCAGTACTTATCCCGGCGCCAAGAAAACCTATCCACTCTCCTGGGGCGGCTCAAGCAATATTATGCCACCCCGGAAATTCGCGTGGAAATAGCGGATGAAAAAAAGTTCGGACTGGTGAAACAGTTGAAAGAAAAAATCTCCGGTAAATACAAAATATCGGACATTGACGGCGTGAAGGTTTATTTTGAAGACGGTTGGGGTCTGGTACGCGCTTCAAATACCCAACCGGCGCTGGTACTGCGTTTTGAAGCAGACACGGAAAAACGGCTCCACGAAATTCAAGCCTTCTTCACGGAATTGCTCGCCTCTTTAAAATAGGGTAAAATATAGCGTTAGGAATGCCCTTTAGGGCGAGTAGCTCAGTTGGCAGAGCATTCGGCTTACATCCGAAAGGTCACAGGTTCAAGTCCTGTCTCGCCCACTTGTAAGCATTCTAAAAAACAGGACTTGAAAGGAGCGAAGTCAGGTATTGCGACTGATTAAGGAGCAATACCAGCGGGGGGCCGACCCGAGGCGCGGTGAAAGCCGAGGGCGCCAAGTCCGCCTGTCTCGCCCACCTTCGCCAAGGCTTCGGCGGGCAAAGCCCACTTGTAGCGGTCGGATTCATCCGACGTCGTTACCGAATCGGCGGGACACTATAATATGTACGATCCGCCTTCGCCAAGTTTACCCGTCGTAGCTTTAGCGTAGGCGGGGCTACGGCGAGACGCAGTAAATTGCACCGCTACATTAAGATGTTTATTTTAAATTTGTTTATTTAAATAGGAGATAACTATGGCGACAAAAAAAGGCGGTGGGTCAGTTAAAAACGGGCGAGACAGCGACGGCAAGCGCCTGGGCGTCAAGCGTTACGGCGGACAGGTTGTATCGGCCGGAGAGATAATCGTACGGCAGCGCGGCAGCCATTTTAAACCTGGTTCAAACACCAAAATGGGCACCGATTTCACCATCTTTGCCCTGTCAGCCGGAAAGGTTTTGTTTGAAAAACGCCGCGGCAAAAAGTTGATTTCAATTCAAACTGCCTAAAAAGAACCTATGGTTTCCGGAATCGGCGTTGACATCGTTTCCATTGTTGATATGTCCGGAGCGCTAAAGCGTTTCGGCGGCCGTTTTAAAAACCGGCTCTTTACCGAAGCGGAACAGCAAATCTGCGAAGAAAAACACATTCCGTCGGTTCATTACAGCGGGAAATTTGCCGCCAAGGAATCGTTTTTAAAGGCATTGCAGCGGGAAAACCGGGGGGGGATACGCTGGCGGGAGATGGAAGTGCTCAACAGCCCGGGCGGCCAACCCTATTTCCGTTTCTCCGGAACAGCCGGAAAAACCCTGGAAAAAAATGGTTTGCGCGCATCTATTAGCCTTTCTCATTCCGGAGAATACGCCATCGCTTTTTGTTTGATACAAAAATCCTAAATCATGGATGGAGTTGAAATTCTGCGCAACCGTCCAAGAGATGCCCATAAAGGTAATTTTGGACATTTGTTGGTGGTTGCCGGTTCTCCCGGATTATCCGGAGCAGCCGGTTTAGCCGCAATTTCGGCTCTGCGGTCCGGCGCCGGATTGGTCACGCTGGCTATCGGTGCCAGTCTTTACCCTATTTTAGCCAGCCGTTTTACCGAACTGATGTTTTTGCTTCTTCTGGAAAAAAAAGGCGAGTTGTCCCCGCAAAACTTACCCCTGATTCAAAAATTTACCGCCAAAACCGACGGTCTGTTGATCGGACCGGGCTTGGGACGCAAAAAATCAACTACCGGATTCATAAAAAAACTGCTTGACGGGTTGGAAAAGCCAATTGTTTTGGACGCTGACGGACTTAACGCTCTGGAAGGAAAACCGGTAATTTTAAAAAAAGTAAAAGCGCCGGTGATTATAACGCCTCACCCCGGCGAGATGGCCGGATTGACCGGATTTAGGGTTGACGAAATACAAAAATCGCGAAGGGAAACCGCCTTGCGTTTCAGCCAAAAATACAACGTGGTTACGGTCTTAAAGGGGTACCGGACGGTGGTGACCGCGCCGGATGGCTCCACCTATCTCAACTTTACCGGAAACCCGGGGCTGGCAACCGCCGGAAGCGGTGACGTGCTGGCCGGACTAATAGCCGGGCTGTTGGTTCAGGGCTTACCGGCGTTTTCCGCCGCTTCTTTGGGAACCTATCTGCACGGTCTGGCCGGGGACATGTCAAGCCGGGAAAAAGGTGAGCCGTCACTTCTGGCCGGAGACTTATTGGAAAAAATACCTTCGGCCATCAGGTTTTTACTGGAACAGACCCGATAATTTTTTCGTCGTTAGTCGCGATAATCTTCTGCCCCGGTTCCGTCACCAAAAAATCCCCTTCCGGGTACGGTCCTTCAATCAGTTGTTTTAAAAGAGTGCCGTCTCCAACCATTTCCTCCCATTCCCAGCCCTTCTCTTTTGCCGCATCCCGGGAAAGGTCGCGATAATCCGGCAACTCCGATAAGGGTAAAGTGATATATAAAATCTTGTGATAGTTTTTCTCCGCATTCAGTACCTGGTGGAGGTAGCGTCCGTTTTCCTCTCCGTATTTAGCGATGTAATCTTCCAGGCTCTGCTGCGGTCCTAACTGAGAATCAAAGTTCCGACCTTGCGCCGCTCCTCTTTCCAGCCAGCCGATGGTATGAAAATAGGTCCCGGTATTGGTGAAAAAATATTCCTGGTATCGTTTCCGGGAACCCATGAACACGGTAATACAATCATGCGCTCTTGGGACAACCAGAGAAAAGCGTCTTCCGGTCAATCCGACAAGACCGTTATTGCAGAGCCCGTAACCAAGAATAATCCGGGAATAGTCCCTTTCCTGCATCTTGTCTATTTCCGCCTGAATGGTTTCGCGCACCTTGTCCCCGCCCAAATCGTGCAGACCTTTAGGCAAAAACACCGTGTCAATCACCCGCGGCCCCCTGGACGCGTAGTAGGCGATTTCCCGAAAAAAGATCTCGCAGGCAATCAATCCGATTCTTTTCTTTTCCATAGTACCGGAATATTTTACATCAGGCGGCCGGTAGAAGCAAAAAATGTAGAATAAAAAATATTTTTCCCACCGATATTTTTGTGCTATACTTTATATTATGAAAAAACGCGCTCAGGTATTTTTTGCCGATATTGCCGTAAAAACGATAGAACCCGAACACACCCTCCCGGCCCGATTTAAACGAATGCTTAAAAAAGTCATCCCCAAAAGCATCGCCGGGGAAAAAGTCGTTATCAAGATGCACTTGGGCAATGGGATCGGTTACACCACCATTCACCCTCTTTTCGTAAGAATCCTGGTCGGAGAATTAAAGACCGCCGGCGCCGCTTCCATTAAAGTTATGGACATCGACGCCGACAGCGGTATTGCCCGCGGTTATACCCCGGAAGTTCTTGGTTGTCCGGTTGTTTCCTGCCTGGGTAAAAACGGAAAACATTTTTACCGGAAGAATATCGGATTCAAAACGCTGGACAAAGCAGCCTTATCCCAAGAAGCGATTGACAGCGATTTCTTTATCGACCTGTCTCACGTTAAGGGCCACGGTGACTGCGGTTTCGGGGGAGCAATTAAAAACATCTCCATGGGCCTGGTAGACGGAGAAACAAGAGGCAAGATACACCGGTTGGAAGGCGGTTTGGTCGTAGATAAAAACAAATGCGTCTTCTGCCAAAAATGCTTCCGTAACTGCCCGCGCAAAGCCATCCTCGTAAACAAAGAAAAAAGAGAGATAAGCGTTTTCTTCCATCATTGTACCTACTGTCAACACTGCGTGATAGTCTGCCCAAAAGGCGCCATTGCCATGACGGACCGAAAATTTGAGGATTTTTCGGAAGGATTGGCCCTGGTAACTTCAGCGTTCCTGAAGAAGTTCCGGCCCGCAAATCTCCTCTTTATAAACTTTCTAACCAATATAACCATTTATTGCGACTGCTGGGGATTAAGTACCGCCTCCCTGGTTCCGGACATCGGCATCCTCTGTTCCCAAGACATAGCCGCCTGCGAACAGGCATCGCTGGACATGATTAAAACGGATAATCTGCTGCCCAACGGCTTGCCGGCAGACCGGAAGATTTTAAAAAAGGACGGGCACCTGTTCGAAAAAATTCACTCCAAAAACCCCTACCTGGTCATCAAATACCTTGAAAAAAATTATCCCTGCACTTCGAATTATGAAATTAAAAACGTGGCGTAACAATAAAACCAGGGAACAAATCCTGCGCCGCGGTGTCTAACCTTTGACAGTATTTTTAGCGACCAAAACCCACCTTCGCAATACGGACACCTCGTTAACAGGCGGCTTCGCCGCCACGAGGCGTCCTTGCTACGGCGGGCAAAGGGAGGGAGAGATGAAAAAGATAATGTTTGTTTTGGGAGTCTGTTTTGTCTTGTTCGGCAACAGCGTTGTTTTCGGCCAGGAAATGGAAAGAAAAGAGGTCAGCCTCACCATCTACAACCAGAACTTTGCGCTGGTACGCGACCTCCGGTTTCTGAATCTGAAAGAAGGCCTGAACCAGGTGCGTTTTTCCGATATCGCCTCCCAAATTGACGCAACCAGCGTCCACTTTAAGTCCCTGACCACGCCAACCGGATGCTCCATCCTGGAGCAGAACTTTGAGTATGACCTGGTCAACTCGGATAAACTGCTCCAAAAATATATTGATAAAGAAATAAAAATTATCACCCAAGACAACAACTCTTACCAGGGCTTCCTTTCCAGTTATGATTCCAACCAGTTGGTTCTGGTAAAAGATAAGGAAAAAGGACCGGTTTTCATGGTCAACCGGGAAAATATCAGAAACCTTGAATTCCCCCAACTACCGGAGGGATTGATTACCAAACCGACTCTGGTCTGGTCCCTGGCCAACACAAAGAGCGGCAAGCACCTGGTGGAATTGGGTTACCTGACCAACGGAATGAACTGGCGCGCGGATTACGTCGCCAGCGTTGCCAAAGACGATAAGAATATCTCCTTGAACGCCTGGGTAACGATTGATAATAACTCCGGCGTCGGGTACGAAAACGCCGGCCTGAAATTGATTGCCGGAGACGTGCACCGGGTAACTACACAACCTACTTTACGGAGAGAGGTTATGGTTGACGAAGTAAAGTCCATGGCAACCGGAGCGCAGTTTGAGGAAAAATCATTCTTTGAATATCACCTCTACACCCTGCAGCGAAAAACCGACCTGAAAAATAACCAGACAAAGCAGGTTACCCTCTTCGCCGCGCCGAAGGTTCCGGTGGAAAAAATTTATACCTATGACGGCGCCCTGTACCGCGGGTATTACTATGACAACTGGCGGAAGCAACCCTGCAACACAAAGGTGGAGGTAAAACTTAATTTCAAGAACAGCGATAAAAACGGACTGGGCATCCCGCTGCCCAAAGGAAAAATAAAGGTTTATAAAGCGGATTCCGATGACACCCTTCAGTTTATCGGTGAAGACCAGATTGACCACACCCCCAAGGATGAAAAAGTGTCTATTTTCCTGGGCAACGCCTTTGATATCGTCGGCGAACGGAAAATCACCGACCACAAAATTATCGCTTCCAACGTCTACCGGGACACCTACGAAATCACCCTGCGCAACCATAAAAAAGAACCGGTGACGGTCAAGGTGGTGGAACACCAGTGGGGCGACTGGAACATACTTCAGGCCAGTCAAAAATTCGAAAAACCGGACGCCTTCACCTCCGAGTTCAGCGTGCCGGTGGAAAAGGACGGCGAAGCCAAAATCACCTACACCGCTGAATATAAATTCTACTAAAAAAGTATTGACAAACGAATTAAATAGAGCTTCACGAAACAAGATCTCCCTCTACCCGATGGGGAGAGGGAAAAATAATGAAAAAGATAATCGCGGCGTTCGGGATTTTAGTAATTCTCGCGCTCACCGGCGCTTCGCTACAAGCGAGCGAAGAAGACGGCGCGACAATTACTAAAATCGAACTGACAGCAAAAACGACGGTCAATACTTTTGGCGAAGTCATGGTCTGCGCTGAAACAACTCAGGGTAAAAATGGCTTGGACTTGTCATCGCTGATTGTGACCGCAAAAGGCAAGCGGATGTCTGTTCCAAAGGAGACGCTGGCCCAGATATCCCGACCCCGGATTATGACCACGACCGTTTCATCGGAAGTGGGTTATCCCAGCCATAACCTCGGTCCCTTTCTTTACGTCTGTTTTTTAGGGGATGACGGTTCAATGCCCTGCCGGTTCCGTCTTGTGTTTGGCGCAAACGGATTTCGGGAACTGAAAAGAGAAGACTATTCAATGCCGAACAAGTTGCTTTTGGGGGATCTTCAAAAATCTGCTCTCGAGATGTACATCACCTATGTCAAAGCAGTGGATGCCGGAAAAGAAAAATCTGTAACTGAAATTCCACCGCGCTATTGGACCGACCCAATAAAGGTCATAAACCCTATCAAAGTGTACACGCACAGGGCCAATGTTGTGCTTGTCCAAAAGGTTACCAATGGTGTTGAATCCGGAAAGTACATTTACATTCCGTTTTCTTCGTACCTGCCGCAGAACGGAGACGATGGCTTCACTTTCACCCTAAAAGCGTTATCTAATGATCGTGTATACGATTACCAAAAAAGTCAGAAATGAAATCACGCAAGAAAATCTTCCCTTAAATCGTTTCCCGCAACAGGCATAGATTGCCGGAAGAATAATCCCTCCAATCCTGACCCCTAAATGACAACAATGGTATAATAATGAGTAATGTTGGAACTTACCGGGAAAAAAGTTCTGGTGGTAGGGCTGGGCCGGAGCGGAGAAGCAAGCGCCCTCTTCTTGCAAAAAAAAGGTGCGCTGGTCCGGCTGACCGAGGCGGCTGATAATCCGGAACTGAAAAAAAAGAAAGAAGCTTTGGAGGCATCCGGTATTGAGGTGGAATTGGGCCGCCACTCCGAAAAATTCATTGCCTCCGTCGACCTGGTGGTAACCAGCCCGGGCGTAGCGCCGAAAATCCCGCTTCTGTTGTACGCGATAAAAAATAAAGTGCCGGTCTGGAGCGAAATGGAATTGGCTTACCGTTTCTGCCCAGTTCCGATTCTGGCTGTTACCGGCACCAACGGCAAGAGCACCGCGGTCACGCTCCTTTTTGACATTCTGAAAGCCGCGGGTAAAAAAGTTGTTCTGGCCGGTAACATCGGAACTCCGTTTATTTCAATCGTGGAAGAGTTGACCCCAAAAGACGCGGTCGTGCTGGAAGTAAGCAGTTTCCAGTTGGAATGGGTCGAAAAGTTCCGGCCAAAGATTGCGGTCCTTCTTAACGTCACCGCGGACCACCTGGACCGTTACCCGGACTTCGAATCTTACCTTGCCGCCAAGGAGCGCCTGTTTGAAAATCAGAACGCGGAAGATGCCGCGATTATAAACTATGACGACCCGATTTGCCGGAAAATAGCCCAAAAAATAAAATCCAGGATTTATTATTACAGCCGTCTTGACCCGGATAAAAAGTTTTTTACGGACGGGAAAACCGTTTTTCTGCCTGACGGCAAACCCCTCCTGGAATTCCCCAAAAGCCTGCTTTTGGGCGGGCACAACCACGAGAATATGACCGCGGTTTGCGCCGTAGCCCATCTTTTTGGAATCGGACCAAACGCAATGGCGGAAGGCATCAGAAATTTCCAACCGCTCAAACACCGCCTGGAACTGGTCGCCGAAAAAAATGGCGTGAAATATATTGACGACTCCAAAGCCACCAACGTTGATTCAACCCTGCGCGCGTTACAGGCTTTCCCCGAAAAGGAAAAACACCTCATCCTCATTCTGGGCGGCAAAGACAAAGGCGGCTCCTACCTCCCACTGAAACCGGAGATAGAAAAAAAGGTGAAAGCGCTAATTCTTCTGGGTGAAGCAACCGACCGCATCGCCGAAGAACTGCGCGGATTATGCGAAATTCAAAAAATGAACAACCTGCCGGAATGCGTCCGGTCGGCTAAAGCACTGGCCACCGCGGGTGACGTCGTCCTTCTGTCACCGGCCTGTTCCAGTTTTGATATGTTTAAAAGTTATGGTGAACGGGGAGATACTTTTAAGAAAGCCGTCCTGGCCGCTCTATCGTAAACTAACCGCCCTTATCCTGGCGTTGACCGGTCTAGGCGTGGTAATGGTCGCCGACGCAACCTTCGTCTTTGCCGGACAGAAGTTTGGCAATTCCTATTTCTTTATAAATAAGGACATCCTCTGGGCGACACTCGGTTTCATCGCCTTTATTTTCGCCCAGAAAATAAATCTGAACGACCTGCGCCGCCTTTCCCGCCCGATACTCTTGTCCGCCTTAATCCTCCTGGTAGCGGTCTTGATTTTCGGCCGGGAAATCAACGGAGCCAAAAGGTGGTTGGGGATTGGGCCGTTCTCTTTTCAACCCTCGGAATTCGCCAAAATCGCGATTTTAATCTATCTCGCCGATTTTTTGGATCGGAAGAGCAACAAAATGCGAAACCCCCTCCGTGCTTTCATACCGCCCGGATTGTTAATCGGACTGGTAATAGTTTTAATTTATCTGGGACAGGACCTTGGAACCGTGTTACTCATCGCCGGAGCGGTAATCCTGCTCTACTTTACGGCCGGAGCGCCGCTAAAATATTTAGGTATTATGGTACTTACCGTACTGGCCGGAACCGGCCTGGCTATCTGGAAAGAACCATACCGCTGGACTCGGATAATTTCTTTTCTGCACCCCGGAAACGACCCGACCGGAAAAGGCTACCAAATAAACCAATCATTTCTCGGCGTGGGGAACGGCGGGCTCTTCGGTGTCGGCCCGGGTCAGGGATACCAGAAACTTTTTTACCTGCCGGAAGTACACACTGATTTTATCTTTGCCAACATCGCCGAAGAATTCGGCCTATTTGGTTCCGTATTCTTAATCGCGCTCTTTTTCTTTCTGGTTCACTGGGGTATCCAGACGGCAAAACGCAGCCCGGACCGCTTCCAGTCCTTTTTGGCCGCAGGCATAACCGGCCTCATCGGATTACAAACCATCATCCATGTCAGCGTGGTCATAGGCCTTATGCCCAACAAGGGAACCACCCTGCCTTTTATCAGTTACGGAGGAAGTTCTCTGCTCTTCACTCTTTTCGCGGCCGGACTCCTGGTTAACATCGCCCGCAACCTGCCGCCGGAGGATTTCCGGATATAACAAGAATAGTTGGACGCAGATTACCGCAGATACAGATTAAAAAATTGTTTAAAGAAGTGCCTTAAAATTATTTTTAAATCTTTAATCTTTATCCCGTAGTTTCTGTGTATATCTGCGTCCCATTTATATTATGAAAATAATCATTGCGGCCGGAGGCACCGGCGGACACCTTTTCCCGGCGCTGGCGCTTGCCCGGGAGTTTAAGTCCGTTGGTATCACAACCCTGGTAGTCGGCCAAATTAACGCGATATTTCAGGCTGAATTTCACAAATCCGGCATATCTTTTCTGGAAATACCCGTTGTCCGGCTGCCGAGAAAAAAACTCGGGATTATCCTGTTTCCGTTTCGTGCCTTGCGGGCTTTTTTTTCGGCCGCCGCCTGTTTATCACGGTTCCGACCGTCGGCGGTAATCGGAATGGGCGGATACGCTTGCGCCGCTCCGGCAACTGTTGCCGCGCTCTTTCACATACCACTCTATTTCTGCGAACAAAACCTCCTACCCGGTAAAGTAACCCGGACCTTCAGTCGGGTAAGTTCCGCGGTCTTCATCTCGTTCCCGGATAGTTCCCGCTATCTCCGGACAAAAAGAACGATGGAATTCGGAAACCCCATCAGACTCTTCGCGGAAAAAAAAGAAAAAACAGCCGCGAGACAAAAACTCAAGATTGACGAGCACATATTTACGGTTCTCGTCCTGGGCGGAAGCCAGGGCGCCCACCGGATTAACCTGAATATCAGAGAAAGTCTTGATTATTTCCTCCCCCAAGAAGTTCAATTCATGCACCTCACCGGAACCAATGACCTCAACGTAATGAAGGAAGCATACGGAAGAAAAAACTTTCGAAATTATACGGAAGGTTTCTTTTCGGAAATGGGATTGCTTTACTCGGCCGCGGATATGGTTATCTGCCGGGCCGGCGCGACCACGATCGCGGAACTAAATTTTTTCGGCCTGCCTTCAATCCTGATACCTTATCCTTTTGCCGCCGAGGACCACCAGCGTTTGAACGCAAACTACCTGGTCGAATGCGACGCCGCGATTTTACGGGAGGAATCATCCCTCAACGGCGAAAAACTCGCCCGGGAAATCAAGGCGCTGGCAAATAATCGTCAGAAATTGAATCTTATGGCCGAAGCCAGTCGTCGGCTTTTCCACCCGGAACCGGCCAAACACATCGTCTCTTTTATCCTTTCCGACCTTCCCTCTCACCCATCCCTCTCCCCGTCGGGGAGAGGATAAAGGTGAGGGGCGTTTTCTACTCTTCCGAAAATACCTCGGCTTGAAAGGTGTAAATTTCCGTAGCCTTATCTTTCCAGGCATCGGCCGGCAAACCCGCTTTATTGGCGCAAAGAACCGACAGGAATTTTTCCCTGTCCCACCCGGTTTCCTCGGCCACCTGGGGTAAAAATACACCCTGGCAATTGTCCCGTCGCACAATAACACCATCCCGCATCATTACGATTGCTTCCGGTCCGGAAACTTTAACCGGCCTGGTAAGAACCGAAATTTCAATCCGGAGACCGACAAGTTCGGAAAGAGAAACCGGCGGGAATCTGGGGTCGTTGACAGCCGATTCAACCGCCATCCGACAAATGGTATCGTCCAAAGGTTGCCCGGATTCCAGGAGTCCGATACAACCGCGCAGTTCTTCCCCTTTGCGCAAGGTTACGAAAGCGCCCCGGCTTTCTTTCAATAACGAGTCTGATGTTGGTGTAGCCTCCGCTTTGCCGGTCTCAAGATAGGTTTTAACCGCGTTTCGCGCCAACCTAAGTAAAAAATCACGTTCTTTTTTATTCAACATTCGCGTTTCTCCCATACGATAAAAATAATACAGGCGGTTAA
>Ga0172380_10003500_pt1 | contig 21488 bp, 17 predicted proteins | sample Leawe162metaG_FD_119747 | JGI IMG/M metagenome (GOLD analysis project Ga0172380, IMG submission 119747) | Leachate microbial communities from a municipal landfill in Southern Ontario, Canada - Leachate well 162 metaG | ecosystem: Engineered > Solid waste > Landfill > Unclassified | place...
CCATTCGCTTGAGATAAAACCAAGTATATTAACCCTAATGAATCATTCCTTTTTGTGCAAGAAATATTATCCCCAATAAAAACATTATCTCCGTCCAACTCGTTCTTGCCAACAGTCTTTAATTTTAATTGAGAAAATCCAAATATTGAATTCTTTAAAAGTTGAAATATTAATAGTGTTTGTCTCATTTATAATAACTCTTGTTTGATTCTAAGTCTTCTAAGTTGCTATTAAAATAGCCAGGACCTTGGCCATTATCGGTTTTTTTATCTGAAATCGTAGGTGCTTGTTGTTCAGACCAACAAACACCTTTCGCAATTATTTGAGAACCACCATCAGAAATAATTTCGCCTCCCGATACAGAGGAATGCTGACTAATGCTGCTTACTTGAATTGTAGAGATAGTAGGTATGGAATTGCCACTATCCTTGTTGCAAGCAATCAAGATTAATATTAAAAGCAATGATTCCCAATTGATGTTTGCTTTTGTACTATTGAACCAATACATATCAATAAAATTATTTTCTAATTAAATTGTATCAAACAAAAATTCATTTGCATTAATTAATAATATAAACATTATTAATCAATTTTAAAGCAAAAAGCAATGCATTTTAAGAAAAGCTTCAATTATTGTAGGAAGGACATAAATTTCGTTATGAAGCATCTGTTTTATCAAAGATGCAATAGTTCATACGAAAACTCTTTTATTGTGCAATAAAAAAACATGGGCGATAAAAAAGAATAACCTTATTCTGAAAGGAGAGCTTTAAGATCAGAAATATTCTGTTTGGGAATTTCAATACAAATTTCCTCACCGTCCTTCATTAGGTAGCAAGTTCTCTGAACACCGGAAACTTTTGTCAGATAATCAGAATTGATAATTATCGACCTGCTAATACGAATAAACTGAGAAGGAAGAGCAGCTTCAATAGTGCCCAAATTCATCGAAACAACTTCACGTTTGGTCTTTGTAAGAAATATTTCTGAATAATTGGCATCGGCTTCAATATAGAATATTTCACTTGGATGGAGAAGAATATATGCACTACGGGTGTTAAAACGGATTTTGCGGTTGCTTTTCACCGATTGTTCAAGCAATTCGATGCGGTGATTCAAATCATTTGCTTGCAAATGGTTATGCGCGTTATCAATTGCAACCTTTAGTTCACTTTTATCAACTGGTTTCAAAAGGTAATCAAAAGCACCGGCTTTGACAGCCTTAATTGCATAAATGTCATAAGCTGTGACGAAAATAATACACGGTTTGAGATTAGAGGCTTTTACCATATTAATGACATCAAATCCATTCAGATGAGGCATTTGAATGTCCAGAAAGATAATTTGCGGAGCATATCTGATTATTTTTGCCAGTGCCAATCGGGGGTCAGATATTGTGGCGACTACCTCAATATTTTTAAAATCTGCCAATTGAAATTCAAGATGCTTGATTGCTTCTGGTTCGTCATCGATGATGATTGCTTTATTAAAATTCTGGTTCATCTTTCAATATTTAAGTTGACCAAGGTAAAGTTATCTTGAAATTAAAACTCATTTTTCAAAATTAAAATCTATCGGAATTTTTACGATTATTTGGGTTCCGGCAGGCTGATCCATTTCATTATAAAGATCGATGATGGTTTCGGTGATTTTTTGCTTATTGTTACTATTCAGTAAATCATAGTATTGTTTCATGATGTGCATTCCTTTTCCGGTAGATTCAAGTTCTAATTCGGCGGCCTTAGCTCTTCCGATTCCATTATCTTTTATTGAAAATATCAAATTTTTTTCATCATCTTCTTTGATTTCGATTTGAAGTTTTCCCCCCTTATCCCTTTTCGATAAACCATGTTTAATCGCATTCTCAACATAAGTTTGTAACACCATTTTCGGAACGAGCCGTTGTTGATTGATTTCCTCCTGTATAGTCACTTCAAACTCAAAAAATCCAGAAAATCTGATTTGCTGTAAATTTACATAATCACTTGTAAATGAAAGTTCATCAGCGAGTGAACGACTCACTTTGCTGGATGACATAAGTATAGATCGAAGTAATTTTGAAAATTTCATGAGCATTTCATACGATTCATTCTGGCGTCCCTGTATCATTACCGAGCCAATATTTGTAAGTATATTGAACATAAAATGCGGTTCAAACTGATTACGAAACGAAACCAATTGTAGTTCTGCAAATCTTGTTTCGGCTTCGTACTTTCTCATCGCCTGTTTTCGCTGAATCTTCCGGAATGTATAAAAAATACTAAAAAAGCTAAGGTATATGAAAAGTAGTAATGGATATTTTAACCAATAAAATGGATTCTTCTCGTAAGTCATGACTTTTAACATATCACCGACTTGCATAACAATTTGATTTTCACCATAGTTTCCTCGTTTATTGTTGTAAATAGAAGGTGTTTCATTTCCTGCTTTCAAATGAAAGTAAACAGGATTTGACAGATCACCTCTCAGAATAACAAATTTATCCAGCTCAGGGGTTGTTGAGATAATTTCATCAATTCCGTCCATATCCAAATCAAATACAACAAGCTGATTCAATCCGGGCGCAATATAAGAGGTTGTAATGTGTTCAAATTCTGTTGAATACAAATCAAATGACTCAAATGCGGTGATACTAAAATCTTGGCCTCAGTTTTTCTGTTTTGTAACATTTTAACAAAGGATCGATTAAGATGGAAGCTATTTGATAATTTTAGTTCTTTCAATACCTCTCCCTTGTTGCTATACTTTGTCAACTGTATTACCTGGCTTGAGTCATTTGTAATCTGTATCGAAGCGATTATGGAAGGATTTTTTTTATCAATCATAAAATTGGTATTTGCATGATCACCATCAAATTGTTGTGGGGAGAACAATAGTGAAAAATCATTATCTAACACCATATTGTAATGATACCAATCATTAAAAGGAACAGAAGTATCATATTTGCTATCATAATTGCTTATTGCATAATTATTTACACATATTTCATCCATGTTGTCATGATCCAGATCGCCAAAAACAGGTTCGCAATAAATACCCATTACAGGAGTCCTGGTCACAGTATCATTAGCAAAATCATAGGCAAAAATTCCTCTGGGTTGTCTGCCAAACCCTGCATTAACTGCGAATACCACTTCTTTTATACCATCACCATTTAAATCAGTAACCTTTCCCACTTTCACATTTCCAAATGAAAAGCCATTACGGCGATCAAAACGACATATCAGTTTAGAATCGAGTAATTTTTTGAAATCTTTATCCGTGAAATTAAAAGCACTCATTAAAACTGAATCACCCATCTGTGTAAATATATACACCTCATCCATACCATTGTTATCATAATCGCCTGTTAATATTTTATCATTATTACTATTTTCTTCATCAAATTTACTTTTAAGGTTCATCTGTACCGACCTTCCTTTCACATCTGTGTATTTTACAAAACATCCAAATTCATTGTTGCCTAAAATAATTTCCTCTGAAAGTCCATCATTATCTATGTCAAAATAGCATATTTGGTTACCCGAATTTACCCTTGTTTCGCTAATTTCATCAATTGTATACTTATCAAAAACGGGTGGTAACAGCCAAAATACAAATAATGCCATCGGTATTGCCCAAACTGCCGGATGGATAATGAATGAATAAATAAGTCTTTTTATTCTTTTGGTGTTCATGGGATAAAATTAGTGAAATAACAACATATTGTGAAACCAATTTGGGATAAACCGCTAAATTATTACAATCAAGCCCAGCCAATTTTCAAATCATCAAATTTCAAAATTATTTAATCCCCTCACCCTTCCCTTCGCCGTTTTTTTCGAGTCTATTCAAAAAAGTGCATCAACTCTAGTATGAAACACTTTTTTGAAATAAAGCATAACTAAACTTTTATCTCAGTGTTTTGATTGTAGTGCTTTTTAACACCGTATAATGCTGCTAATGCAGTTAAAACTATGATTCCATCACCAATAGGGGCTCCACCTCCAACCGGACCTCCTCCGGTACCAGGGTCTTCTGGTGGATAGGGTGGGGTTGGAATTGTTGTTGTTGTTGTTGTTGTTGTTGTTGTTGTTGTTGTTGTTGTATTCTTAACTTATCGTTAAAACTTATAGCTTTTAACAAATATCCAATTTTTCAATATTTTTCTCAAAAGCCTGAATGCCAATTAAGTCTTTATGTTTTTTATGTATTAGCTTATCAATGGGTAGGTTTTTGAGCAATGTATACTGGACAATAAGTGGTTGGAATCTTTCTTTTCCATTTTTACTTAAGGAGTTATAAAATATCCAGAGTAGTTCATAATCAGAAAGGTTAGATCTGATAATACTGGTGTATTTGTATCTGATTCTATAAATGCGTTTCAAGGATTCTTTGGGATTTGAATTGTCAATAAGATCGGCCTCATCAACCATTTTAACCATGCGATACAGGTTACGAAAATAGTGGCCGAAATCGGTTTGAACTTGTTCATAGTGTCTCATATATAAGGACTCGTCAAAATCAGATCTGTTTTTATCATAACTTAAACGAAATTCATCATATTTTTTTCTAAATACATCACGTCCTTTGAAGCTTTCTACATTTGGGTTCCCGATGTCGATGGAATCTACAATTTGATGGTGGATAGACAACAAGTTAAAAAAGGTGTTTTCAAATTGTTGACGTTTGAGTGTGTCGTTTTGAGTAACAAACTCTTTTCTTGTTAATTCCATTTCATCGCGTTGCAAGTTGAGATCTTTACGCTGTAACAGAATGGTAATTATCAATCCCGTGAAAGCTAATCCTGAGAATAAAGCATTTACAGCACCGTACATGTCCCCAAAAGTACCACGGTCTTCAAGAGCCCAACCTTTAAAGTAAATGGCTGATCCAAACCAAAGGGTGAGTACAATGAATAAAGATAGGACTGCGGTGATAAATATTGCATTTTCTTTTGCTTTGGCGAAGGCTTTTTTTGTTTTCATGCTTTTTGAATAAAAGAGTTGATGTTATTATGGTAATAAATAAAATTCATGGGTAAAAATGCCTATTGAGCATATAAACCAACTGCTTGATAAGCAAGAGTCTTTAACACTTCTTTTTCAAGGCCATAGGGTTTCAAAATTTTAAACGCTTTTTCTATGTTTTCATCTAATCGTTTTATTGCATCATCTATTTGTTTGTTGACTTTATTAAATGTTAATTCTTCCTGGGTATAACCCATTCTAAGCAAGTTTAGAATATCCATATCGGTATAATTCAATGGAATATCTATTGTCTTCAGTATTTTATCGTTTTCAATTAAACTTACAGGCACATCAACAAAGAATTCGCCAATCTTGATTCCCATACGGTTGATGTGGATTGTTACTGTTTTACCTTCATGGCAGTTAATGAGGTCATTCAAATATAGCACCGGTATCGTGAATTTCGCAACGCCTTCTGTAATGCAACTTACATTATATGTTATTCCCGCAACCACAAGTTTAACATTGGCATCTGTAACTGTTATTTCGCAAAGCGTTTCCCGTGCTTTTTTGTTGCGCATATTCTTTCCTACTTTTAAGCGCTTTATAGCTTCCAATAATGGGATTTTGCCAATAGTTAAAGTTGTCATTTTATTTTTCTATTGAGGAGTTATTTCTTTTTATCAAAAAGCACTTTTCATAAAGTTTGCCAGAGTAGGTAATCGGCTGAACTGATTTTGACTTTCAATAATGTCTTTAATGTTGTCCCATTCGTTAACCAATTTGAACTGGGCAGCTACTCTGAGGGAGGAGGATCGTTTAAGGGAGAAAAAGTGAGAAATAGTATTGGTGGCTACCTGATTTAGAGAGGTGCCAAAGATGGGTTCGAAGTATTTTAGGTTTTGAGAGACGCACTGGTTTACAATACAATTGCAGTCGCATAGTCGACGATCACTGTCGCCTTTTTTATAGGCATACAAATCTTCTAAAATTTCGCACTGAAAATAGTATTGTAAATCTTCATTTTTCTCCTTTTTTTTGCCAAGACCTACCCTAAAAATGAAATTCTGGCCGCTTTTCAAGATTAGTTTTACGGTGGACTTTGGGTATTTTGCTGCGGTGGACATTTTCATTTCATTGGAATTAAGCATTTTATCCGGGGGAGCATTTAATGAGTCCATTTCTTCAAAATCGCTGTCGAGACCTGAGATTGAAAATTCGCCTTCTTCTTTAAAGATGATTCGTTTGTTACTTTCCTTGTTAAAAAACAGGTTGTTTTGATGGATTACGGTGTGGGTTTTCATGGTATGTTAATTAAAATATTCATTTAACTTCTCATCATTCAATTGAGGTTGATAAATATGCACAATTGAGCCTAACAAATCGGTGTCAATGAATGATTTTTTTGATAAGGCCAATTTGGTGGCTTCGTTGCATACCAGTTCAATGTCGGCATGGGTGAAGTATTCTGACATTTCAGAGATGTATTCGTAGTTGATTTTGCTTATTGGCCGACCTTGCATTTGTAGGCGGTAGGATTCGATGCGGGATTCAAAGTCGGGTGGACCAATGAAAATGGATTTATCTATCCTGCCGGGACGGAGAATAGCGGTGTCAATATTTTTTATGTAGTTGGTGGCTGCAATAAACAGGATACCTGTTTTTGAAATATTGTTTAGCTGGGTCAGGAGTTCGTTGACTTCTGATTTATAATGAAATGATATGTCGTCGGAATTGCGGCTTGGGGCGATGGATTCAAATTCATCGAAGAAGAGTAAACAAGGGGCTTGCTTTTTGGCTTCATCAAATACCTTTTTGATCTCCAGCTGTGTACCGTGCACATAGGTACTTCCCAGGTCAGCGGGAGTTATGCTAATGAAATGGTAACCTAGTTTTTTAGCCAGGCTGTTGGCGATAAATGTTTTGCCGCATCCGGGAGGGCCATAAAACAAATAACCGTTGGGCATGGCTACCTTATATTTTTTGTATAGCTCGGGGTTGGTAAAGGGGACGATGATGTCTTGTTCGATGACGGCCTTGATTTCGCGCATACCGGCAACACCCGGCCAGTCTTCTGTTTTTTTACCTGCGGATGGCTGCGGTTGTCCGGGAGGAAGGTTGTTTATTTTATTTTTAATGCTTTCTTTAAAAATAGCAGCTTGCACATTATCGGGATATAGTTCCGCTTCCAGGCAGGCCCATGCCAAAGCCTCACGGTAATACCCCAATTCCATTAATAATTGTACTCTAAAGCCTCCTGCGAAGCGCAAGTATCCTTCATCGTTTTCTTTAAACAACCCCGTTTCGTTAATGGCGGTTATTTTACTTAGGAAGCCAAGTGCTTTATCAATGTCTTTTTTATAAACGTAGCGATGCAGTTTTGAGGGTAGTGTCCACTTTTTCATAGGCTTAATTTTTATTACAACAATTCAAATTTTTCATTTTTTAACAGGTTGTCCAGTTGGCCTTGGGGTGTTACATAACCAACACAAATGTGGTCGCTTATGCTGATGGTTTCGCGGTTTTGTGTTTCGGCAGTTGCTCTGGTTACACGTTTCACTTTTTTGTCCATTGGGCTTATTACCAGCAGCCTGTTTTCTTTTATGGCCTGTTCGATGACTGGTTCCCAACGGCTTTTCATACCACGTGCCAGCATGAGGATGAGGGGTTGTTTTCCTTTGAGAAGGATTTCAAACACGTCTTTTTCGATGGTGGAATGGTTTCCACAAACCACACAATTTCCGGCTTTTCTTTGCTCGATTGCCCAATCATAACACTTTAAAACTGCACTTGCCGGAATCTTTTGGCTGCAGAGAAAGGCTGTTTTCTTTAGCTCTAACAACGTCTTATTTCCTAATAGTTGTTCTGTCTTCATCTTCAATTACATCTTTAAATTAGAAACGATGACCAAGTTCATTATTAACTCCCCACTTATTTTTATTAAGCTCCCCACTTTTTGTTCTAATAAATTTTATATTATTTTCATTATCAGTAATTATATTAAATACTACTACATACTTTTTCGTATCTTAAATTCTTTGCCCTCCAATAAAATCTTTACCTCGTTGTGTAATAGCATAAGCTTGTTTTGGGTCATGTGGATTATTAGGAATAGTATAGCTAATCAGATGATTATCTTTAAGAGGTTTCACATAATCATCTCTATACTTATCCTTGCTTTTATATCCAAGAATTGTTGCTAGCTCTTCAAGACTCACAGGTTCAAGTGTTAGAAATAATGTACTTAAAAGAATCCGACCTCTTTTCTTTAGTAACTCCCCACTTTTTTCTTCCCAACTCCCCACCTTTCTCAAATGCTCTATTTGTATGTTGTTGTTTATCAAGAATCTTATCTTATCTAACTCCCTACTATTTTCTTCCCACAACCTTATCATCTCTATTGCCAACAGGTCAATATCTACTATCTCCTTTAATTCTAAGTTTAATGGCAGATTCTTTAGCAAATTCAATTTTTGTTCCCCTATTTGAGCAATAGATAATTGAGCTAAACCAGTTAGCATTTTAAATCTATCTCCAATTCTTTCAATTACGATTGGTATAGTTGTAATGAAAGGATCATCTTCAATAAATGAAGGTCTTGCTCCGGGAGAATAATAATTCAGGTATTTGCTGATATTTTTTACTCCTGAACCAATTTCGTCTGCCCAATTTAATTCGCTGAAAAACCTTCTTATGTTTGGATTTTTAGGTTCAGCACTAAATGTATCTATATCCAAAGGACCTGTGAATCTTGGTTTGTTAGGATTTTTGGCTTCCAAACGGTCTTTGTAAATGATAATCTCGCTTGCCAGTGCCGTATTATACTCCCTATGGATAATTACATTGGCAACAAGTTCCCTGAAGATCAATTCCCTTAAATCTTTTCTTTGATCTCCTTCAATAAAGAACTTTTCAGGCCATTTTGTCTTGACAAAATCTAAAATTGTCATATATGAATCAACAAGATTTGTTCGCAAAGGGGGCAGGCGATCGTCCCACCGATCGAGGTTTTCCCTTCGAACCATCACATCAATCTTATATGCCGGTAGAATATTACCGATGGTTTCATCCTTGCCAAAAACCAAAGCAGCAGCCAATGTTAGTCCCTCCTCGCCTGTACTGAAATCTTTTCTGATGAAATTAACATCACGGAGTATTCTTTCATTTGAAGCCATGAGCCATGGATGGGTAGTATTTAAAGCAGCTATCAGCTTTCTGACTTTATCAAATACAACCTGACTCAGGTGTTCCATTTTTAATTCAGGAAATATTTGAGTCTCCGTAAAATTCTGTCTTTTCCTAAAATATATTTCACTAATTTGTCTATCATCAGTTACCCTTAAATCGCTGTCATTTTCACGATCATAAATTATACTGTTGTGCTTGTGAACCAGGGAACTAATGGGTACTCTAATATAAAGAAGTTTTTTGTTTTCATGTTCTGCTTCTCTAATGGGTAACGGATAGGGCGGATTTACCACTTCAGGGTTGTTCAAGGCAGTAACAATATCTTTCTTCAATTGAAGAAGATTGTCATCCTGCAAGCCTAAAACATGGCCATCATCGGTTAACCCCAGCAAAACAATGCCTCCTTCTTTGTTTAAAAAGGAAACAATGGTGTCGTAAAACGAATCGGGAACCCCATTTTGAGCCTCTTTGAACTCAATCCGGGTACCTTCGCCTTTTCTAATCAGATGATTAATTTCTTGTGCTGTTATCATTTAAAATCTTATCAATATCAATTACTTCTATCTTTGAGATGCTGTAAACATCATTCAGATTTGTTCCGGAAACATTTTGTGCTAATAAATGGGCTTCAAGTTTTTTATCGAGACCTCCGCTTTTGGACAACACATTTTTCCACGATGCTTTTTTGCTTTGAAAAAAAAGAAATAATTTTTGCCGAATTAAAAACATATAACTCTTTTTTCAAGGAGGATGGATACAAATACAGGTTAACCAGGTCGGAAAAAACCTGACGTTTTCTCATACCGTTGGCTCCATCGGTTTGCCAGCTGGAAAACTTAAACTCTGCAATTCGCTTATCGGTAACCAAATCAATCCCCTCACCATCAGCACCAGATGCAAGCGATAAATCAACTACTTTTTCGTCTTCAGCTAAGATACGCGGCAAACATATGATAATTCCGGCAGAATGAACCACTTCATCAATTTGAGCACTTAACTTTTTTACTTCAAGTGCTGCTTTATAAACCTGGCACAAATCAGGTATGCCAGCCTTACCCTTGACCATTAAGCTTGCTTTTATCTCATTTAGGTTTTGTTTAAGGTTTGTTCCTTTAAACTCATTTACAATTTGTATGGCATCTTTCGATTTCATTCGTCCTCCTCCTCACCATCCGCCTCCCCATACAAGGCCTTGCCCATGCGGTATTTTATGTCGTAGTTGATGATAAAATCCAGTTCTTCCTCCGTAAAGCCATAGTGCTGTGCTAAAGCGGTGTCGATTTGATCGATAATGGGTTTGGATTTTCGTGGATAAAACTCTTCATAAATAATATGGCCAGTTTGTGATGATATTTTTTCTTTTTCAATTTTATGTACTTTGTAATCAACCATCAATAATTTTTGGAGGGTTTTAATTCTTAGATCTTGAGAAATGAGGGAGTAAGGCAAGGGAAACTTTTTAAGGTCAAAAGGATTTAGGTCTCGTCCATTTGTCGTTACTTGAAAATACCAAAAGAAAATTGAACTGCATAACGATATTAGACCAGCATCTAAATCGTTTGCTGATTTGAAGAATAAATTGCTTTCACGACTAGAAGCAGTTTGAACTCCTCCCACACTGAATTTTGGTTGAAAAGTTGTGAATATTTTCCAATAGCGGCCTCCTCCAATTCTATAGTAGATTTTATGGTTGCTAGTACTTACTAAGAGTGTTTGTAATTCTGTTTTAGATTTAAAAACTTTATTGCTAATTTCTAACTCAATGATTTGTGAGAATTTAGGTATTAAATAATCTCGAATCGGATCCAAATATTTCACATAATACAATGTGGGAAAAAGTGCATTTCTAAATTCAGCCTGCCATTTTATCAAACCAGTTGCATGTTTGACACATGAATTATTTAGCTTAACTCTATCTAAAATGGTGATATTCAAGAGAACCTCAGCTCCATTAAAAAGTTTAGATGGACGTTCAGCGTAAAAACTTGACCAGCATTCTCCTGAGGAAGTTTTATTTAATTCTAATATAGATTGCATTCTTTGGGTACTACCTAAACTTATCGGTACAATCAGTCCAAGTTTGCTAGATTTATTTGATAATAATATACCACGTTCAAATGTCATAGCATAAATATTACCACAACTAATTGTTTTAAATATATCCCCAAGCAGAGAATAGGAACCTTTAACTTTACTATATTCCACATAAGGCGGATTCCCAATAATCACATCAAAACCACCATCTATGGCAATTATCTGGTAAAACTCAGCAATCCAATGAAAGGGTTTGTGGGTTATAAGCCACTTCTTGAAATCGTTGGGTTTAACCACGGCATCCACCCCATAGTTTGTGGTCAAATAAGTACTGAGGCTCAGGTTGAGTTGTGCCAACCGCTTGTTAAGCTCTGCTTTGGCCAGTTTAAACTCCTCGCTGCCCTGGTTGTTTATTAGCTGGCTGTTTTGGAAATGCTTAAAAGCCCTGGTTACCTGTTGGAATTCGTCTTTAAAATTATCCTGGAGTTCCCGGGCGAACATGGGTTCTTTTTTTAGGATGGTGTTGTAGAGTTCGGTTTCGTTGGCAAAGCCCACCAGTGTATTTCCGGCACGTATGTTAAAATCGATGTCGGGCAGGGGTTCCAGCCCGAAGTTCTCTTTACGGGGTACTACCTCCACCGAGCCCACCAACTTGAGGAAAAGCCGGAGTTTGGCAATCTCCACGGCCTCCTTCATGATGTCCACCCCATAGAGGTTGTTGAGGATAATGCTTTTAAAGATAAAATATTGCAAGTTGGGGTGTTGGTCGGAGTTGATGAGTTGGAGGGTGTCTTCAAAATCGCGGTATTTGCCAGGCGATTCGGCCACAAATATTTCCATGCGGTTGATGCAAGCTTCGTACAGTGGTTCGAGGATGTTGAGGGCGGCAAACAAAAAAGCTCCTGAACCACAGGTGGGGTCGAGAATGGTAAGCGGGCTGCGGCTGTTTTGCGGGTTGATTTTATCCTGGTACCCGGCAATGGACTTGTAAAAATGCAAGACAAATTTGGGATCTCGGGTATTTTCGATCACGTCCTGCGCAAACTGCCTGATGTTGAGGTTGTAGGTAATGAGGTCGTTGATGTGCGAAATTTCACCCTTTTCAATTTTCGATTTAATGTTGGCATAGCGTTTTCGGCGCTCGATGAGTTCGCGGTAGATTTCGGTGGGCAGGGCCATGTTTTGCGGTGCCTTTTGATTCCATGTCTGGCGAATTTCCCACAAATGCGGGGTAGTTGTTTCGGTCACCGTTTGTTGTTCCATATCCGGCAAAAAGCCCTCTTTAACCTCCTCCGGCAAATCATCAAATAAGCACTGATCATTGTTGATTCCATATTTAACCGCATCGTAAATATAGTTATCACCGCTGTTGGCCATCCACTGCCACAGTTCGCCATCAGGAGTATAAGCCGTTTTGTAATGCCGTTGGGTTTCGTCGAACAAGTAAGGCAGAATGGTGTTTTTGCCAATGTAGTCGGTGATGTCTTCTTTGGTATAATACGCTCCCATGGAGGCACGGTCGTTGATATATTTTTCAAAAATATACCCGATTACGTCCGGGTTTATATCCTTTCCCGTTGCCTCAATGCTGGTGTCCAAATGCCAATTCCACTGATCGAAAAAGCTGAAGAGGTGTTCAAAAGCTTCGTCATTAATTTGAATGGTATCAAACTGTTTTTCAAGTTCATGCACGTCGAACAGACCGCCATTGAGGTAAGGAATTTTTCCGAGAGCAACCGGGAGTCTTTCTTTTCTTTTTGGTTTAGGTTGCCCCAACCCATCATGAAACAGCTCGAGTAGGAAACTGCGGTAAAAGCTGTAGAAATTGTCTTGCCCTGCATGAAGTTTACATTCGTTGAGTTTGTTTCCCAAGTAATGTACATCCTGATCGAGGAATCCTTTTTTCTGGATGAAATAGCAGAACATCAGGCGATTTAACATCAGCGAAGCATACCATTGTTTGTTGGTATTTTCCTTATTTCCAATTTCATCGTCTATTCCTTTAATAAATTCAAGAAACGCAGTATGCTGTTTTTTAAACTGATCGTAGAATTTTTTAGTGACTTGTTCTGTATTCCGGGCAAAATTTTCGGAGATGCGTTGTTTTACATCGATGATGGTAATGTTCTCTTCTTCGTCCAGTGTAAAAACCAAGTTTTTAAGTCGTTGAAAAAGGCCTTCCACATCCTGGTGGACATACCATTGAAAATCGCGCACCTGCTTGGGTTTATTTTCTTCTTTAAGTGCCAATTGCCACACCTGTTGGGTTCGGTTCCGATCGATGTAAATAATCAGGTGTTCCTGATGGAATTTGGTCAGCTTGCCCTCAATTTGCTTTCGGATGTTGCTCACCGGAATTTTACCATCAGATTGAGGGCTGCATTGCAAAATTACAAAGCCTCTTTTTTCGACAATTCCATTCAGGACAAAAGTTTGATCGGCCGCAGCAACGGGTATTTTATTACTGTAGTGATCCCAACCCAATTCGTTGAATAGGGTATTAAAATCGAATGATTTAATGAAGGATGAAAAGGTAGTTTTATTCATACTATTTAACTCTTAGTCCCATGGAACAGATAATTTGGGGTTCTTTATTTAAATCGTCGTCTTCGGTTATCAGGCTCAGTTTGCCATCTTCGCGCAAAGAGACCACCAGTTGCACCAGGTCGTCGTCTTCAATTCCGGCTTTCAGGTGTCTGTTAATAGTTTCGCGGGCATATTCGCGCAAGGGATAATCGTAAATGTCCTGTACGGCTCTTTTAAGTTCTTCCGTAACGAATATGGTTCCAACATATCTTTTAGCGTAGGCATCCAGGCGCATATAAGCCCTGTATCTGGCACCATTTTTCTTTCCCAACTGGCCACCTACATTCGATTCGGTAACTTTGATATGATCGAGACCAATTTTTACCAGATCGTGGTGTTTTGAAAAACGTTCAAGAGGCAACTCTTCCTGATCGCACTTCACCTCTTTTAGAATCTCAAACTGCGATTGCGTGACAATTTTTCCGTTCTCATCCACCCAGGCGAGCACATCATTATCGCTGGCTGTTTTTGTGTAAACGATGGAGCCGTTCAATTTTTGATCTTTGGCTGCTTTTTTTGTTGCAAAAATGACATTGGGCAGATCGGGCACCAGCTTAGCCAATGCGGGGTCAGCGTCGATTGCGTTTTTCCAGATTTGAAAGGCATAAGAGGCCAGATCGACTTCGATGTCTTCATCTTCATCGAGGATGCCGGATTTTTCGTTGTACAGGTCGGCTATATTGATGGGGTCGCCTTCAAAGAACACCTCATCAGAACCCACTGTTTCTGCATTTTCTTTAATACGTTGACTCAGGCGACGACGCAGGTGGATGATGTTTTCGATACCATCTTCGGGTAAAAATGAATACGCAATAATTTTGGAGCTTTTCTGTCCAATCCTGTCCACACGGCCAGCGCGTTGGATGAGGCGAATAATTGCCCAGGGCAAGTCGTAATTTAACACGATGTGGGCATCCTGAAGGTTTTGCCCCTCACTAAGCACATCAGTGGTTACCAGCACCCGTATTTCTTGTCCTTCAGGGTAATCCTTTTCGTTGCTTCTTGGGCTAAAACGATAAGCCAGCGAGGTTGGGTTTTCGGTGTCACCAGTAACACATTCCAGCTTTTTTACGCCCCTCGCCTTTAGCGAATCAAAAAGATAATTGGCCGTATCGGAGAATTGGGTAAAAATGAGGATTTTTTCGCTTTTATGCGTATGGTTAATTAGCTCATACAGTGCATTGAGCTGGCGGTCGTTTTCCTGTTTCCAGTTTTTTCCCCATTCTAGAATTTTCATCAGTTGCGTGCTATCCTGCTCAAGATCCTTCTGCATTTTGTTGTTAAAGAGTTCGCTTTTTATCCACAGGTATTTGTGATTATTGTTTTGAAGTGAGAGATAATACCTTTCAGCTTGTTTCAAATAGCCATTATGGTCAATTATAAAGTCGAATTCAGTATCCATATCAGCATCTATGTCTTTGTCCGAATACAGGAAATCGTCAATTAACCCTGGTTCCTGTTTACCTATTGGGAAGGGAAGATTATTCTTGATAGCATAAATAAAAAGATAATTCCTGAGGATATGGCGACTGATTGAGAGTAAAAAAGAATATCCACTGCTTTCGAGCCGTTTAAAGAGATTGGTACGAGCAAAACCGATGAGGCGAGTTCCGGCACGGCTCAGATTGTCCTTAATGAGGATTTCCTCTTTTGTTATCAAAACTCCCGGTTTTTTACTTTCATAGTTTGCCTGCCCTAAACCATACCTGGGCAGAATGAGATTGTTGATGATGTCAATGACTTTGGGGGAATAAAGTTGAGCGTATTGGTCTTCGGGATCGTTTGGATTGAAGGCATACTCTACTTTTTTTGGTAGTCTATCAGGAAAATACGAACGATCGCCGTTGGGGAATTCGAGGTATTTTCTACCCACTTCTGCATCATCTTTTGCATAATTTGTTTTGATGAAACTACGGGTTCGACGTACCAGAAACAAGCGCATGAGTTCAGCCCAGTCATCGGGGAATGGACTCTTTTCAAATGCAGGCACTGTATTTTCGAGTACCTGGTGATTTGCCTGGAACTGAATGCGACCACCTATACTTTCAATATAACGTTCCGGACTTATCCCCAGATTGTAGGTGTCGTCCAGAAACAGACGGAGCTGATTGCTCAAATCGAGGTAGGTTTTGTTATAAGGTGTAGCCGTTAGCATAATAACCTTGCTATCGTTCAATTGAATGTATTCCTGAATCACCCCATATCTTTTACCTTCTCTATTACGGAGGTTGTGGCTTTCATCGATGATAACAATACGGTATCTTCTTTCATTAGGAAGTCGGCTTTGAACATTCGTAATGGAAAGTACTTTAGCCCTCAGCTGATATTTGTGGGCGTAATCGTTCCACATGGGAACTAAGTTTTTGGGACAGATAATGAGTGTTTCGAGAAAGAAATCATCTTCAAATATTTTTGCCAGTGCCGTGGCGGTAATAGTTTTGCCTAATCCAACCACATCTCCGATGATTACTCCACCACGTTTGTGCAAATGGTGAGCGGCTACTTTAACAGCGCTCTGCTGGTAAGTGAGGAGCACGTTTTCAAAAACCTTGGGAAGATTAAACTCTGAAATACCCGACCGTGCTTCTCTTGACAGGTGGTAAGCCATTTTTAAATACACATGATACGGATGGTAGAGTGTTTTAGCTGCCCAGCTGTTGTCGATTATTTCAGCTAATTCTTCAGTAATATCGATACTCCATCTATCATCCCACCGATCCTGAAACCACTTGGAGAGTTTTTTGGCAGCATCGCCTTCAACCACATCCACATTGAGTTCACCTTGTTTTGAGATGCCGGCAAAAGTTAGATTTGAGCTGCCTACAAACCCAATGGTAGGGCTGTTATAATCATCGCGGTGGGCCAGATATAATTTGGCATGAAGTTGATGTCGTAAATGTAGTTTGACGATCACTTTTCTTTCATGTAGTTGTAAAGCCAATACTTTGAGTGTTTTTTCATCCTCGTTGGTTGGATTTCCTATAGTGAGCTGGTCCTTAAAATTCTGTGCCATTTTTTTAAGGAATCTATTCGCATCACTAAGGTCAATGGTTTTATGAGGGGTTGCAGAGAAAAACTCCTTGATTTCTTCTTCGGGTAATTTTTGCATTCCCACCAAAACACGGCAATGGTACTTTTTGTCGTCCTCATATTCCTCAGGCAACGAACCGCCATCCAGCTTATTCACGTTATTGGCTACCTTTTGCCAACCTCTCAAATTAAAATATCCGATACAAAAATCTGCTCTTTTAGCTGTTTCGAGGGTTCTGTTTAAACCCTCTTCGAGGTGTTTTTCGATGTTATCGTAAATGGTTGGCATACTATATTTTATATTTGAATGGAACTTGGATTATCATCTTTTTTATAAATTCATGGCTAATTTAGAAAAAAACCTGATTCGATGAGGGATGTTGTAAGTCATATTGGATTGAATTTGATATTGCTTAATATATTTCATATTGACGACTATTTTTGAACAGACAAAATATCCAACAATTCATTCTTAGGATCAAGAAAGAAATAACCGTTGGTATTTTTTTTATATGAAGACAGGTCGTTTTCGGTAATGAATGGTTCGGTTATTTTGGTTAAAGGAATGAGGTATAAGTTGTCAGGATTGAAAGCTTTGCCACCAATACCCAAAGCAATGTAGATATCAATGTCTTCCTTTTGTTCAAATTCTTTGTAGCGTTTGAGCTGGTCGTTGTAGGAAAATTGGACACTTCCTTGGAAGATAGAACTGCGCCATTTACATTCGATGGCTACTTTTTTGATGTAGTCGCGGAGGTGAAATTCGACAATGATGTCGGGTTGTTGGTTTTCTTCGGAGTAAATGCCATCAATGTATTTGTCACTGGCCCATTGCTTGATGGTGAAGAATTTTTTATTGAATTTCTTTATGATGAACTTTTCGAAGTCATCACCTTTCCTTTTGCTTTGATCGATTATTTCGATTTCGGCTTCCATGTCGTCGGAGGCGAGGATTTCATCAATTTGTTTGAAGGTTTCTTTGGGATCGAGGTTGTACTTGGTGGCGGTCTGCTCGACGATGGTTTTTTCTTTCTTGGTAAGGATGCCATCGGCGGTTACGGCCTGGATGATGCCGGCCATACTCTCGGTGGAAACCTGAGCGGTTGTGTTGGCTTTGTCTTCTTTTTTTTGCTGGCTACTGAAAGTAAGGTAACCGGCGACCATGAGAATTAGTCCGGCGATCATCATGGATATTCCGATCATTTTATTCATGGAGTTTGTTGATAACTTGCATTTTGTGTGAATTGACATGGGGTGCCCTGTGTGCTTCCGTGGGGATGGGTTGTTTGAAGGGTTGTGGAAAGTGGGTCAGGGTTTGTGAAGGTGTTCATAGCGGGTTATATTTAAAGGAGGCTAATTTAGGGTAAATTTCGGTGGGATTGATTGAGATTGGCAGAATTTGATGGAATGGAATATGGGTGCTTTATCCGGTGGAGGAAGAAGCAAGTTGCAAACTTGCGCCAGCGGGGTGATTTGAAGTTGGCGCATAAAACGATGGAATGAATTCCAACGTTACTATGTCGGTCGTGCCTATGGCACTTGTCCGTAATGGGTTAAATGGTTGTTTTTTAGGTTGTTTTCATGTTGAGGGAAAGCAATACCTGTATACTTGTGGTACCATTGGCTATGGCACTGTCGACATTGTATTTTTCGTTATGAATAAAGCTTTGTATTCTTTTAGTTCCGGTTTGAAGAAGTTTGAATGTTTCTGTATCTGAGTATATATATATCACATATTTGGCTACAAATCAGATTTATTGCCAAATATGTGATAAAAATGAAGGGGAGAGGGATTTGGAATTTGGTGATTTAGGATTGGGGATTTAGGATTAGGGGAAGGTTGGCTGTGTCATTCAGGGTGAGTCATGGAGGCTGTTGGCTTGATGAAATCGCTGAAAATAGCGATTTGTGCCATAGAGTTTGCAAAGAGTCTGCAAAGTTTGCAAACTCTTTGCTTTGTAATGTGCTGTATATTAATAATATAAAATGACTTTGCAAACTTTGCAGACTTTGCAACCTTATACTTTTTCGTACATTCCATTTTTGGTCTTTTTAAGCCTGGATTCGAGCAGTTTTTTGAGTAGTCCGTCGATGGTTCGACTACTCAGACCGTGATTGGGACCCAGGGCAATTGCATCGGCTCTGCTAAACGTTTTGGTCAGTTCGTTATAAAAAGCTTCCTTGTTGGGTGTTTCTTTAAATACAATTTTAGAACTTTTCTTAGGAAGGCTGTTGTATATGATCAGGCTGTGTTGGAGGTATATTTTCGAGAGACGCAAGGCCAACTGGAAGTCTTGATTAGTGCAATAAATTTCCAATGCAGTATTTTCATGATCTTTTTTTCCGAGGGCGGTGAAGATCATGGCTATTCTGAAATGGAGCAAACCAAGACGTTTGACAATGCTGGCAGCATTGTCGCTGGTAAAAGAGGTGACATCAGAAAGCATTCCTGAAAAGGATTCATTTAACGTTTCCCATTGTTGTGGGGTAAGGCAAAAATTGATATTGATGCTATTCAAGAATGTATAATGATCGAAAACTTCCTCAGATAAAAGAGAGAATTTTTCCGTAAGGCTCAACTGTCCGGGCTTTGGAGAAACATCATTCCATATAGGTTTAGCTTTATAGATATAAAAAAGAAAACGGCTGAATAATCCATCTTCAGCAGAAGAGATTAAACCTTCAATTTGACCCGGTGTACCTGTTAAGGCCATGGAGAGTTTGGGCGAAGGGATTTCCAGAAATTCATTATTGGTTTTTCGGGAACTTGAAATCGCTTCATGATGAAAAGCCTTTCTTAACAAGTCAGAATAGGATCCCCATTCTTTTTTAAGGATATTGCTCATGGTGTCGGCTTCGGTTTCACATATCACCCCATGACCATGATTGTCTTTGAGATGGCTCAGGATTTTAGCATAGCTTGAATTGGCAGGAATATAAAACACCTGATGACGAGGAATTACAGGAGGCTTTTCCGGTTTGGCATTTTTTTTCCGGCTTCTGTGGTTATAAGCCAACAGCTCCTCCTGGTAATCATCTTCTTTTTTTTGGTTGAGTTGAATAAAGTTTTCCTGAATTTTATTGCCCATTGCCCGGCTATATTTTAACACCCCTTTTCCAGAAGCCGGGGGTGCAATTACAAATGAAAAAAGATTGGGATATACTATTTGTTGGTTATATATACCCTGGACATTTGGAAGGCAACCACTGAGGATGCTGATGGCCCCAGTGAAGAAAACATCCCTTTCTCTTGGATTGGAGAAAGAGAATATACCCTTTTTAATTATTTCAGGCATGAGGTCATATTCCTCCTGTGGAATGGTAGGTGAAGACTTGAGAAAACCATCTTCTGTGTTATTTGAATTTTGAAAGGTTGCAAAGTCTGCAAAGTCTGCAAAGTCGGTTTTGTTGTGCAAAAATGCACTCCGTACCACAGTCGTTAACTCCCTGATATCAAGATCGTAGGAGGTGGAGCAAAGAGACAAAGTATGTTCAAAAGGGATGCCTGAGAGTTTGCAAAAGTTTGCAAGCCGAAAAATGAAGTTGTTTCGGTTGCCATTGATGTAATAGCCTACTTTTTCAGTGTTAATCACACAGTTAGCGAAAATATCAGCGTAATCAGGTTGCAATCCGCTTTTTGGAGGGATCGTTTTAGGATCCGGTAACACCTGGAAGATATCGCACGAAATATTGAGGTAAAGATCGGGGTCATAAGAGAGAAAACATAACCTGGGAATATCCTTAACCGATCGATCGGACAGAACGCCGGTTTGTGTCTCGTATAAATCTGCTACCTGATTGAAAGCCATCAGATGTTTTTCTTTGGCAGAGTTGGTAAGAACAAAAACCTTGAGGCCATTTCCCCCGGGACTGATGAAGGAAGCATAAGTAGTTGGCAGGGCATCTACTTTGTTCCGGAGTATTTCCATGGAGCCATTGACATTGTCAAAATCAAGGCAAATGACCGGGTTGTATTCGTGGAGCAATTCCAGGCGGCGGCCGTTGGTGAAAACACCAGAGGGAGTGAAAGCCGGGAGCGTTTTTTTCAGTTTGTCGGCCAGGTCCTTTTTCCCCTGGGAAGAAAATTGCCTGATTTTTTCGATTTGCACTTTGTGCTTATTCCCCCTGACAGATAATATGACTTCATTAAGCGGTAATACCCCCTGGTGATGGGAAAAGTTATGAAAAACAGAAGTTTGAAAATCAATCATAATCAGAGGATCTTAAGTTCAAATAGAAGTTAACTCCCTTGTTTCGAACATTGCAAAGGCAGTGCTGTATGGGTGATTTTGTATGGGACATACTGAATATCAGTCCACTCATTACAGGCTGATATTTTAAATGTACTTTGATAATTTTTGTGAGGATTCTGAGTAACCAGCAAGAATTTTTAATTCTGGACAGGTGTTGGGCAAGCCATTTAATAACGGCTGCCTTGATCATTTGTTCCTTTGGGTTACACGTTGTTGAATTTTTCATAAGAATAATTTTTTGTTAGCATTAGGTTATCATCGAGACACAATAATTAATTCAATTTCCATGGTATTTTGGAAAAATGGCATGACATCACAAATTGGAGATCAGGTGTTTGAATTGCCAATGGAAGGTAAAAAGAGTCTTGCTAGTTGTTAAAGTACACCAATAACGCAGGGAAAAGTCGTTTATAGTTGATGCAATTTGAGTAAACACTTCTAACTTAAA
>Ga0172380_10003501_pt1 | contig 21487 bp, 21 predicted proteins | sample Leawe162metaG_FD_119747 | JGI IMG/M metagenome (GOLD analysis project Ga0172380, IMG submission 119747) | Leachate microbial communities from a municipal landfill in Southern Ontario, Canada - Leachate well 162 metaG | ecosystem: Engineered > Solid waste > Landfill > Unclassified | place...
GTTCTGTTTGTAGCTTTTCTCGCCGGCTGTAATACCTGGCACGGATTTGGAACGGATGTTGAGAAGACCGGAAACGCGATTGAAAATTCCGGGAAATAAACAACCTTGAAGTGTTCACGCGTGAAAGTGGAAAAACGGAAAAGATTGATGTTAATGCTGCTTAAAGTAGAATTTAAGGATTAAAAAGGGAGGGAAAAGAAATGGAAAAGATTTTTAGAAGATGTTTTGTGGGATTGCTTCTGGTCGGTCTGGCCGGTTTTATGGCCGGATGCGGTGGCAACGGAACCTCAATTTGGGATGGAGGGGGAGAAGAATTGATCATTACAGACACCACCCCACCCACCGTGATTTCCACCAACCCTATTAATGGCGCCACGAATGTACCGCTCAACAGTAAAATTACGGCAACTTTCAGCGAGGTGATGGACCCGGCGACCATCGTGTCTCCGGCTACAACCTTTACGGTGACCGGACCTGGCTCGACGCCTGTTTCCGGCACGGTCTCTTACTCCGACACTACTGCGCTCTTCACACCGGACAGCGATCTTTCGGACACAACCTTATATACCGCCACAATTACCACCGCGGCCCAGGATGATATCGGCAATGCACTGGCAAGCAACTATGTCTGGACCTTTACCACCGGTGTGACCACGGATGAAACCCTTCCCTGGATTACCATCACAGACCCTGCGGATGGTGATACAAATGTGGCGCCCAACCAGAAAATCACGGCCATTTTCAGCGAGGTGATGGACCCGACGACTATTGACACAACAACCTTTACATTAATAGGTCCTAGCGGTGTGGTCTCAGGCAGGGTGGAGTACGCCGGTACCACTGCGGTCTTCACGCCGATTGACAGTCTTGAAGCAGACACAAATCTTGCCGCGGGGGTCTATACCGCCCTAATTACAGTCGGGGCCAAGGACCTGGCAGGTAATGCGTTGGACGTACCTCAAATTTCTCCGGTACCGGATTCATGGAGCTTTACGGTTGGTACGACCCCGGATAATACTGCTCCCACGATTACCTTTACAGACCCAGTGGATGATACCGAGGGTGACACACCGGTGGCGATTAACCACGCGGTCAGCGCAACCTTCAGCGAACCGATGAACCCGGCCACCATCATCGCGGGCGTAACCTTTATCGTGAACGAATTTGACACCGGGGATACTGTGCTGGGAACAATCGCGTTCGTCACCAATGCTGATACTACCATTGCGACCTTCACCCCGGACAGCGACCTCCTGGAAAATACCCATTATATCGCCACGATTACCAATATGGTTGAGGACCTGGACGGCGATACCCTGGTGGTACCTCAAATTACACCGGTACCGGATCCATGGAATTTCTGGACCGGCACGGATACGGAACTTGCCCAGGGCGCAATAGACCTTGGTTCAGCCGGCGCTTTCGGAATTGTGGCAAGAGACTCGATTTCCAACTCCGGTGCCGCCACTATGATAAATGGTGATGTTGCATTGCGCGAAGGCACGGACCATACTGGATTAACTCCGGCAATGGTTAACGGCACGATATACGTTAATGACGTTCCTGTTGCCGGCGTGGCTCTGCAGGCTCAAACCGACCTGACGGCCGCGTTTATCTTCGGCAGAGACCTACCGCCGGGAATAGACACGCCTACTTCGGACCTTGGTTTGTGGGCTGGACCTGTAGATAATCCTTACGGAGCGGGTACTCTTCCTCCGGGTACTTACACATCTGGTAGTTCGATGGAAATAGATACCCCGCTCACTCTCAATGCCGGGGGCAACCCGAAGGCCGTCTGGGTCTTCCAGATGCCTTCTTCCACACTGACTACCGCTACTACGACCGGCAATGTTTTGCTGGCTGGCGGCGCTCAGGCCAAGAACGTGTTTTGGATTGTTGGCTCGAGTGCGACCATAGGAGGAACGGGTACTACCTTCAACGGAAACGTACTGGCTAGCATCGATATCTCGGTTGGTACTGACGTCACGATAAACGGCAGACTGTTGAGTGGAGCGAGCGGAGCTGGCGCTATTACTTTGTTGAACAACACGGTTAACGTTCCTGCTCCGTAAGGTATTCAGCAGAAAAAGGAGAGACAGGCTGAATCAGCCTGTCTCTCCTTCCAAGAACCAAAAAGGCAGGAACAAATAAGGAGGTTTCAGATGAAAAAGGTATTTTTAGTCGTTTCGGTTATCGGGACAATGGCGATGATGTTGTTCGCCTCTGTCTTTCTTTTTCCCTCATCTGTCGGCGCGGAGATAAAAGCAGGAAGCTTTGAATTAAGTCCGTTCGTGGGTTACAATTGGTTCGAAGATACCCAAAATCTGGAAAACAACCTGGTATACGGCGCCCGGCTGGGCTACAACTTTACGAAGCATTTTGGCCTGGAAGCCGCTCTGGAATATATCAGCACCAACGTTGATGATACATCAATAATCGGCGCCAAGGAAGGACGGTTTCGAAGCCCCACGGATGACGTGGAGCTTTACGCTTATCATCTCGACGCGCTTTATCACTTCATGCCTGACAGTAAGTTTACCCCTTTTGTCGTTCTTGGTGTCGGAGGCGCCGCCTATAATCCGAACATATCGGATGGGGACATGCCTGCTTTGAATTTTGGCATAGGAGCGAAATACTGGCTGGCGGAAAACGTCGCCGTCAGGTTCGATCTAAGAGATAATGTAATCGGTGAAGTTGTTCAGGAGGACTACAATAATATCAGCGCCACCATCGGAATATCCATTGCGTTTGGCGGTAAGTCCACCACGGCTCCTATCCGGGAAGTAGTTGTGCCCGAACCGGTTGAAAAGACGGTATACGTAGATAAAATAGTAGAAAAGCCGGTTGACCGGATTGTGGAAAAGATAGTGGAAGTACCGGTTGATAAAATTGTCGAAAAAGTTGTTGAGAAAACAGTATACGTAGATAAAATAGTAGACAATACAGTAGAAAAGCCGCTCGCTGTTAATGTTCAGGATGTCTATTTTCCTTATGACAGCTCAGAATTAGGGCCCTTCAACCGGGGAATTTTGGACCAAAACGCGAAGGTATTAAAGGAATACCCGAAACTAACGGCGATTTTGGTCGGCTACGCCTCGCCTGAAGGCACCGATGAATACAACCTTGCATTGTCCGAACGCCGGGCGGTCGCAGTCAAGGATTACCTAGTTACGGCGGGAATATCGGAAAATATCCTTACCGTAAAGCCGATGGGTGAGTTGGAGGCGGTTGAATCCTCCTGGCCTTTTGCCCGAAAGGTTCATTTTGAGATAATCTTCGAGTAAAACAACAGAACCGAATAAAGGGCCCTGTCCGCCATTTTGGGTAGGGCCCTTTTATTTATGGTGAAGAAAAAAACCGGAAAAAGGAGGGGTTATGGGAGGAATATTAGGGCTTTTCGTGCTAATTCTGGACATTATCGCCATTGTTGATGTCCTGAAAAGTTCTATGGATACAGGCAAAAAAGCATTGTGGATTATCCTGATACTCGTTTTACCTGTTTTAGGCATGGTACTCTATTTCTTGATTGGCAATAAGTGACACACTCTAATCAGGATGGTACAGGAAATGGGTTAAACCAAAAAACAGTACTGAAGTTGTATATTTCTAAATATTAATCTCCATTATTCGCCATGGGAACCAGTCCAACGGGATGTCGCCAACAAGATATGTCCGGACGCTGGTAAAAATTTTTTGGGGATTCCCCAACGCTTTCAACGGCACCTCAAGCGTAAGTTGCCTTGTTTCCCGAATCACTTGGACGGTATCTGGTGGCAATAAATGGTTCCTGTCTGTTACGGTGTGTCCGAACTCACTAAATTTGATATGGAGTTTTGGCATATTCAAAAACGGTTGGTCTGCGCGATAACCAAAAACACATATCGCGACTTCTGTTTCTTTTGTCAGGGACCGGGATAGTTTTACGGAAAAAACCAAAGATTTGTCCTTAAGCTTTATAAATTCCGTTTCAATCCCAACAAACATCCTTTCACCAAATTTGATGTGTAGTTTCGGCTTATTCGAAAACGGTTGGTCTGCGCGACGACCAAAGGCATATATCGAAATTCCTGTTTCCTTTCCCAGAAATCGAGGTAATTTTACGAAAAAAGCCAAAGAGTTTTCCCCAACTTTTATAAACTTCTTTTTAATACCAACAGACACCTTGTTTCCAGAACCTACCGGTTCCTCCGTCGCATTTTTAAATTCCTCTGTTTGATTATATGAGAATTGGAGTACTTTTCCAGGATGTAATTCAATTGTAGGAAAGTCTCCAAAGAGTTCGTTATTTCTGACAAAGGAAAGGAGATGTTTGGCATTAGAGATATACTGCGACCGATGGGCCTTGAGCGCTTTGTGATTTAGCTCAACCTCTTCTGATTTCAAATAATGAACCTGCCATAGAATTTGTTGTTCCATGGCTGTTGGTGCTTTTAACGATTCATCTTTGTGATAACCCCGGGGTGCGGGCCATTCTTTATAGTGGACTAAGTAGGGATAGACCTCCGGTTCGATGTTTTTCTCCAAATCCCAGAGGGCAACACGGGTAAAAAGATAGAGAGCTTGGTGGTCTGGACTGTGATCGGCCGGATGCGGAATAAATACTTTCGTAGGTTGAAATTCGTTTATAATTACCTTTATATCCCGAAGTATTTCCTCTCCCTTGTAAGGCGCGCCGGTTCTGAACGCGTTTTCATAAGAAACCGCGCTTGCCCCGGTAAGCGTGCTCCGGAATGATAGCTCCCTGTCCCAATATGCATTCCATATTTTTAGCGTACCAAAGTCAGGATAACCCAAAAATATCAGTTGTTGCGGTGAAAGTCCCAAGATTTTAGCCGATTTAATGGTTTCTTTGTAACGAATTAACCCGATATTTCGAAAGTTTTTAGGCAGACTTATCGGTCGTTTTCGGTATAAAACAAACGACCATTTATTACTGTCGCCGTAGGTAAAAAAGACCAGATTTATCGGCAGGCGCATTTTTAACGCGGATTGAATAATTCCTCCGCATCCAAGAACTTCGTCATCCGGATGTGGAGCGAAGATCAGGATACGGTCTTGTGGGGTAAATTGTACTTCAGTGAGGCCGGAATAGCCGTTTTTACTTTCACCCTTTGGGTTTTTTCTTTGTTCATTCATTCTTATTTATATTATAGACGGAAAAATGACATTCGTCCATACAAATTTCTATCTTAGTATTGAAAAAATAGGCAATATTAAGGTAGAATTACCCACCATGAAGACAGCTAATCAGTTCTTAAGTTCCTTTTTGCCTGAGGTTTCTCGGTCTTTATCCAGCGAAGGTAGTTTTGTCTGCGCATATCTGGCTGAATTACCTTTTGATATATTCGATGACTCCCATAAAATCTGCCTGAATACGCTGGTAAACTCAATTTTTAACCTTAATGAAAAAGAGGCCTGGTATTCATCCGGCAGTAAAAAGTATCGGGTTCATCGGATTTTAGGCAGGTTGGTCGCTAAAGACGCGGTTCGGTTTTACCTGAAAGAGCACTATGATATTAAAATTTCCCCGGTAGATATTCTTATCGATAATGACCAGAGCGGTAAACCAGAAGTCTCAGTCATTTGGCCGAATAAGTTACCCGGCGCCATCAAGCTTTCGCTGGCACACAAGGAAGGAGTAGCTGTTGCTTTGGCCGGAGAATCCCAGACGGCGACCGGCGTCGGTATCGATATCGAACCAGTTCGGCCTTTAAGGAAGTATTTTTTGGAAGGCGCTTTTACCGAAAAAGAATTCAGGCTTGCCGCCGGTCTTGATAAGCAGGCCGAAGAATGGCTGGTTAGAATGTGGTGCGCAAAAGAGGCGATTGGAAAGGCGCTGGGCACCGGAATCGTTTATTCTCCTAAAGAAATTGTGGTGGTAGGATTGGATACTGACAGTAAGAGGATAGACGTGGAACTTTCCGGCGGCCGTTTGCAGCAATTTCATCAATTTTCCGGAAAGAAGCTCAGCGTAGTAACGTTCCGTAAGGAAAAAATGGCGATAGCGGTAACGGCTATTTAATATGGATAGCTATCTTAATTGCCTAACGCAGAATCGATTTATCGTTTTAATTCCACCACCGCATTAACCTTGCTGCAATTATATCTTACGCAGTTGATGCTGTCTATTTTCATTTTTTTCGTGTTGGCGCATATGTTTACCTTGTACGGATTAATTAGTACGGGGTTGGCATAACAGATCTGATTTTTCAATATAAGCGAAGCCGCAGCGCAGTTAAAAGCGCTTACCGTCATCATGCTGCCGAAAATAGGGGTATAACTGGTGATTAAAGGTTTTTTCTCCGCACATATTTTGCGGTATGCTGTCTCGTCTTCTATTATGCCGTCATTATCCAAAATATATATATCCGGCAAATCCCGGCAAACATCCTTATTGAAATAAACTTTCTCAAACCGGCAATACCTCTTACCGGTATCGACATTCGTAACCAGAAAAAATACAGCCCCTTCTCCGGCAACTGCCTCAGAATTTTGCAAAAAACGGAAAGGTTTAATCTTACCGTCTTCGGCGACCCGTAGTTTACGGTTGAAGATATATTCCATGGTTTTACTTAATTCATCAACGGCGCCTACCAAAACATATTCGCATCTTCCTTCTTTAAGCCAAGACTTGGCAAGAATAAGCGCCTGCTGAAAAGAAAAGGCGAACTGGGCAAGCGTGATGGTCGGGCCGTTTACGTTAAGGACCGAAGCAATATAAGAAACGGCGGCATTATGCACCGAATGCGAAAAACTTGTGGGAGAAACATTTCGGTCTCCGTAATCGAGGATATCGTCCAGAAAACGATAAGTAGTCGCGTGCGGCCCAAATCCCGTGGCCATAATAATACCTAAAGATTTCTTATCCACTTTAATACCACTGTCTTCCAGGGCGTCATAAGCAGCCAGAATCGCCATTTTACTGAATTTATCCGCCCGCCGCGAATCTTTCAGAACCACTTGGTCGTTTATAATTTCCGGTTTAACCGCATAAACCGAGTCCGATGGAGCAACCCATCTTTCTATGAGCGCATTTTCCAAACAACTAATCCCCCGGCCGCGATTAAATACAATGCCTGCGCCCAGAACATTCATTAAGTATCTCTCCGACAAAAAACCAGAGCTGAATTATTTCCACCAAAAGCTAAAGAGGTGGAAACCGCATAACCGGAATTTATCTGCGTCCGTCTGGTTAGTGGAGTAAGCGGAATTTCATCATCCTTATTAACAAACCCGATACTCTGGGGAAGCCAGCCTTCTTTTAATCCGGTAACCGTAAAAACAGCCTCCAGGCCTCCGGCGGCTCCCAGCGTGTGCCCGGTAAACCCTTTCGTGGAAAGGACTTTAATCTCCGGACCAAAAAATTTAACCAGAGCTTTTCCTTCCACTTTATCGTTATCCAAAGTTGCGGTGCCGTGAGCATTGACAAAACCCACCTCTTTTGGCTTAATGCCTGCTTCATCCAAGGCCCGAACCAGGGCCTGCTCTAATCCTAGTCCTTCGGGGTGCGGGGCAATAAGATGGTAGGCATCAGCCGATAGGCCGTAACCCCCAAGAAACAAATTCGGTTTAAGGCCTCTTTTACGGGCCAGCGATTCTTTTTCCATGACTAAAATACCGGCGCCTTCGCCTAAATTTAATCCCCGGCGGTCGCGGTCAAAGGGAGCGCACAAATCATTGCTTACCACCCCCAGGGAGGAAAAACCGGCCAGGGGAATACGGTTTAGTTCATCCGCACCGCCGGCAAGCGCGATGTCACAATAATCATTGCGCAGCCACGACAAGGCCGTTCCGATGGCATCGGTACCGGAAGAACAGGCATTCGTTATGGTGCAGCAAACCCCTTTTAAGTTAAAATAACGGGCCACCGCTTCGGCCAGGTTTCCTTTTAAATAGCGGTCCACGGAATCCATAGACACCAGTTCACCACGGCGAAGAGCGGCGTAAAAATCCACATCATTTAACTGGCAGGCAACGGTAGTGCCCAGACATACGCCCAAGCGTAAATCATCGAGGTTATTTTTTAATCCCGCATCATCAAGCGCCTGTCCAGCCGCAGCCAGGGCAAGGTTTAAAGTACGCATCCTATCTTTATTGTTTGCTCCGGTAAAATCTCCGGCTTCAAAAACCGGACAGATGAATTCCGAAGGGAACAGCGTAATTTTTGAGGCATTTCTTCTGCCTTCATCAAAGCAGGCAAGCGTTTGAACCAAGTTATTGCCGCAGGCCGAAACTACGCCTACTCCGGTTACAGCGACATTTACTCTAGCCGTCTTCAATTATTTTTTCCTATTTTCGTGAATATATTTCGCCAAAGTATCCACGGAATAAAATATTTTTTTACCCTGGTTCATATCTTTTACGTCCAACCCGAAATTACGCTGCAGTAAAACCACAATTTCCACCGCATCCAGCGAATCAAGGCCTAAGCCTTCCCCGAAAAGAACTTCGTCGTCTTTAATTTCTTCGGCTTTTACGTTTTCCAAAGACAACTGACTTACTAACAACTTTTTAAGTTTTGCTCGAATTTGGGCTAACTCCATTTTATTTTTCTCATCCATGTTCCGTCTCCTTTTCCCTTGCCCGTTTCCAGACATCATAAAATAGAAGACACTGGTAGGGGTGTTGGTTAACGTATTGTTCCAGTAAACAACTGAAATTCTGTACCCACGCCGCAATCTGTTCTCTTTTGCTTACCCCTTCTTCGTAACGAGGATAAAAGATATGGGACATATCCACCATATATTCATACGTTGAAAGTTTCGCCGACAACAACACCACTACGGGAACACCGCTGGCGGCGGCAATGCTGAAAGCCCCGCAGGGAAACATTGCTTTGGCGCCCAAAAAATCAACCTTCACGGCTGTAAAATCATAGCAACGATCGCCCATGATGGAAACGATACCGCCTTCTCCGAGCACTTTCATCATTTCAACAACTCCGCCCAAGTCCTGCTCGGGAGAAATAATTTTTATGAATTCGTTTTCTCGGCTGAGGTTCAAAGAACGAACGGCCACGGGGTTATCTTCGGGCCGCACGACCAGATACACTTTCCGGTTCAGTTTACCCAGCGCGGTCATGGCCAACATCCAGTTGCCTACATGCGCGGTCAGCAAAATAAACCCCGAATCATTTTTTTTGATTAAGGATTGAACTTTTTCCTGTTCCTTGAAACGGATTCGAAATGTTTTGCTGCCGGCTGTGGCTGCAAACCGGTCAATTATCCCCTTGCCTTGGCTGATAAAGATACGGTAAACATGTAATCGTTTTTTTAATAATCCGTCGTCCGGAAACCTTCTTTGCACATAGGCTAAGGTCGCCTCAACCGCGGCACGGTCAAAAATCAGATAGTGCAAGCAAACAAAAGAGAGCAGAAGATAGCCCCCGCGTAAACCGAATAGAATCAAAACAAGGCGAAAAAACCAAAACCATCCTTTAGCATTGCGTTTTTTTTTAAGCATGCCTGCGTATTCTTCCGGGTTTTACGGACGGTTCCTGGTAGGTACCGTCCTTTTTCTCTTTTTCAATCACCTTGAGATAAAGATTGGCCATTTTTACTTCCTTGGAAGCATCGCGGTAAAAAGTATTCCAGGCATAGTCGTACATCTTTTCCAGGGATTTAACGCTCATTTTTGCCGGTTTAAAAACTACCTCGCCTCCGGTATAACCCGCCCAGTTGTTATTCAGAATGCGTTTTTCCTTTTCAAGCTGCTCCCTGATCGGTGTATGCGGAAAAGGAGTTAACACCGTGAACTCCGCAAGGTCAAGATTTATCTCCAGCAGAAAATCCACCAGTCTCTTTATGTAATCCTCATCGTGATTATCCATACCCAGGATAATTGTGCCTTCAACGCCGATACCGCGTTCTTTCATTCTTTTTATTTTATTTCGCATGTACTCGGATGTATCCACCACTGCTTGATAAACATACCAGCATCCGGCCGCTACCGCCAGGTCCAAAATATGGTCGTCGTCCTTGATGGGATGAGAAACCCATTTCTTTTTTAATGGAGCCATTGCCTTGAACAGTTCTTTTTCCCATTTGTCATCCTGGGACAGGGAATTATCCACGATGAAAAGGCGGTTATTGTTGATACTTTTCAGTTCCTTGACCACCTTGCCAATTGGTCGGGGGCGAAACCGGCAACCACCCAAATATGGAACGCAACAGGGAAAACAGTTAAAGCGGCAGCCGCGAGAGGCATGCACAAGATCAACCATCTGAATCCCGCGGAAATTATAGAGATGTTTTTTTAAGATACCGCGCCGGGCAGTGCCGACCAGGTTAATGTCCGGGAAATCATTCAGGTAATCATATACTTTTTTTAATTTACCCGTTTTGAGGTCTTCGATAATCCGGTTAAATCTTCCCTCTATTTCGCCTAAAAATACGCTGTCAGCATGGGCCAGGGTTTCTTCGCGATGCAGCATAGTGGCGATACCCCCAAACAGGACTTTTTTGCCCTGACGGCGGAACAAATCGGAGATTTCCCATGCCCTCGGTATCTGGCAGGTAAGCATAACCGAAAGGCAGATTAAATCCGCGGGTTCGGAAAAATTCACCGCTTCCACGTTTTCGTCGCAGAAAGAGATTTCAATATCATCGCTTACCGCCGCGGCAAAACATACCGGCCCGTGCGGCGGAAGGTTAAAAACCGGCTGATTCTTTAGTTTCGGCCATTTAGGGTAGATTAATTTTATTTTCATTGCGCTCCAGTTATTTATTAATCGTGCTTAACGTCGATAGTATCTCCCGGACGCCGCATGCCTTTTTCAAAATCTCTTTTGCTTCTTCCAGGCCGCAAATCTCTTTGGTGACCGTTTGTTCTTTTGCCGCCAAAACAAAAGCCACGGCTTCCGCCTTTTCAGCCCTTACTGCCAGCACGGTATCGGTATTCTTTCCCTCTATTAAACGTGCGGCGCAATCCAATAATTCCACCACGCCTTTATTTGCGCAAGATACATAAAAAAGCGGGCCGGTCAGCCCGAAATAAATTGCTGCTTCCGCCAGGGGGCTGGAAGGGAGGGTATAGATAAACAAATTTCCCCTGGCCAACGTCCTTCCGTTTTTTATGTAATCTTTAAAATAATTACGATTGGATTGCAGGCTGGCGTTTTTATTCGTTCCGATTATTCCCACATCCTGTTTCTTCTTCCGGGAATAAGTTATGCCGGCATCGAACAGAGCAAGGCCGCCGGCTAAACAGGTTGTCCTGGAGATACCATCAAACCTGCCCCAACTTTGCATCGGATACAACAGAACTGATTTCTGTCGCAGCAAGGAATAGAAGGACCTTAAATCAGGATAACCGTCTAAAATTTTCCGCTTCAGGACGCCGTATTTATCTTTTGTAAGCCAGCCGACTCCGGTGATAGATACCATAATTTCAGTCCGCAAATATACCTTTCCTTTTCTTTGTTGTAATAAATTATTACTTTTTGAGTACTAAAGCGGTATTTACACCGCCAAACCCGGAATTAGTAGAAAGAGATATCCCGTTTTCACTGTTGCGCGTTTCGGGAAAAACCCAGCCTTTTGCCTCTTCATCAACAACTGAAAGGTTTACGGTTGGAGGTATGACATTCTGCTCCAAAGATTTCAGGGATATCAGGGTCTCAACTAAACCCGCGGACGCCAAAGCATGCCCGGTGCCTCCTTTAATCGAATAAGTGGGGACAGGTTTTTTGCCAAAAACTGCCTTAAAAGCCTTCATCTCCATCGAATCGTTATATACCGTACCAGTGCCGTGGGCGCAGATACTGCCTATTAACCCGGAACTTATTTCGGCTAATTTCAAGGCTTTGTCGATAGCGGCAGCCAATCCGCTTCCATCACGGGAAGGTCCGGTCATATGATTGGCGTCGTTGGTTAAACCCCAACCGATTACTTCTCCTATTTTCGGCCGCGCCTCTTTTTCGGCCCGCTGCCGGCTCATCAATAAAACAAAACCCGCCGCTTCTCCTAAACTTAGACCGTTGCGGTTCTTATCAAACGGTTTAGCCTTGTCTTTATCCAGCGCCATTAACGCGGAAAACCCGGAAAAAACAAATTCAGTGACGCTGTCGCAGGCAACAACCAATACGCAATCCCTGCTTCCGCTTTTAATCATCGAGGCGCCCAGAGCAATGGCCGCGCTTGAAGAAACGCAGGCGCTGGAAATAATCGTACCGCCGCTTTTTAAACCGATAAGTTTTTTTACCTTTTCCAGTAATAAATCCAGTCGGCTTGCGGAAATATCTTTATCGCCATATAAAATACTGCGCTCCAGAAAATCTATCTCACCGTTTGTAACCGCCAGGATTAAAAAAGCATCTTCAGGTATGGTTACGCCGGTTTGCCTGAACAGAGGCGAAAGCATCTGCATAACCAAAGACTTATCCGGATTCAGATCAATACCTTCAATAGTTGCTGCGTTACCACACTGAAATGTTTCGGTTTCAAAGCGCTTGATCGGTTTTATGGCGGTATTTCCATCTAAAAGTCCTTGCCAGCAGAGAGCAAGCCCCCATCCATATCCGGTAACAATATCGCCGCCAGTTACCACCGTTTTTACTCCGGACATTTGAATTCGCCTTTCCTCCAGCGCTTGCGACAATGTTCCAATAAAGCGGGGGAATTTAAATAAACCTCTCCGGTTTTAGCGTTCATAAACATCTGCACAGTATACCCGCTGGTGGCAAGACCTTTATCTTTTTTACGCAATTCAAACTCAATATTAATTCTTGAGCCCTCATTCCAAATCAAAGAAGCGGTCACGGTAAATTCCTCATCCAGATAAAGCGGCTGATGGTAATCGATATGAAATTCAACGATGGGAGCGGCCAATTTTGACCGGTAAAAATCACGGTAAGACAAACCGCATTTTCGGCCAAGAGCGGCCGCCGCCTCTTCAAAGTACTGCGCATATCTTCCATACCACACAATACCAAGAGCGTCCACTTCACTGAAATACGCTCTTCTCTTTATCTTAACGACCAGGGGTTTAGGTACTTCCTTGGCACGTACAAAATAACCGTTCTTTTTATGACGCGACATATTAAAACTCCTATTTCTTGGCAGCAAGGGGGTTGCGAAATGATAATTTAAGTTGCAATTCCGCTATTTTTTTTCCGTCACCGTTTACCACTGAAGCCTTAATCAGCGATTGACCGCTTTCTTCTTTGGCGTTCCGGCACGCAAAAAATAATTCCTGACCAGGGGAAACAGGCGTAAAGAACTTAGCCAAAACAATCTTCCGTAATTTTACCTCTTCTTTTTTTAACGCTTTAAAGATTGCCGTTACGGCTTGTACGCTGCATACGCCCGGCAACACCGGCCGACCGGGAAAATGCCCTTTAAAACCGCTGAACTCCGGCGGAAAAACAAAACGGGCAGTGATTTTACCTTCCGAATCATGTTTTAAACTAGACATGCACTTTTCTATTTCTTGAAAAATTTTGCTCATGGGTTTATTTGTTTTAAGCGTAACCTTAACTGGTAATGATATTGCTGGTTTTTAAAAACGATTTCCTGCGGATACAACTTGGAATCATCTCTTAAATATTCGTAATAAAAAATGCTGAAAACCGGACGGCCGTTCCGATAATAACTTTTTTCCGTCAACAAGTTATCGGCTCCGGTAAAAATATATTCTACCATACCACCCGGAATTAATTCCTGAAAAATCAGCTGTTTTTTCGTTTGAATGATTCTGGCTGAGGCCGGAGGGATGCGGTCAAAATATATCTTTCTTACAGACTCAGCAACCGCTTTGGCAAAATCATCTTTTGCGCTAAGTTCCGGAAGCATAAATTTCGCTTCAATTTCGGTGTCATTGCCGGATAAATCAAACAATTTGATTCCGGCCGGATTTAATCCGGTCACAGCAAAGGTTTTGTTCTTTATGTCCACCGAAGTATATCCTAAGGCAACAAAAGAACGCGTGCCATATTGAAAAACAACGCTGTTTAAGAGCTCGAATTTCCCCGGCAAACTTTTTGCAAAATCATTTCTTATTTTCTCGGGGGTGGTATTCTGGACCGAAACCAACGCCGTTGGTTCGAATGATATACTGCCGCAACCACCGAAGCAGGTTAATAACAGGCTTATCAGCAAGATTCGCATTTGTTCTTAAACCACAGTCTATATAAAATCGGCACCACAAGCTGTGACACTAAATAACCGGAAATGAGCCCCACAAAAAGAGTAACACCAATTGAAAAAAGCACCGGATGCCGGGCAAACAAGAGTACGGTTGCCCCGGCAATGGTAGTAAGCGCCGCGATAAACAATGACAGGGGCGTGTTTGTTTTAAACTCGTACCGGCAATTGTAAACCATGAATATGCCGTAGCTGTTAGTCAGGCCAAAAACCACTATGGCCGCCATGATGCTGGGCGCATTTAAAGATAAGCCGAGCAGCGACAGCGCCGCCAGAGAGACAAGGACAGCCGTAACTTCGGGCATTAAAGCAAGGAGCGCTAATTTAAGGTTTCTTAAGGACAAAATAGTGATGCCGATGATTAACAACCAGGCGATTACGAGCAAAGAAATAGTATCACTGGAAACCGAGCGGGAGAGTTGGCGCGGAAGAGCATTCAGGGAAACCAGAAATGTATCGGGATGTCGCTTGCTTATTTTGGCCATTTGCGAAACATAAGAATCGTTATCCGGGAAAAAGGACAAGACTTGATAAATGCCCCGTCCTTTCTGAACAAACCTTTCTTCTAATCCCTGAAAAAACTTTGATTCCGGTTTTCCTTCCCAAGTTGTTGTTTCGTAAAGATTTTCAAAAAAAGGCAAAAAGGCATCGGAGGAAAAATTATATTGCGGGCCGTATTCACGAATAAGTTTTTCGAGCTTTGTTTTCCTGTCTTCCCTCCAAAACACCTTCCAGTTTGACGTATTTTCTCTACGTGTTTTTAAAGAAGGCCAAATCATCGCCAGGTTTAGAAAATTATCCCGGCCCAAGACCGAGACTGCTTCGTGATAAATCTGCTCGCTTTTTTCCAACGCCTCATTTTCCGTGGATGCTTGAACCACAAAAATTGCTTGTTTTTCCCGTCCTTCTCCCCACACCTGTTCAAACTGTTGTTCGGCCTGTAGAATTTTAAAGCTTGTGCCGTCAAGACGGTTGATGTCGCTGTTAAGCTTAACCCGCAATGATAAAACAAGGGCTGCAAAGATAATTATCAACCAGCAACCAATAATCAGCCGTGCCTGCCGGGGTCGAAAATTAAATCCCGCGTTTATCCTGGGGCCTGCGGAATAAGTATTGTCCCTGAATTTTAGAAAGTGAGGCAGAACAAACAGGGCGACCATAAAGGAAAAAACAATGCTGACAATGGAAAAAACGGCTAAATAATGGTAACCCTCAATGGTTGAGAAGAAAAAAGCCGCAAAAACAGCTATGGTAGTAAGCATGCTGGTAAACATGGGTTTTGCCAGATGCTGTAACGCCGTTTTTCCGGAACGGCGCACCGCGGTATAAACGTGGATGCCGTAATCATCGGCAACACCGGCGACCAAAGCACCCATACCGATAATAAAATATGACAATTTATGAAAAATAAGCTGCAAAATGTTAGTCGCGACAATGACCGAGCAAACAGGAAGAAGATAAATGTAAAGCGCCTGCGGGTTGCGGTAAATAAAAACGTACAGCAATAAAAATAGCGGCAGGGCGATAGCGGATATCAACCAAACATCTTTCTTGATTACATCCTCGTTGCTTACCGTGTGCATATGTCCGGAAATAATATCCGCGCCGATATAATCAGGCAGAGCCGTTGTTTTTTCCTGCAAATAATTTATGAGTTTGCGAGAACCGAAACCATCGGTAATTTTCACCGGTGTTTTCAGGATAAGCAACGCGTGTTTTTCGTCAGCGCTTATAAAATGTCCGTTTATAATTTTTACCTTGTAGCCAAATGAAGAAGAAATTTTTCCGATGTTATCAATTAAAGAGAATTTTATTCCTAAAGGGTCAAAACGGATAAAAGGCGCTAAAAATGTACCGGCCGGCGTTAAGAGTTTATGGTAATCATTGCGCAGGCATTCTTTAACTCCTTCCGGGTTAATCCTGGCTTCGGCCGCAGCCAGAGTTTGTTTATCTAATAGCTGCGGGGCATAACGTAAAAAACCCATCATTTCCGAAACAGTGTTGGTTTCTTGTGGTATGCCGTTGATGACTTCGGTTATCAGGGGAGATTTCAAGGATTCGGCCAAAGAGTCGGTTGCCCGAATTAAATCATCGATATTGGACGAGGATGATTTTAGGCCAAGGGAAATCACCACTCTGTTTGAAAATTGCGATTCTTTAAAAAAACGCAGGCTGCGCAGGACATCTTTGTCCCGGGGGAGCATTAACTCGATATTATTGTCAAAGGAAACAAAACGTAAACCAACAAACGAAGCAACAATCACAAATAAAAACAACGCAAAAACCAGCCACCGGTTAATTTTAGTCAGCATGCGGCTTGGCTTCCCACGCATCCGGTTTAATGTCTGCGTTAAGTTTGGTTTCCGTAAATTTCAGCCGGGTGGCATCTCCGTTTATTTCTTTAATGTAAATCTCTTCAATATACCGCTCATCTTCTCTGAATGTAACTTCAACTTTTTTAACCAGGCCGGAGGAAGAAGAATTCTGCCGGGGAACAAACTCCAAAACCAGCGGATTCTGTTTAAGTACGGTTACCGCGTAATCCTTAATTAAAGCGGTATAAGAGCCGGAAAACCATTCCGTCATCTGTTTTAACGCCGCAGAAAAATAAGGATTATCATTAACGGAAACTTCCTGAACCTTACCTGTCTCTTCATCCCACTGTCGAACCGTATTATTTTTGATAACAAGAGAATAACGCATGGGCTCACGCTGATGCCAGGCAAATTGTCCCGGTTTCTTCAAAAATATTTTGCCTTTCAAGATAAGCGGCTTATCAAACATTGCCAGTTTTTTCGTCTGCACAAAATTCGATTCCATGGAATTAATCTGCGCTGATTTGGATTCTAACCTCATGAGCACCGTATGAATGTCCTCTTCCGCCATTGTATTTGTTGCTAGAATCAGGAAGCAAAATAGCACTGACAAAGGTAGGAATTTTATCTTCATTTCTTCTCCCGGTTTCTTTTTGAGGCAGCGTGCCAAACCTTTATTTCTCCGCGGGCAAGCACTTTGTTTTTTCGGTAAATTGTTCCCTCGATGACGCTGAAATTACCGTAGCGGGCGTATTCAAAAACGGAAATTTTCAGATTATCGCCTACCCGCGCCTGATCCAAAATTTCGATATTCTTCGCGCCCAGAAGAAAACCGTTTGTTTTAACATCGGGAACACCCGTATGCTTAAAACCATCTAAGGCAGCGATCGACTGGGCAATCAATTCCAGATAAACCGCCTCATCAAGAGTGCCGTCCTGCCTCGCAAAAAGATTTTCCCTGGTTATGATGGCGGTTACGTCGGCTTTACGTTCCGCGATTCGTATTAATTTATCGACTACCCGCATCGGAAAGCGTTGCGGTATGATATCGTCCACCGGTACCGAAAGAGAGACAATTTTTTCCTGATGTTCGGTATTCCTCCAGCACAAAGGGTCAGAAGCCAACGGATCCCCGGTTAACTGATAGGCTTTACCGCGGCAGCCGTAACAATGCTCAATCTTATCGCAGTTGCGGCACGGTCCCTTTATAGTACGGCGGTAATTTCTTAAATCATTAATGAGTTTACTGTCATTGATTATATCCTTTAGTTTTCTTTCCCGAATATTTCCAACGGGAATGTCTATTCCGATGCAGGGTAATACGTAACCGTTGGAATTTACCAGGCACGAAAATTGATGTCTTAAGCATCTTATTCCCACCAGAGGCGGCTGAGGTTCCCATACATGTCCGTAACAGGTGCGGTCGATTTCAGAAATATCGAAAAATAATTTCTTTAACTGGCTCAAACTAACATCCAACCCGCTATTTTCTTTTGCCCTGCCTTGCGGAGTAATAATTTCAAAATAGGGAACCACGTTTTGTTCGCGCAGCCATTTCCAAATCCCCGTAAGTTCATCAAAATTCTGGCGGCAAATCGGGGTGCTTACCGCCAGCTTTTTCCTCTTGGTAGGATAACCTGCGTGTTTTAAATTTTCAAAGGCCCGGCGTATACTTTTAAATGCGCCCTTTTTACCGGCTAATTCATCCTGAACCTTTTCCTTTAAAGAATTAATCTTAAGTACTACATCCACTTCCTTTTCCAGTAATTGTTTCGCAACGCCTGAAGTAATGTTTGTGCCGTTGGTAAACAGCTGGATATTTAAACCATAGCTGTGTATAAAATCAATCATCTCCATAGTGTAGTCGTAAACCATCGGTTCTCCTCCGAGAATGATGATTTTTCTGGCGCCCAGCTCCTTTGCCTGCAAGATGGTATCACGGATTTCTTCACGGGAGAGCTCGTAGTCAAAGGCTGCTTTATCCGCGACATAACAATAAGGACAGCGAAAATTGCAACGCCGGCTGAATTCAATTTCCAGGGAAAGAATTCTTCCGTTTTTTAAAACATCATCAATTTCTTCCCGCTTGAATTCAAAATCACTGGTTAAAGCAGCATAACACTGGGACATTTTCACCTCTTATCTACAAAACGGACCGGTTTTCGGAATTTGGGGTCATATACCTTCTGCCGAATTTCTTCTTCTGTCTCAATAAATACTTTAGGGCTGATTCTCAAGTGCGCCTGCAGTTTTTTTACTACCGTTTCCACCGTAAGGGATTTGTCGTTTACCGATGCATGTACTTCGAGATTGTCTGAAAGGTAGTTTTCACTGGTAACAATAACATAGTATTCACTTACTGCGCCAATTTCTGCTAATGCCGAATAAATCGTCTGGGGATAAAGAGTAGTGCCGCGAATCTTCATCATCTGTTTTTTCCTACCCAAAATCGGCCCTAAACGCAGGGAGTTTCTTCCGCAGGCGCAGGGATTATCAACCAGGAAACTCATATCACCGGTCTTAAAACGTATCAGAGGCATACCCTCAACCGCCAAAGGAGTAACCACTACTTCCCCGGTGTTGCCAAAAGGTAAAACCCGGTTGTTTTTATCGACAATTTCCACCACAGCCAAGTCCGGATGCAAGTGCCCTCCCTGCTGCGCCGTACACTCGCAAAAGGTAGTGATAATTTCCGAAGAGGAATAGGTTGAATACGCCTTGGCCTGCCAAACTTCTTCCAGTTCCCGGCCCAATTTCAGAAATCCAAGATTTTCATCCCGCAGCGGTTCACCGATGCAGACCAGTTTTTTTACCCGGTGTCCAATTTTTTTTCCGGCAACGTATTTACCTAATTTTTTTAAAAAAGTAGGCACGCCTACGATAACGGTCGGATTGGTCTGTTTGATAATTTCCGCGTGGCTTTCCAGTGTATTCAGCCCGCTTCTTACCGCTGCCGCGCCGATGGCGCGGATGCCTGAAAAATAAGCCAGACCCGCCACAAAACATCTATCCAGTGTGCAGGTGAGCAATGCTGTGTCATCAGTCGACAGGCCGCAACCTTTAAACGATTGTTCTTCGTTGTAAGCCAGTCTTTTTAAATCATGCTCGGTATACATAATCCGGGTCGGTTTTCCGGTTGTGCCGGATGACATCACGATATCCACTATTTTCGAAAGCGGCACGGAGAGAAAATCTTCATTATGCCGCTCAATGTCGGTTTTTTCCGTAAACGGAATTTTGGGCAGATCCCTCAATGTAATATTTTTTAAGTCCGTTTTACACTTTTCAAGCAGCCTTCGGTAAAAAGGAGAATTATCAAGACAATATTTCAGGTGCTGCTGCAGCCGCAGTTGCTGGATCGCATTTATTTTTTCGTGTTCTTTGAATTCTATGTCCTGACCCGAATACAAATCCGTCATGATGGCTCCATTACATAGTAAGGCCGCCGTTAATCCCGATTACCTGGCCGTGAATATATAAATGCTTTTCGCTGCATAAGAAATTGACTACCGAAGCAACTTCATCCGTGTTGCCAAACCTCTGCAGAGGAATAAGGGGAAGGATTTTATCTTTTGATAAATCCTTGGTCATTTCCGTCTCAATTACTCCGGGGGCGACGACATTAACCAGAATGTTGTTTCTGCCCACCTCACGAGCCAGGGCTTTTACCGCGCCAATCAGCCCTGCCTTAGCTGCGGAATAATTCACTTGCCCTGCCTGTCCGATCTGTCCGGACGTAGAGGATACCACCACAATTCGGCCTTTCTTGTCCCGCAGCATCGGGAATAATACAGCATGCATCACATTGAAAAAACCGTTAAGGTTGGTGGAAATGACCTGGCTCCATTCTTCTTTAGTCATCCAAACTAAAAGGTTATCCCGGGCAATCCCGGCGTTATAAACCACCACCTTCGGAGTATCGTTCTCTGCCTTTTTGGCCAGGGCCTGCTCGGTTTGCTTATAGTCAGAAACGTCAAAAGAGATGATTTCGCAATGCCTGCCTATTTTTTCGATTTCGAACTTAACTTCTTTGGCGGCGGTATGATTAGTGTGATAAGTCAGCCAGATGTCAAAACCTGACCGGGCAAGCCTTAAAGCAATTGCCCTGCCGATACCGCGGCTGCCTCCGACAACCAAAGCTATTTTTCTCTTATTTTTTCCCATCGTAGTTATTGATAAAAAGATATACCCAAGAAAAATTTAGTAGAGTTTAACGGGATATTCGGTTTTGCTGTATCTGCATTGGAAATGTGATGAAATCGACAATTAAGGTCAAGGCTTATTCTATCCGATACAAAAAATCGCAATCCTGCTCCTGCCTGGTAGTTACCGTTTAATTCAGTTCCAAGATCAGGGATATTAAGATTCGTATAAACCGGTCCTCCGCCTGCAAAAACATAAGGAACTATTTTCCGGGAACTTGTAAAATTACGACAGGCAAGGAAGCTGATTCCCATCATTTGACCATCTCTGGGACTTTGAACAAAAGAAAACGGTACTTCAACCAGCAGTTCTTGACGTCCACGATACCACGCTTTCCCGGTTTCTTCAGATAAGAAATATCCGTATCGATATACAAAATCAATCGTTTCCACCCTGGTACGGGTTTCGCCCCACCCGGGATGTGAAGACCCGTATCCGCCCAGAAATCCCCACTCGCTTTTCGCGTCAAGATAGTTATCCGGCGCGGATTGAGTTTGAGATTCTTGGGCGAAGAGCGAAAAGGGAAGGGAAAAAAACAGAAAGAGGAAAACCCGGATTTTTAAAAAATCAATTTGTCTGTTCATGCTTAGGCTGTCTATTACAACGGATAATAAACTATAACGACTAAAATATTATCACTTTGGTGTATTAAATAAGTTGCTCCCTGGATATTTCTTTGAGTGTTTCTTCCTTTGTAGTATTTTATGCAATTTTTCTGTTGGTGTCAATTCCTCGAGACGTATGGGACCTGTCAAAATCGCGTTCCTTTCCCCGATTGACTTGACAACACATTCTATCTTGTGTATAATATGTTTTACATAATAAACA
>Ga0172380_10003502_pt1 | contig 21480 bp, 22 predicted proteins | sample Leawe162metaG_FD_119747 | JGI IMG/M metagenome (GOLD analysis project Ga0172380, IMG submission 119747) | Leachate microbial communities from a municipal landfill in Southern Ontario, Canada - Leachate well 162 metaG | ecosystem: Engineered > Solid waste > Landfill > Unclassified | place...
GCTACGCCTAGGAGACCTCCTCAGATGATCCCAGTAGACGTGTCACCAAAGGCGACTACTACTGGTCTTAGTACCGGTCTCTCCTCGGCCACTGGCAGCAGTCTGCTGGTGAATATGCTCTCAAACAATGCGCTCAAGAAGCGTATAGGGAACTTTTAAGGAGGTGGTGAGATGCCCATAGGTGAATGGTTTTCGAACTTTAATGCGACAGCAAGCGCTCCCGAGAATCGGGACAAGTTGATGCTGTTCGCGGCACTGGCAGATAAGCTGGGCCAGGGAATCACTAAGGGTGATCCGACAGCTAACCCAGCTGGAGGAATTGCCACTGGAATGATCCAAGGTGCGGCTCAGGAGAAGGCTAATGTGGCTAAGGCTAGGCCGGATGCAGCAAAGGTGATTGAGGGAACTAAGGCCTATACTGGACTGTTGAACCAGGCAGGAAAGTACGCTGAGGCTTCTGGAGATATTTCTCCTCTTACTCAGGCTCTACTCCAGCGACCAGGTTTTGCTGCTGGGAAGATGTTCCAAGAGGAGCCTGTTCTCGAAAACCCTACGGTAGGGCCAGGAACTTTTAGTGAGCCTCAGATCCAGGCTCGTCAGATCTCTGACGCGCTTGCTATGGCTCTTGGTCCTGAAGGAGTAAACAACGCCTGGAACATAGGACAGGGAGAGAGGAAGCTAGACCAGGTCGGGAGGCAACTAGATCTTCAGGCTGAGGAGCTCCCTGGGATCAACGCTACGCGGACTGAGCAAGTGGCTGCTTCTCAGTTTGAGCGGTCTCAGGCAGGGCACCAGATGGCGATTGAGCGCGCTCAGGCGGCAGTAAAGGCTCAGATTGAGGGAGAGAAGAGCCGAGATCAAGCTAAACTTGATGCGGCTAATGCTGAGTTCAGTCTGTTGGATAAGGTGCAAATCCCAGATGAGTTCGCCTCCGCCCTTGGGGTTCCGAAAGGAACTGGATATGGATTTGTAGCTAGGCTCTACGGAGACAGGTTCGGTCCTATGGTCTCGGACGTTAGGCAGATTCAGGCTGGAAGAGAAGCACGATTTGCGGCCGCGTCCGCTGCCGGCGAGCAGCAGAAGTTCATGAAGGCCTATGGACTGTTTGAGTCAGTTAATGAGGCGATCCAAAAGTATGTTCCTCCTATCACCGTTGAGCAGTGGGGAGCACTGGATCAGCTTACTCGAGCAGGCTATGCAGGGAGAGGGATTAGGCCCGTAAGTAGTGAAGAAGCCAAGGCCAGCCTGAACTCACTGAGGGCTCTGGAGTTCCAGCGAGATGCATTAGGCGAGTCCGTCTATGGGCCGTCGTGGAAAGAGTTCTCAACAAAGCTGAAGGGCACGAAAGTCTCAGAGGAGAATGTAGTCGACGAAGATGCGCTGAGGAAAACTCTTCGTGGATCTAAAGTAGATACTGGAACTAGTCAATGGTTCCAGCAGCTTTTCGGTGGGGGATCACCTAAGAAAACGTCCGGAGTTACTGGGGGATTCTAATGAGAGTGAGACTGAAGAGTGGAGAAGTAGTTACTATCCCTGACGGGCTAACGCCTGAGCAGACCATGGCTGAGCTGGATCGTGCGTCTCTGCCTAAGCCGACAACACTGGGATACGTAGGCGGGGCACTAAAGGAAGGTGCTCTCAGGCTAGCCGAGCTGGGAATGAATGCCTCAGACGTGATGGATGATCTCCAAAAGTCTGGGGCTATAGATCCAGCAGCTATTGCTGGAGGACCTACTGAGACCTACAAGCAGAATGTGCGAGCTGATATAGCTGTGGAACGAGCCACGCCTAGTTCAAGGGCTTATAAGGTTCACTCTGAGGCTCTTCCTTGGTATGGAAAGTTGGGCACGGGAGCTCTTGAGTTCTTGCCTCAGATGCCTCTGTATGAGGCCTTCGGAGGGGCCGCGCTAAAGGCGGCGAGTGGGATTCCTAAGGTCGGGAAACTAGCGCAGGCCCTAGCTCCAGTGGCTGGAGATCCCTTTGTGAAGGGGTGGGGTCGGGCCGTAGGTCGGGCCGCAGTGAGTGGCGGGGCTACTGGATTTGTCGCAGGGGTTCCTGGAGGGACTCCGCTGAGCGAGAGGCTCACGGTGGCGGGAGAAGAGGCCGTTGGCTTTGCTGGCGCGGTGGGAGTTCTCCACCCTGTCGGGAAAGTTCTCGGGGCAGGAGCCAAGAGTCTCTGGAACAGAGGCGCGAAGAGGAGAGGAAAGCTGGCCCCTGAAGGAGAGTCTCAGATCGAGGAGACGGTTCAAGCTCCAGCTGAGCCCGAGATCTCTCCTATCGTAATTACCCCTGAGGAGGAAGAGGTAGTTCGGCTTCGTGTCTCTAAGAATGACTTTAAGAGATTCAAGCGTCTTGGGTATAACCGTGAGGACCTACTTGGGATGGAGGGAGGAGAGTTTGTCTCCATTCTGAAGGAGCGGAAAGTTAAGTCTAAGATAGAGTCTGCGCCTGAGACGCCAGAGACTATACAAAGTGAGATGGAACCAGTAGGCGCTAAGCAGGAAGGAGGACTTGAGGCGCCGAAACAAGAAGTAGAGCAGCCTGACACCTCTAATCAAAAATTGAACGTAGGGAGAGACCCGGCTAAGATTCGCTATCTTCAGATGGCAGGGTGGCAAGGAAAAGAGATTAGGAAGATGACTCCCGAGGCCTTCGAGGAAAACTATCGAATGGCTAGGGAGGCCGGTCAGGCAACTAATACTCCCGAGGACATAAAAAGAATCTCTGTCTTCGAAGAAAAGATTCTAGGCAAGAAAGAGGAGAAGGCGTCCATTACTGAGGCATTTAAAGAGCCGAAAGACCTGGCTGAGGAAGAGAATTCCCTTAAGCTTCTCGATGAGGCCAAGCAGAGGTGGGCCTTCGAGGACGTGTCCGAGGAGGATGCTCAGGCTATAGCAGACCTCATCTTCGATGGGGTACCTGAGGCTGAGCCGATTCTCGAGGCTGCGGTGAAGAAGGCGACCAGTCCGGCAATCCGGGCTGAGACTGCCATGGAGAGGTTTCGCTCTAGACTTCAGGAGTTGCGGGACAAGGATGTAGTCGATGTGAAGAAACTCACCAAGGAGGAGACGAAGCTCTACAAGGCTGGAGAGGAGCCGGCAGAGGCTAAGAAACCTAAGACCCTCGCCGAGTGGGAAGAGTTTACCAAGGAAGGTGGGGACCTAGATCGAGAGCTAGGAATCGGAGAGGAGGGTCTAGAAGAAGATATCTCCTTTGCTAGACGCGCAGCGAAGATTTCGGTTCTTGATAATGAGTACGGGATGCTGGTCGGAGGAGGAGCGGAAAGTTTTAAGGAGGCTTTGAGTCGAGGTAAATTTCCTGAGGGAGCCTTCAGCTCAATTCATGACCGGAAGGTTCGGAGAGAGATCTCCGATCAAGATGCTGAGTTAACTTCTGCATACGGACAGTTAGATGAGATGAGACTGTCCGAGGCGGTAAAACAACTACGAGTTTTCGATGAGTATCCAGAGACCAAGAATATCAGGGTAAAGAAGTTCTCCGGCAGGATTAGTACTGGCTTCTTTGACTCATTAGACCAGACAGTCTGGGTACATGAGTATTTAACTAAGGAGTCTACGTTAGATACGATCTTACATGAGACCCAACACTGGGTTCAGTGGAAGGAGAACTGGTCTCTGGGAGGGAGTCCGGAGAACTATAGAGTTCTCCTTTCTGGTCTCAAGAGCCTAGAGAAAGTATATCTAGCCCGCGCAAAGAATGGAGTAAATGCAGACGCTTATCGGCATAGGTGGCAGTTAACTAGACAGCTTCAGAGTGAGTCACGGGCAGTTGAGACACGAATCAAGGAGATCGATGATGAGAGAGTAGCTTTAGAGAAGAATCTTGACGAGTTGCGCAAGCTCCTTTCATCTCGTGAGAGAAGTGGGGCAGACATAGAGGAGATTCTTAATCTTAGAAATACCCTCAATGCCGCAAAGGCTAACGGCAATCGTAGAATATCCAGCATGGAGAATAAGCTTAAGACTGCTCTTAGTATGTATTCTGATATAGCCTATGATGCCTATAGACTGATTGCAGGTGAGGCAGAGGCCTTCTCAACATCCGCCAGAAAGGAACTCTCAGATCTGGAGAGGTCCAGGCGAGACCCTTATGACTCTGCCGGAATCGCATCAGAGGTACCTCCGAGTGGGTGGATAAACATAGCCAAGGGAGTCGGTGATGCGACAAGCCTCATGGCCGAGAAGGTCTTGGCCAAGAAGAAGGAGGCTAATACTACTGGCGCAAAGGTTCTTCTCAGCCTGGAGAATGGAAAGACTCTTACGGAGATTTCCCCCGCTAGGCAGGCCTCAGCATGGAGACAGTACTTCTTCACGCCTCTGGAGGTTAACAAGGCTAATCCTATCGCAGACAGATATATCTTCGACTTGAATAAGGCTGAGCTAGGATATAGCCACTCGACTGCTCAGCACGGAATCACCTTAAGGGATGCCATAAGTGGTCTTAGCGACGTGGAGCAGGTTCAGGTCCGGCAGGTTCTAGAAGGAAAAGCTACCGGATCTCTTAAAGTTCAGGAGGCTGCACTAAAGGTGCGAAAGTTCCTAGACGTAATGAGAGAGAAGTATAAGCAACATCTCAGAGAACTCTACGCGAAGCATCTGAGCCCGGAAGAGAATGTAGCTCTGAGAGAGTTGATCCAGGGCCGAGACCTTGCAGTGGTCGCAGCTACACACCAGTACAAGTATACGAAAAGAGAGGACGGAAAGCTAACCAGAAAGAAGAACATAGATCCTAAAGTTCTCGAAAGTATTGCGAAGGAATACTCGGCTATCGATGGGTGGGGAATAGATGACTACCTACCGAACTATGAGCGCGGCAAGTACAAGATGCTGGTAGACGGGAAGCTCATCGGAGTCGGTCTAAGCCGCGCAGATGCGGAAAGGAAGGCGTTAAAGTTCTGGAAGGATCATCCAGACAAGCCAGAGATCTATCTGGATACTGAGTTCAGCTCCTATGATGTGGACGCGACAGGGCTGAGCCGGAACCAGTACTGGGCGATCCAGAGTAAGCTCAAAAAGGCCATCGAGAAAAAGATTAGTGGTCTGGAGAAGGGTGTAGCTACGGCTGTGGCCAGAGAGGCTATGGGAAAAGAGTTCATCATTAAGCCGACCTCAGTTTTTAGCCCGTTCACCAAGCCAAGAAATGAAGTATTCGCTGGTGAGGAGAATATCTTTCCAGTACTTTTTAAGTATGCCTATAGCATGGAAAAGAAGATGGCCCTCGATCCGATTTTGGAGGGGATTAGAAAAGATGCTGGAAAGATAAGTGATCCGAGGATCCGTGAGAATCTCCTTTCGTTAGCAGCAGATGTGAAGGGTCAGTATTGGCTAGAGGACAAGATCGCAGACGGGATTCTCGGCTGGGCATCCAAGGACTCTCGAAGATGGGAACCGAGTGGTAATGCAGCCAGTAGGTTTGTGAGATTCACAGGAACTATTGAGACGAACCTTAAGTTGGCCTATCGACCAGTAGCTGGGACAATTAACTTTGCTTCAGGTCAAGGACACATCTGGGTAAAGTTTGGTACGGTGAACTTAGCTAAGGGCTGGCAATTCTATCAGACTGCTGAAGGAAAGAGACTGCTTAATGATCTTCGTCCTATGCTCGGGCAGACCTTTGTTCAGGAGGGGACAGGAATGTCCCTTACAGGACCTCTCGAGAAGCTGGGAATCCTCAAGAAGGGCAGTAGTCCCCTCGGGAATGCACTCAAGGATATTGCTGAGCCTCTCGGAGTGTTTAGCGTAGCAGAGATTCCAAATCGAGATGTTGCAGCACTGACCAGCTACCTAGTTGCCAAGGAGGGTGGACTAGGTGAGGAGGCCGCGAAGGAATTCGCACTCCGGTCCACGTGGTTTACGGAGTTCACCTACAACACCGCGAGCTTGGGACAATTTATGAGACGACCCACAGGAAGGCTTCTCTTCAAGTTCAAACCCTACCTGGTCAAGGAACTCGAGTTTATTGGATCACTTAGAGATCCTGTGGAGATTGCCAGATACATCGCTTTACAGACAGCTCTCGCAGGTCCAAGAGGATTCATCTATTTGGCACGGTCTATCCCAGTTCTTAGTCTTGTCCTTCCTGCTATGTTTTGGGATAAGATTGAGGAGTGGGCAAATACCAACTATCCTAGGGCCAGTCGAGGCATTGGAGGATTCCTTGGCGTGGACATCACTGCTCCGGCTATGTTTCAGCTTCCACAGAGCGCAGCTGATTGGTTTGGACCTCTCGCATCGGACCTCTCCAAGATTCGGGCTGAGTGGAGTAAGATAATAGAGGGAGAAGAAGTTGGGTCTGGAAATCTTCGAAAGCTTGCTGGATCTATTGCGCCTGCACTCAAGTACTGGGGAAAGATCTGGGATCAGATAGTAGACAAAGATGGGTGGGTCAAGAATGAGAGAGGCCAGAGAGTCTATCACATAGACAACCAGGCTGCCTATCTAGCCAAGAATCTCGCCGCTGCGGAGGATCTTCCGGCTAGTCAGATCCGAACTGAGGAGAGAATCCTTAACGCAAGAGAGGCTACTCTGGACCAGAATAAGAAGAAGACTGTGGATCGAGTCCTGGACGCGGTCGAGGGCGGAGGAAAGATCTCAGACGGCCTTATGCAAGATATGGTCCGCTACAACGTACAGATGTCCTCGCTCCGAAGAGCCCAAAGATTCCGGGCTCTCGATGCGAAGACAAGAAAGATTCTCATGACTGAGATAAGCCGAAGGCCTGAAATTTTAGAGCTTTATCCTGAGCTGCCTGCACCACCTTAGTCTTGTTCCACGAAGGTTTTTCTCCATGAAGTCCGAATGGGTTCGCCTCTCTGGCTTGTGCCAGGGAGGTAGTCCATCGGTTTACGCAGTCCCAGCGAGGGAACTTACCTTCCCCATGCTTTGGATCTTCGAAAGCTAGAGAGTGGATCTTGATTCCGAAGAGAGTGGTAACCCCATTGTAAGTTGGGAGCTTGTGTAGTACTTGCTGGTTTACGGCTCGTGAGGTCCACTTGATCCAGGGACCTCCTTCGACATCTGTGTAGTACCACGGAAACGCACCTCGTGCCTGTTCACCTCGTTTCATCTCTTTCCCTCCGGAAGGTCTAATCTCAACAGCATACAGAGAAGCTCTGCTATAGAGAATCCACACTCGTCTACAGCTCTTCGGTAGGCTGCATAGTCGAGAACTCGAACATGGACGAGAAGCTTCGACAGTCCTACAAGATCCGTGTCCAGGATCTCTGCGTATTCATAGGTCCGGCATCTCCACTGAGTGTGACTTGGTCGGGACCAGGGATCTTCTTTGGTGGTCTCGGCTAGGTATTGACACTGATCTTCCCCGTGTCCCTCAACGCAGAAGAGAGTATGGGTAGTCTCGATTGTAGTTTTTTCCTCAGCATCAAGGATTTCTTTTGGCTGCCTTTGTTCAATTTTTGAACGTAGGAGAGTCTCGATCTCCTCAGCATCAGCCTCTGTGAGATTTTTCTGCCTCAGTCTGGTAATCATCTCTTCTATCTTCATCGCTTCGCCTCACATGAGAGTAGCGTGTCCACAACTAGCATCTGGTCGTCCCAGGATAGGTATGGGTGTATTGGGAGGCTAAAGATTCGATCTGCACAGCTCTCGCTAACAGGAAAACTATCTGGATAGAACCCAAATCTCTGGAAAACTGGCTGAAGATGTAGAGGAATTGGATAGTAGACCCCTATCGGAATGTTCATTCGCTTAAACTTCTTTCTGATCTTTTCCTTCTGACGCGTGCTCGCTGCTAAGAGAGAGTATTGTGCCCAGGCACTTGTGCAGTCAGAAGGAACAAAGGGAAGCACAAAGCCAGCTCCAGAGAGAGCATCTGTATAGATATCAGCGACTCTGCTCCTGAGCTGCATCTCCTGGAGAAATATACTGAACTTAGCCTTGAGTATAGCAGCCTGAATAGTATCAAGTCTTCCATTAATTCCTAGTCGAACGCTCTCCAGCCTACTGTCTCCTCTTCCGTGCTCTCGAATAGATCGTAGAGCGGAGGCTAGGCTTGGATCTTCTGTGAAGCACATTCCGCCATCCCCATAGCAGCCTAGAGGCTTTGAGGGAAAGAAAGAAGTGCAGGAGATCGTGCCAAGAGATCCCGCCATCCGGTCTCCGTAACGTGATCCAAAGGACTGTGCGGCATCCTCAATCACCGATAGTCCCATACTAGATGCAATAGAGTTAAGTCTGTAATAGTCAGCAGGAAGCCCAAAAAGGTCAACGGAGATAATCGCACGAGGACGAAGGCCACAAGGGTTGGCGAAGAGTCTTCTAGCCGTCTCATAGAGTCTCTCTGAGTTGATATTAAAGGTCCTGGAATCAATATCAACGAAGATTGGTGTTGCTCCGAGCAGGCTGATAACCTCGGCGGTGGCAATGAAGGTGAATGGAGTAGTAAAGACCGCATCTCCCGGACCAATATCAAGAGCCATGAGGCCATCAGCAGGGCATCTGTTCCCGAGGAGCATCCGATGGCATGGCTCACGCCTACATAGGCTGCCAGCATCTCCTCTATCTCCCTGACCTCTGGCCCCATTATGTACTGCCCGTGAGAGAGGACCTTCTGAATGTTCTCATCTATCTGCTCTTTGATCTTTGCTTGCTGAGTTGCCAAATCAACGAACGGAAAATCTTTCATATTCTCCTCCTAGAGCATCTTAAGTCCCGTGTCTGAGACCTCAAGAAAGGTCTCACCTTTTCCGTCCACTACTCTCCTCACGCAGCCCATAGAGAGCAGGGTTTGAACTACCTTCTCAAGGCCGAAAGAGTCCAGGTCATGGTAGAACCTTCGTTGGATCTCTGCCATAGCTACTGGATGTCCAGCAGAGGAGAGAACCCCAAGGATTCGGCTTACACTTTCGCTAGAGGGACTCTTTCCCACCCCAGAGAAAGCCCTGGGCATAGTGCGTTCAATGGAGCTCAAAATTTCCTTAGCCTTCTCGAAGTCCTTCTTTCTCACCACGCACTCGTTGGACCTGGCTGCGCTCAGAATAAGAGAGAGTTTCAACAGATGCAGAGGCCGGCGCTCAAAATACCCCCCAAATCTAAAGTCTTCAAAAGGTGGCCTAGACGCATCCGTACCATACCAAGATCCCCAAGCCTCGAACATATCATCTCCAATCTTAAACTCTCCGCTGAGGCCCGCAATCTGCTCTAGATCCGCGGCCAGGTCAACCTCCAGTGCCTGCTCATCGGAAGAGAGAAATGGGAAGGGGACGGTCTTGTACTTCTCACTTTCAAAAATAAAGATCATACGGCTAGTGAGACCACCACCTATAGCATCTCTCGGAAGAGTAGTCTGGAGCAGCTCTGGCGTGGTCGCCCCGATCAGATTTACCCACACTCCCGTGATCTCGTCTGTTCCCATGTTCTTGGTTCGGTATGTCCAGTTGTCTCGACAGTCATACCAGTCGCACAGGTCTGCCATGAGCTGCTGATTATTGTAGCCCAAGAAGACTGTGAGCTCTTGGGAGAAGATAGTCAGCGAGCTGTGCATATGAATGCTTCCAGTATCTATGTCTATACTGGAGTCATTCGAAGTTTTCAGCTCGCGAATTAGGGCCTCCCGAGTGATGCTCTCGGCACTAAGCTTAATCCCCATTCGATTGAGAAAGGGCATCCCCTGATTGAGGGCCGTCCCTTTTCTACACCGACCGCTGGGACCAACCAGAACTACGTACATGTTAGGATATATTCTCAGCGTCCCCCAGTTCAGAATACATTTCCTCCTCATCGAGGCCGCTATCACTGAGATACCCGTCCAAAGTCGGTATGACAGAGGGGGCTCCGAGTTTTCCGTATACAGAAGATAGGTGCTCAGCCAGTCCTCCAACCGTCGAGTAATCATTGATCTGAATATCCTCCATCTTCTTTTTTGCCAAGGACTTTCCGACCTTAGCGCCAACTGGAATTGTAAAAGTTCTCCCACGAAACTGGAGCGGCTTCTGGAGCTCGTCTCGAAGATTAGTGAGAATCTCAGCTCTCTGTTCGACCGGAAGCGAGCAAGGAAGCTGAAAGACCAGAGAGTCATGAACCTGGCTGAGAAGATCTACCTCACGAAATCTGGGCTCTCGATAGATCGGAATGATCCCCCGACGGTTGATTATGTCCGCTACAGTGCTCTGAGGAATCTGAGCATAGGCATCCCGAGCGACCTCTTCCACATCTCCCAAAAAGTATCGGCTCCGGCCAAAGAGGTTCGTAATGGTTCGACTCTCCCTGAGGGCTGCCCTTATCCAGGCGTGGTACTGGTGGACTCCAGGATAGCTTGCATGATAGCGGTCATAGACGAATTTTCCCTCAGTGTCCGTGATCTCGCACATCAGTGCAAAGGCACGGTAACCGAGATCATAATTAAATGAGTGATTGCTTTTTTTGCCCCAGAACCTTTCAGAGTAGACTCCACCTCCAATCGGGCACGAGCCAGCCTCATCTGAGATCTCGGCCACAGGTTTTCCAAAGATCAGCGCTGCGGTGAGACGGTGGAGATCTACCTTGACCTCAAAGGCGTGGATCATGTTTGGCTCAGGTGCGATATAGGCGACCAAACGATTCTCTGCCTGCTCAAGATCAAATACATAAAGGTCCATCCCCTCGTCTGCGATGACGAACTGGAGGAACTCGGGTGGAAGATTCTGCTCATTTCCCCCTCGGCCGAAGATATTCTTTGAGCTCGCAAGGCGTCCGGTCTTCGTGCCGATAGGATTAAACGCTGATCGCATCCGTCCATCTGAATCAAACTCCATCTCGTAGTAGGTTCCACGAAACTTTCGGAGCTTTCGGGCTCTGAGAATTAGTGAGGCCTCCTCAAAACCTTTCCTTGAGATCCGGCGTAGGGCCAGAGCATCCACAGAAACCGACCCGGTTTGCCGACTCTTATATGGAGTGAGTCCCTTCTTCTTATAGAAGTAATCCTGGAGCTGGGTTGAACTTCTTGGATTAAGGGCAAATCCGACCTTGGTGCAGAGTTCCTCCTCTAACCTTCCTTCTTCTTCTTCGGCATCTTTAGCGGCCTTTCTCAACCCTGCGACATCTATTCTCAGGCCTCGGGCCTGCATATAGGTGAGAGGCTCCAGAAGGGCAACCTGGGACTGGTAGGTCTCCTCGTTCCCGTGCCGAGTGATTATGGACTGTATCTTTGGCTCAGCCTCAGCAGGGCACACAGAGTCGCGGACCGAGTAGAGGCGGAAACTCTCATCACTCGCAGCCTTATTACTCCACTTCTTGAAGTCCTCCTTATAGTAGGGCTCCATTGTGTAGAAGCTAGTGATGAAGGCCAGAGATTTGGGAAGATCCGGGAAGGCGATACCCTGGGCCACCATCACGTCGTCGCAAGGTCGGACCCTAATCCCATACCTCAGGAAAAGAAAGGAGTTGTCGAAGCTCAGATTGACCCCGCTCTTAGTCACGTTTGGTGACTCCAGAAGGCGAGCTATCGCTCGCATTATCTCAGCTTCCTGAGGAATGGTGAAGTAGTCCTGGGAACCTTTCTGAAAGGGTATACACATCCCGTGGAGTGGCTCATGGGCGAAGCTCAGACAGTAGAGCTCTTCGTTCACCACCTCAATGTCGTACCAGATCTTCTCCTGAGTCAGTAGGAAGTCCAGGAACCCCAAGGCCTCCAGAAAAGACGGAGTCGTTACCAGGGTCCGGAAGGTGGTAGGGATCTCTGGTCGCCACATCTCACTAGCTGCTCTCCGAATATCTGCGGCGATGATATAGTTCAGCGCTGAGGGACTCAGGCCCTTTACGTTGGTGCCTCCACTCTTCTTCCACAGCTGGGCCGCAGGATGGACGACCGGAAGGATCTTACGCCCATGGATCTCCGGGACTCCTTCAAGAAAAGAGCCTCTCCACTTCATAATCCCCAGCTTTCGGCAGAGTGCCCAAAGTGCTACGCGACCTACCGCAACAACCAGATTGGCCGAGATCGAGTCTAGCTCATGGTAGAGAAGCTGTTCGTAGGCTAGATACTCGGCTGTCATCTTTGGAGTCGCTCCTGCGGTCTTGGAGAAGGTAATGAACTTCTCAATGTTGTTGTCAGGCGGACGCTCCTTGATGACATTTGTCAGGTAGCTAGAGGATCTCGAGATCCCGGCTGCCTGGGCGTACTGAGTGAGAATTCGTCCGCTCGGGCCGACAAAAGGCTCTCCGAGCTTATCTTCATGATAGCCGGGAGCTTCACCTACGAAGGCAATTTGGGAAGACGGATCTCCAAAAGGCCTGACTAGATGACTCATAACTTCTCCTTCCCATCTTCCATGATCTTCAAGAATATATCTCTCGTGAGCCTCACATCACTCAGTGCGTCGTGAGCATCTCCCACACGGGGAACTCGAAGCGCCTCGGCGACGGTATCGAGCTTGAAGTCTTTCATCTTGTGACGATCCCTCATGAGATACACGGCCGCTAGCACGGCCACATCCAGGACTGGCCAATGGAACCATGAGCCATAGAATCTGTCTCGATTCCGAGTCCACATAGAGCGAAGAAATCTATCATCAAATGCGAGCGCGTTATAGCCAACCATGAAGTATTTGTCAGTCCTCTGGTAGCAGTCCACGTACCGGCCAAGGTGACTCTTTAGCGATCCGAAGGCTGAAGAATAGGTATAGCCTGCATTAATCAGATCTATGGTCAGGCCATTGACCTTCAGGGCCTCTGGGACTATCTCGGCCTCCTTGAATGGCTGGACCAGAATGTTCCACTCAAGGTTGATCTTTCCATAACACTCGATGATACACGCGAGCTGGCAGATTGCGCTCTTCTCAGGGTCGAGTCCAGTAGTCTCAAGATCAAGATAGAAGTATTTCATTTGACTATGCCTCCTGTCTGTAGCTTCGATAGAGTGGAGGTCGGCTACTTGCGACCTTTACAGTGAACCCGTCCTTGTGCCCTTGGCTGTCGTCTATGCCAATACAGCTGAGACCCAGGTTCGCACACGCAAGGATCGTGTTACCCGAGCCGCAGCACGGAGCGAGAACTGACGCCCCTGGAACTCCGAAGACCCCAAGAAGTTCCATAATCAGCTCAATCGGACGCTCTGCGGGATGGACCTTGTTTTGAGGAGCAATCTGCTTGAAATCGAAGGTATTCGATCGACCTGGCCGCTGAATCTGTGCGGGACCTTTGCGCGCATAGAAGAACTCCTCATAAGAGTTAGCCAGATATATGTCCGGCTGGTTGGTCTGACTCTGACCAGACTTGACCCAGACTCCAGTAAGTCGATTCGTCTTGAACTCCTCAGAGATGAGAGCCTCATAGACGGTCTCTAGCCACGGCTCCTTGGCAAACCAGAGAATGAGCCAGCCAGAGCTCTTTAAGACTCGATAGCACTCATGAACAGCTTTTCTTGTCCACTCCTTATAGAGCTTTTCTGGTACGTCCCTGTAGTCATCCCAGTTCCCGGCGAAGCCCTGCTTTACGTAGGTGAGATCGATCCCGTAGGGTGGATCGAACTCAATCAGGTCCACCGAGCCGTCGGGGATTCGACTCATCACGTCGAAGATGTCTCCGACAATATAGTGGTCAATGAGACGCTGATGAATCTGCTCAGCGGGAGTCGTGGACTGACGCTCAGAGATGCGCTTAGCGAGCTCAGCTTTTACGATGCCTTCCTCCAAGGAGGAGAGTTTCTTCATGGCATCGGCTTTGTTTTTAGATTGAGCCAGGATAGGGAACTTTTCCAGCGCCTCGGCAAGCTTCAGATCCATAGAGACAGTTCCGGTGGAGGATCCGAGAAGGGCCGCTGTCTCCTTGATCCCCCAACCAGACGAGCCAGGAGTAGTAGAGATTCTCTCTCCATGAATCTCCTGCTGGAGCCGATGAATCTCGGCTTTGAGTTTGATCTCATCCTGAAAACTCATATCCTTTCGGATGATGTTCTCGTACAGCTCGATAGATCGCTGCTCAAGTTCGGAGATAGTCGACGGATAGATCCGAACCGGGACCTCTCTCAGTGAGGCCTTCTTTGCGGCTTCCAGTCTTCGGCCTCCAGCCAGGAGCTTGAAGCTCCCGTCTTCTCGAGCCATCACAGCGAGGGGCTGAATCATTCCCTCCTTCTTAAGTGAGACGATGAGGTCATCTATGTTCCCTACATCCTCACGAAAGCGTAGTCCAACCTCAATTGAGTCAGGTGAAACGATCTTTAACTCCATCATCTACCTCCCCATCTTCTTAAGAAATTCTGCAACTTGCTTAGGCTCAAGGCTTCCGAGAATAGCCTCAAGGCTGAGCTCTGCCTTGGGCCTGGCCTTAGGATTAGGCAGGCCGGAAGCCCTTCGATTAGAGGCCTTCTGAGTCCTTCGACTGAGCCGAATCTCTGTAAGGAGTTTTGAGAGCTCCTCCTCTCCCATAGAGGAGATACTTTCTTTAAGGTCATCTATGTTCATTTTGGCTTCCGTCTCCTTTCTTCAGCCGATCCAAGAGGACGTCTCTGGCTCGGATCTTTCCGGTAATCATAGCCGCAATGGCGATCTCGCCGTGCTCCTCAATCATATCAAGTACATCCGTGATGATTACTCGGAGGCACGGCCCAAGAAGTCCCCAAGGAAACAGGTCATGGATGCGCTTTTGGAGATCCTCGTCTATCTCCACGCTAAGGCGCGGTCGGTATTCAGCTGACATAGGCTTCACCTTCCTTCAATAATTGAACAAAGGGCAGGGAGCCGAAGCTCCCCACCCAATCCTTCGGGGCTTAGGCTCCCGTTACCCACCTACGAACTCGGTTGGACTTTCCGTAGGTCGGATCATCCTCCTCGTCCAGGATAGCCCAGCCAGAGGACCCGATGAGATCCCTGGTCGTGAAGCCCCGAGAAAGATCGATTCCGAAGGCCTCGGAGAAGGTCCTGAGCGCGAGCTTCTTGTTGTTTGCCTTCTTCGCATCGTCGTTTGCTCCGACGAGGAAGAGAGTGTGGTTGATGTCCTTCGCCTTGATATTCGACGGGACCGTGAGGCGCAGGAGGATCATCTTGGTCTCCTTGTTGTTCTTGGCCTCTCTGTACTCCGCATCGATGATCTGGACCTGGACCTCGCTGCCTGCCGGCATGATCTCCGGCTCGTACACATCGCTAAAATCGACCATGAAAGTGTCTTCGTTACTCATTTGGATCTCCTTCATTGCTAAGTTTAGGCTCTCCCAAGAAAGCCTTAGAGCATAGGTTTGTCTTCAGTAGGAAGGCCAGCCTTCTTTAGAAGCGCCTTGATGTCGGGCGTCTCATAGGTGGCGAACCTTCCGTCCTTTCCAATTCTCGTCCGAGCCCGTACTGCTCCGGTGTTCTTGGTGAGGATTCGGTACTCAGGCCCAGTAGCCTTAAACTCCGGGACCATATAGTAGACCTCGTCAAACAGGAGCGGAAGCCGGCCTCGAAGCGACTTGCCGATGAACTGCGGCCCAGTGTACATACGGCCCGTAGGCTCGTCTTTCTCCACCTCATCGTGGGCGATGATGAGCACGTCACAGGGGAGAGTCAGGACTTCCCGGATGGCGTTCTCAATCGTAGCCATGATAGGGTTATAGTCCTGTTGGTAGAGGAATCCTCCGATCCGCTTCTGTGCCTTCAAATACTCCCCGGTGACGCACATCGTCAAGGTCGTGATAGAATCGATGACATAAGTTCCGAGGTGAGGGAAGAGACCCTGCCGCTTTCGCTGGTGGAAAACTTTGTCCCAGAGAAGAGCCACTGAAGGATTCTTTGGATCCTCCATCTCAAATCGAGTATCTGCGATGATCCACCCGGCGTCGATCTGATCTCGATTAGTTTTGGTTCCTCCGGGATCAAATGAATCAACCAGTATCGGCCTTCGAGCAGTTCGGATAAGCTGCGTTTTGCCACTCCCTATACCTCCATAGACCAGCGCCTTGTACGAGGACTGCTGCTCTTGCTCGGAGTAAGCAGCCCGGACCTTGTCAATGTCCGCCTTGATGTCGAGAAAGGCCTTATCAGGCCCAGTCTCGACCCCGGCCCCGGCCGTAGTTTGGTTTTCTTCGCTCACGCTCATGCTGAGGCTCCTTTCCACAGATCTCTCGTCAGAAGTTCTAGGAGACGCAGTCGATCCTTCTCCGTAACTCTGATCCTTGCAGGTCCCATAACAACTCCACGAATCTCTATCTTTCCGCCATCAGAGATGTCGAACTTCGTCACCTGGAAAGAGTAGAGATCTTCTGGAAGGTAACCGCTCACCGGGACTCCCAAGACGAGATCTACATTTTTTCTTCGGCTCATATAACCTCCTTCTTAAAGATCAAAGATTACCTTCGCATTCTCACGCTCCTTTCTCGGGTCCCAGAACTTGATCTGAAATCCGAAGGGAGTCTCCGCGCACCTACGAAGTGGGTTGGCCCACGCCAGGCAGAAGTCAAAGTACGGACATCCGAAGTAATCTGTGCAGCTCTTCCGGTGCTGGGGGAAGGCCTCCAGAGAGGGATCATCTTCGCTAGCCTCGGCGAGGCGCCAGTAGTTCTCATAGATCTGATCGACGTGATAGTTCGCGTTCCAGAGCCATTGATTCATCATCTCGGGTCTCGGCCTAACAGGAACTCTATGATACTGCATCTTAGTCTTGTTGAAGACTGCTCCGTCGATCTCGACTCCCCAGACCTTCTCTCCCGGATAGAGACACCGAAGTGCGTGGTAGTAGGTCATCATCTGATCCGAGAGATGCCACTGATCTATCCAGGATCGAGAGAGCTGGCCCGCCGTCTTGAAGTCCCGAGCTCGGATGAGTCCTTCCATCTCCAGAATAGCGTCCATTCGGAAGTGAAGGACTCGGTGTTGTGAGATCGGAACTGATCCGGCGATCTCTGTGTAGAGCGGAACGAAGCACTCTCCAGAGTACTCCTGAACCCACTGAACCAGAGCCGGAAGTGCCCGAGCCGGATTCTTCGGTGCGTGGCTGTCATCAAGCTCAGGGCCAAAGAAGCGGCGGTAGTACTCCGTAAGGAGCCCATGAGCCTCGATGATGGCGGTCTTAACCGAATACCCTGGCTCAGCCAGCTTCCATGTTAGGTGCTCCATTGCCAAGTGCCACGCGGAACCGAACTCCAAGTGAATAGAGTTTCCACTCGGTGACCAGCCTAGAACGTACTGGTAGAAGTACCTCCGCGGGCACTCGGTGAAGGTTGAGAGCTTCGACGGGTCCACTACCCACCATGACGGGTGCTCATGTATCATTCAGACACCCTCCTCGCATCGATCTGACTTGTGTTTCGGACCTTGTTAATCCTAATCTCCTGCATATTTCCCCCTCCTCTAATTATCCTAGTGAAAGTGGCTGAGTGCGTCATGAAGAAGAAAGACGTTTGAAGGCCTCACTCCTCTCCCCTCGAGGATCTCCGCGTACATCCGAAAGTAAAGACTGTTCATATCTACGGAGGCGAGATCATAAACTACTTCCCCGGCTGCATCAAGAAGCGCTCGTTCCTCCTTACCTTCGGAACGAATCGAGCAGTCTGCCCTCGCGAAGCATCTCTGAGCCAGATCTATATAGTGAATGAAGAACTCAGCGAGAATCCCTCCGGACTCTCTAACACTATCTCTCCAGCCAGAGAGACCCTCGGGCCGAACAAAGATGACCCTCACCACGTCTACCTCTGATTCTGGCAGATCCTCCAAGAACCTGAACGGGAGGCAGATGTTTACTCGATCGTCGTCGATGAGCGGCTCCCATGGAAGGACTGCCGGCTTCTCCACGATCACCTTCGACCCACGCTGGAGAGCCCACTTAGTCTGAGATCGATGAAGATAGTTGGGACTCGCGATCACCACATAGTCCGTATACGAAAAGTAGTCAGGGAGGTGCGGCTCTCTGAGCGGATCGCTCTTCGGATCATAGATCCAGGAGATCTTACCTCCCACGGAGGCTATTACCGACTTGTGCCGCTGAGCGCAGCTCCCATCTCCAAGAAGTCCAAAAGTGTTTCTCATAGCTATTCTCCTATCGCGGATACGGTAACGTCAAGAAAGAGCTCTTCTTTGATCTGAAGGATAACGAAGTTTCGCTTTACTCCGCTAAACCTCTGTCGAATCGACCCAGGGGTAGAGCTCCTCATAGAGGCAACCTTTGCAGTCAGCGCGAGATATGCTCCTCGCGGAGACATAGCCCTTGTCCAGCAGACGGCTACTTCGCCGGAGAAGCTAAACTCGCCCCGAAAGAGCTTTTTCTTCGTCGAGTCCAAGTTTTCTCTCCTTCATCTTGGCCCTCAGGGCCTTGAAGGCCTGAGGAATCGTTCTGCCCTGGACGAAGAGGGCGTCGTCTTCCCCTACTCTCTGCCCGATGTAGATCTCAAAGACATCGCCTTTCCCCCAGGAGATGATGCCCATTCGAAGTGAGCAGGCCCGACCGTTGGCCGTCTTCTTTATCCGCTCATAGGCGGATCGAAGATCCTCTTCCAGAGAAGATTTCTTTTTCACCTTTTTGCCTCCGTTACCCTGGTAAAGACTCTGCGAAGCAGATAGCTCCGAATCAACGAGATCGCCGTGAACCAGAGGCTGATCCAGAGATTGGTTCTCAGAGTCGTGTGGATGGAGAAGATAGGGAATAGCACTAGCTGGCTCGCCAGAGCTACTCCCCATCCCACTAGCACGTTCACACCGCTCTCAAGTACACTGTGCTTCTTAGTCTGCATACCCATCATCCTCATCCAAGGTGTCGCCCAAAGAGTTCTCAGAGCTCACTGCTCCGAGTTTAGATGACTGAAGCAGACCTTTGTGCACAGGAAAGCGAGGAACGCCCCTAAGAGACGTGAGATTCTGGTAGGCTACCTGAAGATACTGGCCCGGGAGAGTCTCACGAATCTTCCACAACTGCTCACGCTCCTCCCTCGTGAAGCCCGATCCAACGAAGAAGACCTCCTCATCAGAGATACAGGCAATGGAGCCAAGAGTCCCCTTAGGAGACCCGAACTGATCTATTTCTTCCGTAGTTCCGACGATTCGATAGATGTCCTTTTTCTTCGGCTTGAACTTCATTACGAAGGTGGACCGGCGCCGAACATAGGGGGCAAGTAGATGCCTCAGGATGAATCCCTCATAACCTCTGCGCATGAAGGATTCGTACTCTCGCATGATTTCATCTAGCGTCTCCACGACCTTTATCGGAACTATCTGAATCACGGGTCGGTGAAGGACTCCAAACCGAAGTTGGTTCTGCACATCTACGACAAGATCAATGAGTCGAAGATCCTGACGCTGAACCTCATCAACGAGATCAAAGACATGAAACTCGACTTCTTCGCTCTCTGGGTGGAGGTTTTTCTCTCGCGAGACACGGGAGAATATCTCCTCAAAGGACTTCCCGTGAATGTAAAGTTCCCCATCCAGCTCGAGGCCCGGAGTCAGCCCAATAGACGAGAGCTGTCGATTGATGTGAGGAACGGAGACGATCTCATTGAGCTCTGAGCTTATGAGAGTAACCGTCTCTTTTTTGATCAGTGCTCGACACCTGACTCCGTCCAGCTTAGGCTGAATGATCCAGGGCGGCTTCCACTTGGCGAGACGCTTCTCTTCAAATGGATAGCACAACATGATACCAGATCGTTTGGTAGTCATACCTTGTCTCCCCTTAACGAAAGTATGTGAGCAGCGATGTAGGCTATGGCACCAAGTAGCTCAGCTACGGCTCTTTCGCCCGAGATGCGCTGAGACTCGTGGATCTTCTTCACCGCCTGTCCGAGCTGAAAGCTCGTAAAGTGCCGCTCGATCCACATTATGGGCTGATGCTCAAAGGGGAGATTCTCTGCATGGCGCTCTCGACCTTTTCCAAGAGCTGCCTGATGGAAGGCCTCGGAGAGAATCTCTGAGAGCTTAAGATAGTTGTTCAGCTCCTGATTCGGCTCCTGGTCGCTGGCGCTTTTAGTCTGCATCTTTCCTCCATGCCACGCCATTGTGGCTCCTCGTTGAAGATGAAAAAGGGAGAGTAGAGACTAGAGTTCCACTCTCCCTTAGGCTGGTTACGCCGATGCGCCTTTGAACTTCTCCATGAGGGCATCGAGGATCTTGGACTGCTCTTCCGCGTCGAGAGCGCCGAACTTGCCCATGAGGGCGCCGACCGGATCTACGCTGCGCGTGATGGCTACGCCCGGCTTCCAGTCCTTCAGGAGGACCGAGATCTCTTCCGGCGTCTTTCCGCCGTCCATGAAGCGCCGAATAGCGGCCTGGGCAGTGATAGTCGCTGCACGTTTGAAGTTGCTGAAGACAACCTCGGCGCCGAACTTGGCAACCGCGTCTTCGACATTCTCACCGAGGTCAACCAGAATAGTCGTGCTTCTCTTCTCTCCGCCGATTTCCTTTGCTGCGGTGATCTCTTCCATAATTTCTCCTCTCGTTTTCTTTGCAGCCTTACCAGAGGCTGAGCTGTTCGGGCACCATGCCCGATTGATGAGTGACCGTACCATGGGCCGAATGAGACGACAACCCACAATTGCCCGCCGCCCCTTCCCCTACACCCGTCTCAGTATATGGGAGACGTGATAGAAGAAGGAGATAGGAGAGCTCCAATTTCTCTCGGCTCCACCGAGAAATCTCAAGTCGGCACTTTGAGCACCTAGAGCAGTGCGTGGAGACCTCCAGGGTCTTCGCTCCACGGAAGCCCAGAGTAGAGATTTCACCTCCTTTCTCGATTACGCTGATGAACTCTCCGCGTGTGATCTCACACCGCGAGACCCATCGAGAGCCGCAGTGTAGGCAGGTGTAGTGCCGGATATAGGTGGTGTACTTCCTGACCTGCCCGTGGGAGGACTTAGCGGGGCTCCGAAGCTTCAGAGCCTTCAGAAGTTCCCAGGCTAGCCCAGAAGCGCTCTCGTCGCTGAGAAGGTCCTTAAATGTCTGGTCCATTGGATCACCTTCGTTCAATTTTTGAACGTAGGCGAGGCTACTCCTCGCTCCCACGTCCAGGTACCCCGAGGTCTATGCGTGAGCCCGAGTAGAGCTGATCTCGGCACACGCTTGAGAAAATCCTTCACTGAGACTACTCCGAACTCGCCGGTGTGAATCTCCATAATGGTGACCTCGCCCCCTCCTGCGAATACATAGGTGACAATATACGCGGTATGCAGGTCATCACTACAAAAGAGATCTCCAGACTGAACCTTGATGGGAGGATTCTTTTCTGCCAAGAACTCTTTGTCGATGAGCCAGGCTAGCCAGACGGGCTCGGAGTAGATCTTTTCCATGTCCTCTGGCCTGACGGCCTCGTCGAACTCATAACTACGCTCGAGAAAGAAGTAGTCCAGCACTCTGAGAATCTCTTCTCGGCAGGCCCCCTCCTTCATCACCTCCTTCAGGGTGATTTTCCGGAGCGTCTCGTATATCGGATCGGGACGCTCTAGCTGAGGCTCGAGGATGAAATAGGGGAAGTACCACCCCTCGCATCTAATTCTGTCTTCGCAGATTGCCTCAATAGTGAGGATTTCTCCAACGTACTTGTCCATCTTTGGCACCCATACTGTACTCCATCC
>Ga0172380_10003503_pt1 | contig 21475 bp, 17 predicted proteins | sample Leawe162metaG_FD_119747 | JGI IMG/M metagenome (GOLD analysis project Ga0172380, IMG submission 119747) | Leachate microbial communities from a municipal landfill in Southern Ontario, Canada - Leachate well 162 metaG | ecosystem: Engineered > Solid waste > Landfill > Unclassified | place...
AAAATGTTCGAGCTATTGCCGTAAGTGACAGTAATTTATTTGCAGCTACAAATTCAGGGGTATATCTCTCTAAAGATAGTGGCAAGAGTTGGACGCAAACTGTTTTAAATTATGTAGATATTCATTCTCTAGAGGTTAACGGAAATTATATTTTTGCAGGTTCATACGATTATGGAATATATGTCTCATCAAATAATGGAACTAACTGGACACAGACTTCTCTGAATATGCACAGGGTTCATGCACTGCTCGTAAGCGGAAATAATATCTTTGCTGGAACTCAAAATACAGGGATATATCTCTCAACAAATAACGGAGCAAACTGGATTCAAACTGCTTTGAATAGCAAAACTATTTATTCTCTTGCCGCAAACGGAAATAATATATTTGCAGGTACATGGGGTAGCGGTGTCTATCTCTCGACGAATAATGGACAAACCTGGACTCAAACGGCTTTGAATAATCAAGATGTTCGTTCCCTTGCAATAATCGGGAATAATATCTTTGCAGGAACAAGTACAGATGGAGTTTATCTATCACCAGATAATGGTAATAACTGGACTCAAACCGCTTTAAACAATCAATGTACATATTCACTTGCCGTAAGCGGGAATAATTTATTTGCTGGTACTTTGAAAAATGGAATATATCAATCTTCAAATAATGGAACAAACTGGGCGCAATCTTCATTTAATAATCGACTTGTTATTTCCTTTGCTGTAAACGGAAATAATTTCTTTGCGGGAACGATTAACAGTGGAGTATATTTCTCTACTAATAATGGAAGCAGCTGGACGCAAACAACCTTAAACAATAAAGATATTCAGTCACTTGCAATATTAGATGATAAAATTTATGCTGGTTGTGGAAACTATGATGGTATTTATGTCTCAACAAATAGTGGAAGTACATGGTCGCTAACTGGATTAGGTACTGGTATTGTTTATTCTATTGTCGCCATAGGAAACAATTTATTTGCGGGATGTTATCATTATGGCGTTAAATTTTCAACCAATTATGGAGTTAACTGGTATTCGACAGCACTAAATGATAAAACCGTACCTACACTTGCTGTAAGCGGCAGTAATTTATTGGCAGGAACAAGTAGCTCGGGTGTATATCTTTCAACAAATAATGGCGGCAGTTGGACACAAACTTTGAATAATGGATATATTCATTCTATAGCAGTATATGGTAATAATGTCTTTGCCGGAACTTATAACAGAACCATTTATTTCTCCACGAATAATGGTAATAGCTGGACTCCGACCACTTTCAATAATGCAAATGTTAATGCTCTTGCGGTTATTCGGAATAATGTATTTGCAGGAACAAATTCAGGTATATTTCTATCAACGAATAACGGAACGAACTGGTCGCAAGTGAATCAGGGGTTTGTTGGGATTCCAAATACATTTTCACTTTTAATTACAAACAATAACATCTTTGCCGGAACAATGGGTAATTCTGTCTGGCGGCGTCCACTTTCAGAGCTTGTAGGCATTCAAAATGTTAGTACAGAAGTTTCCGAAAAGTACTCTCTTGAACAGAATTATCCGAACCCGTTTAATTCCACAACAAATATAAGATTTAATGTTGCTCCTTATTTGTCATTTCCGAGTCCCCGCAATGTTCTTGAGCGGGGATCAGGAGGGAATCCATTTGTAACCCTAAAAATATATGACATGCTCGGCAAAGAAATCGCAACCCTTGTGAACGAATCCCTCCAGCCCGGCACATATTCCGTTGACTGGAACGCTTTCGAATATCCAAGCGGAGTATATTTCTACATATTACAGACAGGTAGTTTTACAGACACAAAACGTATGACGTTAATAAAATAGAGGCTGCTGAAATCTAATTTGTACGGAATGTTATTTGGGTCACAAAAGAAGCAGGTTCATAGAAAGTTCATAACTTTAACGCAACAAAAAAGCCGTTTATCCGAACGGCTTTTTTGTTTATATTAAAATAATTCAATTTATTATTTCACTATCGCAACACGCTTGGCAATGTTACCCGTCTGTGTTTCAAGCCTTACAACATAAACGCTGCTCGGCAAACCTTTTGAAAGCCAGTTTCGTTCATATTCGCCCGCCCTCAGGTATTCATTCGCAATCACGTAAACTTCTCTGCCAAGCAGGTCATAAACGCGAATTCTTGCATAGCCATCCGTCTTAATCCTGAACTTTATCAGCACTTCTGGATTAAAAGGATTAGGATAAATCTCCATAAACTCGTAAGAATCAACCTTCACGGGATTACTTACGATGCCTGTCAAAGTTTTTATCGGCAGGTAATCAACATAACCTAATGTCGAACTGTCCGATTTATGAAATATATGCGCTTCAACTGAGTCTAAATTGTTAGTTCCCCAGTAATTATTTTCAGCCTTTATCGTATCAGGTGTGTTATTGTACAAATCGTATATTTTTCCCGTGTTTCCATTGCCGTAAATATTGTTCAGCCCTTGGTCAGTCGTATCAGGAGATGTAAGATTTCCTAAATTTGGTTTCGCAGTATTCTGAATAGTAACGCCCCATAGATTCCCGCGTACCGTATTCCTTGTAACAATAACGCTCGATGTCGTCCAGCCTCCCGCAAAATTAAGTCCGCTGCCGCCAAGTGCAGGATTTCCCTGCGTGTTACAACTGTCAATTATATTATTATTAATGTAAGCCGTTATACCTCCCGCGAGAATTCCAATACCATATCTGTTATGTTTGATAATGTTATTTTCAATTATCATAGAAGGTATTCCGCCTATCGGTAGAAAAGCTATTGCACCCGAATTAGTAGATGCCCTTAAAATCTGATTGTTTCTTATAATAATAGTTTGAGGTGCTCCCGCTCCAAGACTAATCTGAGAGTAGTTTCCGTTCGTTACATTATTGCCATAAATTAAATTGTTAATAATAGTTGGTGAAGAAGCAATGTTCGAGCCTGAACCAATCGCTGAACGGTAACTTCCGAATATCGTGCAATTGGATATCACAGGATTTGATCGGTAAAGATAAATTGCTCCGCTGCGTGCACCCGAACCTGAATAAGTATTGTATCTTATAATCGAGCTGTCAAGCAAAGCATCACTGTTAAAGAAATAGATTGAATTGGCATGTTCAAATATCAGATTCCTCATAACCGAAGCGTCCGACAGTGAATCAAGCCGGAATCCCATGTACTTGCTCGTCGTGTCAATCGCCGTGAACTTAACAGAGTCAGGCGGATTAATTATAAGCGTACCATAAATTGTGAATAACATCGTCCCTGCAACTTTGACCATTGCATTGTTAAGTATCTTCAGCGTGTCTGAATTTTGTAGAGTTATATTATTATTAAATAAATACGAACCCCCGCTGAACGTAACCGCACCCGCTGAATTTGCAACGAGGCTGTCCAGTGTCCAGACTTTTCCCGTTCCCGGAGTAATGTACTGAGCAAATGACAACGATGAAAACAACAACGGAATTATTACCGCCAAAATGATTTTTCTTCTCATGATTAGTTTAATTTTATTAATATTATACTATTTATAGGGTTATAAGTTCCAAATTAAATCATAACAAATTAATCTTATTATGACTAACTTTCACCACGTAAATTAACAATTAAATATACTTAGTGTAATGCAAATCAAAATGAACATTCCTTACACAAGTCTTAATGGATACAATGACTTGTTCATAGATTATTTGACTAAATTCGAGAAAGTATCACAGTTTTTCACCTTTACGCCCGACGGTCAAGGAATTCTTAATTCTATAAATGCGAAGAAAGAAAGCTATAACAACGAAAGAATTAGCAGAATCGAGCTTGCTGAAATCCTAAAAACACAGAATAAGTTCTTCAATTCCGGTGAATCAACATTTCTGAACATAGAATTCCTGAAGGAAGAAAATACTTTTGCTATAGTTACAGGACAGCAGATAGGAATGCTCACTGGAAATTTATACACTATCATCAAAGCATTAAATGCCGTGCAGCTATCGCGTTCACTTTCCGCTAAATATACAGATTATAAATTCGTCCCTGTGTTCTGGCTGGAAGCTGACGACCATGACTTCCTTGAAATAAATAATGTCAATGTTTTTGATTCTTCCAACGCTGTTAAAAACCTTAGCTATTTTGAAAAAGGAGTTGAAAAAGAAAGGTATCTGACTCCGACAGGCAGAATTGTGCTCGACAGCCACATAGAAGTCTTCAAGCAAATGCTTAAAGATTCTTTACTTCAGACTGAGTTTACGGATGAGCTTTTCGATTATATTAACAGGTCATACAAAGAGGGTATTGACCTTATAACTTCTTTTGCAAGATTCTTTAATTACATGGCAGGCGATAAGGGTGTAATATTCTGCAATCCGACAGATAAAGAATTGAAAAAGATGATGATACCTGTTTTTGAGAAGGAGCTTAATACTTATCCTCATACTTGTGAAATGATTGTCGATACTTCCGCAAGGCTTGAAAGCAAAGAATATGAGCCTCAGGTAAAGCCAAGGTCGATAAATATATTCTATGCTCATAATAACAGCAGGCATCTTGTCGAAATAAAGGAAGGAAAGTTTTCGTTAAGGCACACACGCCAGAAGTACGAGAAGGAAGAGCTCTTCCATCTGCTTTATACAAATCCCGAAAACTTCAGTCCTAACGTGATATTAAGACCTGTGTGTCAGGACTATCTGCTTCCAACAGTTGCATACATAGGCGGACCTTCTGAAGTCGCGTACTTTGCGCAGTTCAGGGACGTTTACAACTTCTTCGATATGGAAGTGCCCGTTGTTTATCCGAGGACTTCAATTACTATTCTGGAAAAAAGGGTAGAGGCGTTTCTTGAAAAGTTTGATTTTGGTTTTGAAGAACTCTTTGACGAAGAAAATGTTTCGAGAAAACTGCTCGGAAAGTTTAACGCTGTTAATATTCAGGAAGTATTTGGAAACTTTGAAGACGACCTGAACGCTGTAATGTACACCTACAGTCTTAAGCTGCATGATATTGACAAGAATCTTATGCAAAACCTGAGGAACAAATACGATAAGTTTCTGGAAAATCTTGCCGTGAGCAAAAAGAAGTTTGAAGAATCACAGATTAAACAAAATGATTCTACGGGTTCAAAACTGAGCGGTATAATAAACAGCGTTTATCCTAATGGAAAACCACAGGAAAGAAGCATCAATATTTCATATTTCCTCAACAAGTACGGATTTGAATTTCTTAACGAACTTTTCAATACAATAGAGATTAATAAATTCTCGCATCAGGTTATTTCAACCGACAGCATGACAAAAACTGACCAGCCAAGATTGTTTTGATCGATGAAATTAAAATACTCGTTATACGGCTTTCTTCTTTTGGAGATATCGTCCTGACTTTCCCTTTCCTAAACGAATTGAGAAGATTATATCCTAACGCAGAGATTGACTTTGTTGTTAAAGATCAGTACTCTGAACTTGTAAGATTGCACAATAGCGTTAATAATATAATCGTGTACAACGAAAGTATAAAGCAAAAGCTGAATGAAAATAAGTACGACGTTGTTTTTGATTTGCAGTCCAATCTTAAGAGCCGCGGAATTCGTCCATCAAACAGTAAAGTATTCCGAGTGCGAAAAGAAACCTGGAAGAAGCATTTACTTGTTTACACTAAGATTAACCTTCTTAAAGAGCCGATTCCTGTTTACAGGAAATATCTTAACACACTTAAAGAATTTAACGACAGCGTAAATACAGAGTTCACAAAATCTAATCTCAAAATATCTAAGACAAATTTTATTCAGAGAAATTACGCTGTTATCTCTCCGTCATCAAAACACTTTACAAAAAGGTATCCAAAGGAATTATACGTTGAGTTGTTAAAGAATGTAAATATAAAGATTGCATTTACTGGTGATAATAATAAAACCGATAAAGAAATTTGTAGCTATCTCGAGTCAAAGATAAAGAACAGTTTAAACCTTTGCAGTAAGCTGAGCTTTTCTGAACTTGCGGGGCTTATATCTGAATCAAAATTTGTTTTGTGCAACGATAGCGGAGTACTTCATCTGGCAGAGGCTCTAGGAAAAAAGACATATGTTACATTCGGCAGTACAGTAAAAGAGTTCGGTTTTTTTCCGCAGCTCGATACAACAGAAGTTTCCGAAATACTCGGGCTTAAATGCAGACCTTGCTCGCACATAGGACGCAGTAAATGTCCGAAAGGTCATTTCAAATGCATGAAATTGATTGGTACTGATTTAATAAATGAAAGAATAATGAGGTTTGCAAAATGAAAATTTATTTAAAAAAGAATGAAGAACGACGCCTGAAGATAGGGCATCAATGGATATTTTCAAATGAGATAGAAAAGATAGACGGCGAGATTATAGACGGCAGCGTTGCAGAAATCTTTTCAGACAGAGGTACGTTTCTGGGCAAAGGTTATTATAATAAGCATTCACTTATAGCTTACAGGCATTTATCTGATTCCCAAGAAGAGATCGATATTAACTTCTTGAGAAAAAGAATTAAGACAGCAGAACAGCACAGATTGAAAATCTATCCCGAAAGAAAAACGTTCAGGCTTTGCAATAGTGAGTCCGATTTCCTTCCCGGACTGATTATTGACAAGTTTGATAATGTCTATTCCATTCAGATATTCTCAAAAGGAATGGAAAAATTTAAGGATGATGTTGTCGCTGTGCTAAAGGATGACTTCAAAGCATCCGCGGTTTTTGAAAAGAATGATAATGAGCTGAGAGTTCTTGAGGGGCTTGAAAAAACAGAAGGGGAGCTTTACAGAAGCGGCGATATAAAAGATGAAGATTTCATCGTGGATATAGACGGTATCAAATATTCTATCGACGTGCTTAAAGGTCAGAAGACAGGATTTTATCTTGATCAGGCATTCAACAGAATGAAGATTAGGCAATACGTTACGGAGAATTCAGAAGTCCTTGACCTCTTCTGCAACGAAGGGGGATTTGCTCTTAATGCTGCATATGCAGGATGTAAGAAGATAACTGCAGTTGACTCATCTGAGCACGCTGTAGAACAAGGCTCTAAGAACGCAAAGCTTAATGGCATTGAAGGTATAAACTTTATTTGCGAGGATGTGAATAAGTACTTTGATAATGTGTTTCAGTCAAATCAAAAATATAATCTCATTGTGCTCGACCCTCCCTCGTTCACAAAATCAAGAAAGAACGTTCCGTCAGCAGTTAAAGGATACATAGAACTGAACTACAAAGCAATGAGGCTTCTGCATAAGAATTCAATACTTATGACTTACAGCTGTTCGCACCATATTTCAGAGGCACAGTTCGACGATATACTCGTGAAATCAGCCGCTGAAGCAGGAAGGAAAATACAGATAATTGATTTTGCAAACAGTTCATACGACCACCCTGTTTTGCCTCAAATGTCTGAAACAAAATACCTAAAAGGATATGTTATATTTGTTAAATAATTATATAAAATCATCTATGAAAAAATTGTTATTTATCCTGTTACTGTCAGTTACAGTAACATGCGTGTTTGCGCAGAAGAAATACACTTATGAAACATTTGACAGTGACCCGATGGGTACGAGAATCTATAAGCTCGATAACGGACTGACTGTTTTCATGTCTGTAAATAAAGCTGAACCCCGAATAACGACAAGGATAGCCGTAAAAGCGGGAAGCAAAAACGACCCGTCCGACGCTACCGGACTCGCACACTACCTCGAGCACATGCTGTTCAAGGGAACGAGCAATTTCGGAAGCAAAGATTTCAATCAGGAAGGTAAACTCATTAATGAGATTATCGACCTTTATGAACAGCACAGAGCAACAACCGATGAGCAGCAGAGAAAAATGCTTTACAGAAAGATTGATTCTGTTTCTTATCTTGCTTCGGGTTATGCAATACCGAATGAATACGATAAGATGCTCGCTTCTATCGGTGCTACGGGTACTAATGCTTATACATCAAACGAACAGACTGTTTATACGAATGAAATCCCTTCAAACCAGCTTACAAAATGGCTGACGATTGAAGCTGAGAGATTCAAAGAGCCTATTATGAGGCTTTTCCATACTGAACTCGAAGTTGTGTATGAAGAAAAGAACCGCTCTATGGATAACGGATCCTCTAAAGCATTCGAAAATCTGTATGCTGGTCTGTTCCAAAAACATACTTACGGTACGCAGACGACAATCGGTACTGTTGAACATTTAAAGAATCCCTCTCTTAAAAAGGTTATTAATTATTTCAATACTTACTACGTTCCGAACAATATGGCTATTATTCTTGCAGGCGATTTTAATCCTGATGAAGCAATTAAGCTAATCGATGAAAAGTTCGGTAGCACACCGTCAAAGGTAGTACCTGAGTTTATTCCTGCTGTCGAAGAACCAATAGCAAGTCCTGTCGAAAAAACAGTTTACTCTCCGGAAGCTGAAAGTATTCTTCTCGGATTCAGGCTTCCGGGTGCGACGACAGATGAGTTCGACGTAATGTCAATGATGAGCAGTATTCTATATAACGGTAGTGCAGGACTTATTGACCTTAACATCGTGAAACAGCAAAAAGCGCTTAACGCCGCGGCATTTCTTGACGATATGATGGATTACAGTACACTCATTTTTTCAGCTACACCTCGTGAAGGGCAGTCGCTTGAAGAATTAAAAGGATTACTTCTTGCAGAAGTCGAAAAGGTCAGGAAGGGTGATTTTCCTGACTGGATGATTGAAGCAACTATCAACAACTACAAACTCGGCAGAGTAAGAGGTTTCCAGAGCAACGATTACAGGGCTCAGGCATACGTCAGCTCTTTCACAACAAACATCCCATGGGACAGATATTATACGTCGCTCGATAGACTTGAGAAAGTTTCAAAGCAGAATGTTGTTGACCTTGCAAATAAATACCTCGGAAACAACTATGTTGTCGTTTACAAGAAAACAGGCGAAGATAAAAGCGTGCAGAAGATCGTAAAGCCGGATATTACGCCCGTTCAGGTCAATAGGGAATCAGAATCATCCTTCCTTACAAAGATGGTAAAAGAACCTGTAACCGAAATCGCACCGCAGTTCGTGGATTACATTTCGGAGATATCACAGTTCAGTTTGAAGCCTGGCGTGGATGTTTACTCAATGAAGAACAAAGAGAATAATCTTTTTGAAATGGCATTCATTTTCGAATTCGGTAACAATGCAGATAAGAAGCTTTCGACTGCTTTAAGCTATTTAAAGCTTGTTGGTACAAAAGATATGAATGCAACAGAAATCAGTCAGGAATTCTACAGGCTGGGATGCAGCTTTAATGCTAATCAGTCCGGTGACAGGATGCAGATTTCGCTTAACGGTTTAAGTGAGAATTATAAATCTGCATTAAACTTATTAATGGAACTTCTTGCCAATGCTGTGCCGGATGAAGCGGCATATAAAAATCTGGTTGACGATATTCTGAAAAGCAGAACAAACGCCAAACTTTCAAAGAATACTATACTTCGCGGTGCTTTGACAAACTGGGGCATTCATGGTGCCATAAATCCGATGACAACTCAAATTACCGAAAGCGAACTGAAAAACATGAACCCATCAGAGCTTACTGATATGCTGAAAACACTCATCAGATACAAACACAGCATTACATACTACGGTCCGCTTGAAAAAGATGAGTTTGAGAAGACAACAGGTTTATATTACAAAACTAAAGAACTGCCGATGTCGCCTCCTGCAAACAGGAAATTCGAAGAACTTGCGACTACGGAGAACAAAGTATATTTTGTTGATTACAAGATGAAACAGGTAGAAATTATGTTCCTTCACAGAGGTGAAATGTTCGACGCAAAGAGCATTCCTATCATCACACTATACAACGAATATTTCGGCGGCGGTATGAGCTCAATCGTCTTTCAGGATTTGCGAGAAGCTAAAGCTCTTGCTTATTCTGTTTCATCACGGTACGGAATACCGGATTCAAAGGATAAAAACTTTATGATGACTTCTTACATAGGTACACAGTCTGATAAACTCGGCGAGGCAATGACAGGCTTTGATGTATTGCTGAATGATATGCCGATGAGCGATGTAACATTTGGAGCAGCAAAAGACGGCGTTCTGAAAAACATACAAACAGAAAGAATCCTTAGAAGCGATGTTCTGCGTTCTTATCTTTCTTCAAAGAGGCAGGGAATAGATTATGACATCAGAAAAGACGTTTACGAAAACGTGAATAAATACAACCTTAATGATGTTAAATCATTCAATGATAAATATATAAAAGGTAATAAATACGTCTATCTTGTTATCGGGGATAAAAGTAAGCTCGACTTCAGCATTCTCGAAAAATACGGCAAAGTCGAAGAGCTCACACTCGAACAGGTCTTCGGATATTAACAATAATCTTTTATTTTTAAACATCTCAAAAATAGGCTGTAAGCAATTACAGCCTTTTTAATTTTTGAGAATCTTCTTGGCTGGGATCTAACCCTACAGTCCAGTTTTTGACGGAGGAGCTTTAGAGCACATGTCATCCAAGTTTGTGCGCTTTTAATTTACGCCGACTCATCGGGGAATTCTATTTATCTGAATTCCAAACATTCAGCTATCAATAATCAAATAAATATTTTATTTAAAGTGAAGCATATTAAATGACTTGACATTTAATATTAATACTTATACGTTTTAACGGGAATAAAAACAAAACATCAACCTTAATTGTATAAATTATGAAAAAATTAGTTTTACTATTATGTCTTTTCTTAATGAGCGTTACATTAATAAAAGCACAAGGCTGGAATTCCTATAATACTGGTGTTCCCTACTCGCTGTTCGCAGTCGATTTTTACAAAAATGATCTTAATCCTGCTTTAAATGAACTCGTCGGTGTTGCCGTAGGACAGGGAGGAACTGTGCTCAGAACAAGCGATGCCGGTGATTCATGGGCACTTGTTTATCAAAATATAGATATTTGGCTAAATGACGTGAAGTTTGCTACGGAGCAAGTTGTTTATGCCGCAGGAATGGGCGGTGTAATTATCAAATCAATTGATGCCGGTCTTACATGGTCTGTAATCAGACCTTTTGATACTCCTTACAATACTATCAGGGGTATTGCCGTAAGTCAGGCTTATGATTACAATTATGTGACATTTGTCGGTTATGCAGGTACTTATTTCGAAACACATAATGCAGGTGCAACATTTACAAAAAGAACCGACGTAACTCCTTGGACTATGCATTCTATTGATTACGTCTATGTGGCCTCAACTAATGATTTACGCGGTATCATTGCCGGTACTGACGGTTACCTGTGGTACACGACTAATCATGGTGTTAACTGGACCACAAATTATGGACCAAGAAATGCAGGTATATACGATTACCTGAACGATGTTGTCTTTGCTTCTAAGGATATTGCCTACATCTGCGGCAATAACGGTAGAATTATGTGGTCAACAAATTACGGTATGGATTGGGTCGTTAAACCATCATTTACTTCTCAGCACCTACGTTCAATCGATATGATAAAAACTGACCCGCCGACAAACGTAAAGAGAACAATTACAGTCTGCGGTGATAATGGAGTAATATTTACTTCAACGGACTGGGGAAATGTATGGTCGAATCAAACACCGTTAGGTGAAACAAGACATTTTTATGGTGTTTGTCTGAACGGTATTCATAGAGGTACTGTCATTGGTGAAATCGGAACAGGCGCAGGCAATACCGGTATGATGTACAATACAACAATGAATGGTATGGTGAGTGTAAATCCGATTGGTACAAATGTTCCTGAGAAATTCTCACTGAATCAGAACTTCCCGAATCCGTTCAATCCGTCAACAAAGATTAGTTTCGCTATGGCGAAAGCAGATCCTGTAAGATTGAGTGTCTTTGATATAACAGGAAAAGAAGTTTCCGTATTGGTAAATTCTACTTTATCAGCGGGTAATTTTGAGTTTACTTTCGACGGCTCTAAACTATCGAGCGGAATTTATCTCTACAGATTAATTACAAACGATTTTGTAGACACTAAAAAGATGTCTTTAATGAAATAATTATTTTTAGCTGTAGGTAAAATTTGTTACCGTTATAAATTCTTATCGCTTTTAAAGGACTGTCTCCTGAAAGACAGTCCTTTTTTATATATTTCTTATCTTTAGCCTGTTTATTTTTTATTTCACTCATCCATTAAGATTAGTTCCTTTTTCATTCCTTTACACTATAACATAATTATTTATATTTCCCTAATATTGTAAAGGAATAAATAAATATAGTAATGTGCATAAATATAAGTTACAGAATAATTTGTAATTTGGTTTTCATCAAAATAATAGAATTATATTAAAATGATAGACAAACAAAAACTTTTATCTGATTTTGCAAAGATATTCTCTGCAACCGAGACATCATTAAATGAAGGCATTGGAAGTAGGCTGATTAAGATTTGCTTAAGTGTTTCGCCTCATGCGACTGATAATGTTTTATCGCTTTGCGTGAAACTGAACTGAGAAATGATTAAGAGAGAATAAAAAATACCGACAGTGATTATGCACGGTAAAAAAGACAAGATATGTTCTTTTGATTTGGTGGAAAAGATGAAAGACGGGATATCAAATTCGCAAATTATTGCTTTCGAGAATTGCGGGTATAGTTTGTTTCCGGAAGAAATTGAAAAGTTTAATAGTGCATTGTTGGAGTATTTCAGGCTCTGATAATAAAATTAATACTTGAATAATATGATAAAATCATAATGCAAAACATTTAAAAGTATAATCTCTTTCCCGGTAAGAATTATCTCCGGGAATCAAAGATTACAATAATAATAAACAACAATCAATTAATCCGCTTCATAAGCCTCCTTTTTGGTAGGTTTGTGGAGTTTAAAAAAATTCAATTATGAGAACAGGTAAAGTAGAATATGGAACAATGGAAGGACTTTCCGTTGGTGTAATATCAAGTATTTTATTCCCACACGAAAAGGGTTCAATAACCCGCAGACAAATCATGGATAAAGGTCGTGATTATGTGGATAAACTAAAAACCAGGTTAGATGGATCTTTTGATTCAATTACAGATAAATTTAAATACACTAAAAAAGATGCTGAAGGATTAGTCAAAGAAAAAGTAAAATATGACAATAAAAAAAAGATGTAAAAATGCAGCGGGAAATAATAAACACGAAGGAGAATTTGATAAAAAACATGAAAAATCGTATATATCATTAAATTGTCAATAAAACATTTAAAACCATTGTTAACCGGCAAAAATATTGTAAGCAGGGCTAAATTATTTTATTTACGGTTACTAACCCCAGCATTATAGTTGGGGTTACACAAGGTTGTGTTTATTAATAATAAACTAATTAAAAACGAAACATGTGGTTTTACAAAACAGCAGAAGTAGTTTTAAAAGAACTAAGTGTTGTTCCGGCTTATGGCCTTTCTGACGAAGAAGCCTTAAGCAGATTGAAGAAATACGGTGTCAATAAACTACTGGCTGAAAAAAAGAAAAGTATATTCCTTATATTTTTTGCACAGCTTAGAAACTGGCTGATTTATATCCTGTTGGGAGCTGTGGTTATAACCATATTTATGGGGGAGTATGTTGATGCCGCTATAATTTTATCAGTTATAAATATTAATGCATTACTGGGCGTTATTCAGGAAGTCAAAGCCGGAAAAGCGATTGAAGCCCTTCAGAAACTAACATTCCCAAAAGCACTAGTTCGCAGAAACGGAGTAGTTATAGAGATTGATTCTGAAAATATCGTTCCCGGGGATATTCTTATCCTTGATGCGGGTAGAATAATTTCTGCAGATATTCGCCTGATTGAATCCAATAATCTTCAGGTCGATGAATCATCATTAACAGGCGAATCTGTTCCATCAGAAAAAGAAGCTTCCCTTATTCAAACTGACTTGAAAACCGCCTTGGGAGATCGGTTAAATGTAGGTTTTATGTCGACCATTATTACAAGTGGAAGAGGAATAGGAGTGGTAGTGGGAACCGGCATGAATACCGAAATTGGTAAAATCGCTTCCATCATTAATACTGAGGTCAAGTCAAGAACCCCGTTGGAAATACGTTTGGATAAACTGGGGAAAAACCTTGGAGTCATCGCAATTGTAATTTGTGTATTGATTTTCATTATTGCAATATTGCAGGGAAGGGATTTATCTGAAATGTTCCTGATGTCGGTTTCCCTCGCTGTAGCTGCCATACCCGAAGGCCTTGCTGCTATTGTGGCAGTAGTGCTGGCTATTGGTGTTACCAACCTATCTAAAAAAAATGCCATCATTAAGAAACTATCTGCAGTCGAAACTCTTGGTTCACTGAATATTATCTGTTCCGATAAAACCGGCACCTTAACGCAAAATAAGATGACTGTTACCAACGCCTTCACTCTTGAAGGTCTTATGCGGATCGGATTGGATAATACGACTTCAGAAGGATTAAAATTCCTGGCAAAAGCCATGATCCTTTGTTCGGATGCAAGCTATGACAATGGTGAAGGCACTGGAGATCCAACCGAAATAGCCTTGCTCATCATGGGCGATAAGCTGGGAATTGACCGTAAAGTACTGAAAAACAGCAGCAGGCGTATCGATGAATCAGCATTTGATTCTGACCGTAAGTTAATGTCAACACTGATTGAAGAAAACGGGAATTATGTGGTTTATACGAAAGGCGGCATCGGGAATCTTATTGAAATCTGCACTCATGTTTTAGACGGTGGAAAACCGATTCCCTTATCCGAGTCTCATAAAAAGAAATACCTTGATGCAGCTGTTTCTATGTCTGACGAGGCGCTGCGCACCCTTGGAGCAGCCTATAAGCCGGTAAAGGGAAAAATTAACCATTCTGAAATGGAAAAAGACCTGATTCTTGTTGGACTGGTAGGAATGCTAGACCCGCCAAGGGCAGAAGTTAAGGATTCCATTTTAAAAGCAAAAAATGCAGGAGTCAAAACGCTGATGATTACCGGTGATCATAAGAATACGGCTTTCGCCATTGCCTATCAGCTTGGAATTGCAGAAAAAATAGAGCAAACTATTACCGGTCAGGAAATCGATGAGTTAAGCGACCTGGAATTCGCTGAAAAGATTTACAATTTTTATGTTTTTGCACGTGTCTCCCCCGAACATAAAGTAAAAATTGTGAGGGCACTGAAATCCAAGAGCAATATCGTATCAATGACGGGTGACGGAGTCAACGATGCTCCTTCATTAAACACTGCCGATATCGGAGTTGCAATGGGCATTACAGGTACCGATGTAGCCAAAGGTGCATCAGATATGATCCTTACTGATGATAATTTTTCAACCATTGTTTCAGCCATCGAACAGGGAAGAAATATTTACAATAACATTAAAAAATCTGTAATATTTCTTATCACTTGTAACCTGGGTGAAGTAATTACTATATTCGTGGCACTGATAATAGGCTGGAAAGCCCCGTTGATTGCCACACAGCTCCTGTGGATAAACCTAATCACCGATTCTTTCCCTGCAATAGCGCTGGGAATGGATCCGGGTAATCCTGATGTAATGAAAGAAAAGCCGCGTCCTGCAGTCGAAAGTTTCTTTGCAAACGGAGCCGGTTTGCATGTTCTGCTCGGTGGATTTTTAATCGGGGTATTAACTATCACAGCTTACTTTTTTGGGTATTATGAGCATGGTTACACCCCTTTTGATAAGCAGGTACCCCAAAACACAATAGAATATGCCCGTACCATGGCTTTCATGGTGTTGGTGGTTTGTCAGTTGGTTTATTCAATGGCTCTGAGGAATGAACGGAAATCCATTTTCAGGATTGGAGTCTTTTCGAATAAATATCTTGTAGGAGCAATTCTGATAGGCTTTGCCCTTCAACTGGTTGTTGTTGGGATACCGGCTATAAAAAGTGCATTTCACTTGCAGATGCCTGATATGAGGGCATGGGGAATTATTCTTGCTCTGGGATTTACCCCATTGGTTTTAAATGAATTTATTAAACTATTTATCAGAGTTTCTAAAAAGCGGGTGAAAATAGTGTGACTATTAATTAAATAAATACAATAACAGCTTGACATGAAAAAATAGTGTTATATTTCATCAATTTAAAAAACTTATTATTACGTTTCATTTTTATAATCTGTTATGCTTAATGCTAACTTACGACATCTCACTTTGTCTACCAGTAAATGACCAAACAATATTATTCTTCAACAACTAGAACGAATCCGAAAAATTCATAGAGTGGATGCATTCCGTTTTAACTTCCGCCTGTAATAAAAACTAAAACCAAAGAAATGGATATGGCAAATAAATTAGTTGAGCAGGAAACCGAGAAAATCAGCATTGCAAAATATAAAGACACTTATACCGCCAAACTTATGAAAATTATTAAGAAGAAATCGAAGGGTAAAAAAATATCTATTCCTAAAATGACATTGGTACCCAAGCAAAACGACAGCTTAATGGATATGCTTAAAGCAAATATAAGTACTAAAAAAATAAATCAGCATAGTAAACTGCCCGAAAGGTTTATATTTATTCTTTTAAAGGAAGACGTCTTGCAATTACAAGTAAAAATATTCTTGCGTTTTGTGGAAAGGGCAAGACTTTTCTTACTGTTAATATTCTTATACCGCAATAAATGTGCCCCTGAGTTCTGCGTGCACTGGTCGATGTTTAATCAAATACTTTCGCATCGCATCTATAGTTCTTTCTGTCTGATTTTCTCGATTACGTCCATATTTTTGAGGTACACCTTGCATCGTGACGAATGCCGCACTGTAATACTTGTCGGGCTGTATTTCTTCGTTGCCTGCAAATATTTTTTGAATACGAGTACCCGGGGGATTTTCAATCTTAAAGTAAACGTTAAGACCCAGACAACGTTTGATGGATCCTCCTATTTGTTTATATGCGTCGCACGAAAACGTTCTTTCAAGGTTCTCCTCCAGCATTGACTTTACTTCCTCTCCCGTTAACTCTATTGTTGAGACTGGTGGATTCATGGGAATAATGTTGTAAAGGTCATTCAAGGTTATCTGTCCTGGAATTATTGGTGCACCGTAGCGCCAGCCGTTCGAAAATGCCAGTTGAGCACCGGTGCTTTCAAGCAAAGCCTGAAGAAGGAAATTGTCCATAGTAGTCTCCATGGTTGTTCCTCGGTTGAGTGCTGTGGATGTTTCACCAACAACCTCAGCAAGCTCATTCTTGATAGGTGCAAGGGCATGCTTCACAAGTTCAGAAACAATTGGGTCAGGTTGTATAGTTGCTTCGACTTCAATCAACTGATGACGATAATCAACAATTTGTCCGCCGTCCACCTCAAGGTCTAAGCGGCCCAAAAAAGAACCATGACAGCCTGATTGTATAACAATAGTTTTTCCAATGAGAACCGGTTTGTAAAGACGGTTATGAGTATGGCCGCTGAGACAAACATCGATGCCTTTTACTTCAGACAAAAGCTTCATATCCTGAGTGAAGCCGAGATGTGAAATCAGCACAATCAAATCAATCTGTTCCTTGGTGCGAAGCAAATCAATAATTGGAGGAAGTTCATCCTTACCCAATGTAAAATATATACCTTCACTGTAAGATGGCGGCATAGTCTTGTCCACAATATTCGAAGCTATTCCGATAAGTCCTATACGTAATCCGCCAATCTCTTTTATAGCATACGACGGAAAAACCGGCTTCTTAGTCACTTTATCAAAGACATTATTTGACAGCATCGGATAATTAAGTTCTGAAACCCGTTGCTTAAAAACTGTTGGACCATACGCAAATTCCCAATGAGTTGTCATGGCATCAAGTCCCAATGAATTTAATATAGGAATAATAGCTCGTCCTTGTGTGGCTATAGCAGGATAAGTGCCATGCAGTGTGTCACCGCAGTCGCAAAAGATACAATTTCCATCACTTTCTGCACGAATATTTTTTACAATTGTGGCAATACGTGCATAACCTCCGGCTTGCCGGTACACTGTTTGGTCACCCATCCAAAACATCTCCTGATGGATATCAAAATAAGCATGGGTGTCGTTCATTTGAATTATGGTGAGACTTGCTTTGCTTTTTGATTTCATTTTAATACTTTTATTATATGCTGTAAATAAGATATGCTACAAGAGAAATACCTATAGATAGTACCAATATGGTAAGGAGTATGTCAAGTATCGATGATGGTTGATAGGTATCTGAATCTATTTGTCTTTCAACTTTTTTGTACCTCAGAAATGCGAATAAGACAAGTAACGTACCCATACCTACAAGAAATATACCAATAACAGCAGAGTATCCATGCGAAACTGGTATCGTATTTTCAGTGGTGGATTTCCCCAAAATAATTGACATTTCTTTCATGAAAAAGGCAAACTTTTCGACAACAAAACCAAATGCCATTATCCCAATGCTTGTCCTAATCCATGCAAGAAATGTTCTTTCATTCGCCATGTGGACACGGCGGTTACGAACTTTTGATGACTCCTTATTTTCAGTGATCTCATTCATAATTCTAATCCTTTAAATATTTAATATACTGATCAAGTGTGCCTCGCCACAACTATCTGCTTTTAAGAAAATTACACATACTTCCAATATTATCATAGTCATAAAAACCATTTTTAAATACATGAAAATGTGTGTCGGATTAGTGCTAATTAATCCATTAGGATTAGTTCCTTTTTCATCCTACTGAGCTATAATATAATTAACCTCATTTATCTATTTTATTTAAATATTTAAAAATTAAAACAGTTAATAGCGAGTTTTAAACTAATAGTAGTTGTTCAACAAATAATAGTTCCGCTTTGTACAGTTTATGAATAAAAGTAGTAAAGGAGATTTAATCAAATGATAAAGTTAATAGAAGATATATTTTTTACAGAAATAATAGCTCATAATGCATTCTCACAAGGTTCTGATTTGAACCCGGAAGATATTTACTGTCGGTATGAAAACGGGAATCTTGAATTACGAAATGCGGTGGATGAATCAGCAGGTGAAGACAAATTAAGATTCGAAACCTATAATTCTTCCTGTAAGGACTCTGCAAACAAGCCCAACGGTGAAAGCAGTGTCCGTGAGAATATTAAGGATGAATATTATCGATGAACATTTTAATAATAAACATATGAAAGTTCTAATTGTATTAACGTCCCATGATGAATTGGGAAATACAGGCGAGAAAACAGGTTTCTGGATAGAAGAATTTGCTGCGCCATATTTTGTTTTATCAGATGCAGGTGTAAATCTTACTATTGCATCCCCAAAAGGAGGGCAGCCCCCCATCGACCCTAAAAGTGAGTTACCCGAAGCCCAAAGTCCATCCACTAAAAGATTTTATTCAGACCAGGATTTAAAGAATGTTTTAGCGAATACGGTAAAATTGTCTGAGGTAAATCAGTCAGATTATGATGCGGTCTTTTATCCCGGCGGACATGGTCCGTTGTGGGATTTGGCAAACGATAGTAATTCTATTTCATTAATCGAAGACTTTTACAGTCATGATAAACCAATAGCTTTTGTTTGTCATGCTCCGGCTGCTTTGATTAAAGTGAAAACTTCTGACGGTGCGCCTTTAGTAAAAGGAAAAGAAGTAACAGGGTTTTCAAATTCAGAGGAAGATGCTGTTAAACTTACAAACATAGTTCCTTTCCTTTTAGAAGACGAAATGAAGAAATTAAATGCACATTATAGCAAAGGACCGGATTGGGGTTCATACGTAAAAAAAGACGGTCTTCTAATTACAGGACAAAATCCGGCATCATCAGAAGAGGCAGCTATAATACTATTAAATACTATTAAGGAAATCAAAGAAAAGACGGTCGACCTGTTAAACAGAGTCTCGTTTTAATCAAATATAAGGTTTAATCATATTTTAAAACATTAAAATAAATACTGTTATGAAAAGAAGCTTAAAACCGGCTCTCAAAGAAATTGAAGATGGTAACTTGAAAAATGCATTACAGTTGTTAAATGAAATAATATCAAAAGATGATAATCACTATGATGCATACATAAACAGAGCAAAAGTTAAGAGGGAATTAAAAGATTTTAAAGGTGCTATGGTTGATTACAATAGATTGTCTGCTCTATATCCCGATAGAGCGGAAGTATTCAACAACAGAGCTAAATTGTATTTTATAATGTGCAATTATGAAAAGGCTATACTTGATATTAATAAAACAAATGAACTCTATCCTGATAGTATATTAGTATTATTGAACAAAGGAAAAATAGAATGCAAACTGAATCTATATGAAGAAGCAATCGAAAGTTTTAGTTGTGTAATAAAATTAGATTCTACCTTACTACCGGCATATTTTAAAAGAGGATTGATAAAAGAAAAGTTAGGTGACTTTCAGGGAGCCTTAAGTGACTATTCATACGTGATTAAAAATAATAAGAATTGTTTAAATGCATATTACAGACGCGGGAAACTTTTGATTAATTGCATGAATGATGAAGTTAACGGGAATAAAGACTTAAGCCTTATTTTAAAACTTTTACCCGATAAAATAGAAAGACAGCGCAAAAATGAAAATGTTTACCAGCAATTAGATACCATATAACAAAATTTACTTATTCTATATATAATAACAGTTTTACGATTAATGATTTAAAATATACAAAAATGGAAAAGACAGACGTAATGACACAGACAAGATGGTCTATTGACCCGGAGCATAGTGAAATTGGGTTTGAAATCGATTTTACTGTAAAACACTTAATGATCTCACACGTTAAAGGTATCTTCAAAACATTTGATGCAAATATATATACACATCTTAACGATTTTACAACTGTTGGCATTGATATATGGATAGACGTGAATTCAATATCAACAGGTGATAGAAAGCGCGATGAACATTTAAAAAGTGCTGATTTCTTCGATGCACAAAACCATAAGCAAATAACTTTAGTCTCGAAAGAAATCGAAAAATCAGATTCTTCTATTGACCATGAATTATGGGGAGAACTGACAATGAAAGGCATTACAAAAAGCATAAAATTAAATGTCGAATATAGCGGAATGTTAACCGATCCATGGAAAAATGAAAGAGCCGGATTTATGATTACTGGAAAAATCAAAAGAAGTGACTGGGGAATGGTCTGGAATACTATTCTTGAAATAGACGATTTGATGGTGAGTGATGAAGTAACAATCTCCTGTGAAGTCGAACTGATTAAAGTAGATCAAAATGGGCTGACTATGCAAGTCGAACCCGCAGTTGAGATTAATAATTTAAATGACTCGTTTCTTCTCAACGATTTAGTTGTGATTAAACAATATATTTAAATACAAATTTTAAAATTTAAACAATATTAATGAATAGTATGGAAGAAAAAGATGAAAAAGGGAAACCTTCTCAGGAGAATGATGAAAGAGAAGTTAAAAAGGAACTTCCGGGATATCCCCTGTTTTCCGCAAGACAACAATCTTCTAAAATAAATATTTGTATTATTAGTAGTTTATAATTTTGAACTTGTAATTTTGGGTGTCCCGTGGCTATTT
>Ga0172380_10003504_pt1 | contig 21471 bp, 25 predicted proteins | sample Leawe162metaG_FD_119747 | JGI IMG/M metagenome (GOLD analysis project Ga0172380, IMG submission 119747) | Leachate microbial communities from a municipal landfill in Southern Ontario, Canada - Leachate well 162 metaG | ecosystem: Engineered > Solid waste > Landfill > Unclassified | place...
AGGAGAGAAACATACGGTATATAAAAAAGCTGGCATCACTGCCGATAAGACGCGCTACCATGTCGACCTCTTCCCTGTCGTATCAGAGGTTTATGCCGATGATGTACTCCTGTTTAAAGACGGACTCTATATCGTCTAACGTCTCGTCTTCTACTTTCGCGTTCCATCACGCTTAAAGAAGGTCCAAATGTAGTATTGCTCCACCTTCTCTCGCGCCCAAGCTGTCTTTCGCAGAAAGGTAAGGCTCGAATTCACACTCGGGTTTTGTATAAAACATTTGATGCGGATTTGCTGTCCTAATTGGTCCCACCCATAGTGCACTACAAGCTCCTCAACAATAGTTTTGAGGGTGATTCCATGAAGCGGGTTATGTTTCTGAGGTGGCATACCGATTGTCGTTTATTTCAACTTCCGCGCAAGGTCAAGCGTATCATCGATGCGTATCTGCGACACAAACTCAGGGACGTGTGAGACGAGTATCATCGCACCCTCGTATGCGTGAAGCGCTTTAGCAATTACCGGTATATGTCTGAAGTTTATGTGGTTTGTCGGCTCATCAAGAATGAGAAGACCCGGCTTGAGTAGTGTAAGACGCGCGAAGGCGACAAGACCTTTCTGGCCTTCCGAAAGTCTGCCAATCGGTGTATTAATTACATCTGAGGTCAGAAGAAAGCCCGCTCCGACCGCACGCGCATCTTCTTCTATCTTCTTTTCCATAACTTCCATCAAGCACTGGAGTACTGTTTGATCAAAATCAAGGTTCGAGAAATCCTGTCGGTAGTACCCAATCTTCACGCCACTTGCCACCTTCTCTCCACTCGCGTGTCCCGATGCAAGCGACTCAAGAAGCGTCGATTTTCCAATACCATTTGGGCCCACAATCTGGAGGTGCTGTCCACGCTTCAGTGTAAGGTCACATTCGACATCCTTTGGTGTGTGATTGCGTATCACTTTATAAGAGCTGAGCTTCATTACCTCAATCGGAACGCCTGATTGTGCTGGAATCACGAACGGACGAATCGTACGATCCTCCTTGCGCACCTCCACCTTGTTCTCTTCATATTCCTCAACCTTTTCACGCATACGCTTTGCAACCATGCGCATTCCACCTCCCTTATTCGCAAAGAAGTTCGCCTTGTCTTTATTTTCTTGAATCTCCTTTTCAAGCTGGGCGTTCTTCCGTTTCTCCTTTTCAACGCGTGCAGCAATCTCTTCCACCACATCGTGGTAGTTACCATCATATTGCTCTATCTGCCGTGTTTGCGTATTGAGATAGAGGACACCATGCGTAAACGCATTGAGAAAGTCGGCATCGTGGGAAATCACGACCACGGTCTTCTTATATTCTTTAAGAAACTCAGTGAGATGCGCGATACCTTCCGTATCAAGATTATTGGTAGGCTCATCAAGTAATAGTACGTCAGGCGCTTGGATGAGGGCAGAGGCAAGGAGGAGTCGTGCCTGTTGCCCACCTGAGAAACTCCCGATGAGACGATCCTTAAATGTCTCTTTTGCTGGCGATACACCCTGTGTAAGATTCACAACCTCAAGCACAGCATCGATGCGCGGATCAATATCATAGACCTTTTCAGTGAAGCATTTCTGAAAGAAGTCGCGCACACTGAGAATAAGCTCGTCTCGTGGAATTACCTGGCGTGAGACGGCAATGCTCGTGCGTGGCATCACGTTTATGTCTCCACTTTCTGGCTTCAAGTCACCCGTAATGAGCGCGAAGATAGTGCTCTTGCCTGCGCCATTTTGCCCCATGAGCGTAAACTTTGCTCCTCGTCGAATAGAAAAATCCGTCCCCGTAAGGATGGGTTTATTGGCATTATACTCGTATGAAACGTTATTGAACGTGATGAGCCCCGCACTGCGCGACATAGCGCCCCAGCTTACACTAGACGCCGAGCTGAAACAACACGACGCACGAAGTCTAAAGAACTACTGCGCCTGCGCGGTAATGTCGAAGGACATAGCAACCATGTCTGATACCGCATTTTCAGCAAGGTTCTCAAAGAAGTTGGCAGAGCTTGAGGTTACACCCCACTGTGTGCGGTCGAATTCAAAACTCGCTTTTGCATGGAGTACATCTTCCGCACCAAGGTAAATGGTTGCGGGGAACGTTAATGCATGAGTCTGCCCTTTCAATGTCAGGTCTCCTGTGACTTCATAGATGAATGTCGTATCGCTATCTGCACGTGGCACCGCAGAGGTAATGGAAAACGTTGCGGTGGGATATTCCGATACCGCAAACCATCGTTCACCCTTTAAGTGCTCCTCCAATGCGCCCTCTCGCCCTGGCTTTTTTGCAGTAAGACCCACATCGAGCATCTCCATATCAATGACAAGCAGGCCAGTCGCCTCTGTATCAGTAACCGTGACAGAACCTTCCTTTACACCGAGCGTACCGCTGTTTACATATCCTTCGATCAAAGGCTTTTTTGCAGACCAATTGATGGTACTTTTGGCAGGAATGACGGTGTACGAGCCGGTTGTAATCGCGTGCGAATCATTCTGTACCGCTACCTCTGAATGTTGTTCGCTCGTTTGAGGAATTGCATTAGGCTGCCAAAAGAAAAAACCAAGAGTTGCAAGAATAGCTAATACGACGAAGGCAACGAATACTTTCATTTTCATGGGTGTTTTGGAACAAATTACTTCTTCTCTTTGATCATCTTTTCCAGCGCTTGTTGCATGGTGCGGAGTTCCGACTCCCTATGTGCACGCTCTCCTTCTAATCTTTGCACCTCTGCCTGAAGCTGGTTGGCTGCTGTTTCCAATTCATGTAGTCCAGCTTGGATCACCGCTGTTTCCCTCTCCACCTTCTCGAGCTCCTTATGGATCTTCTCCGCCTCTGTCTTTTTGCGAGTAAGTTCTGGCTGACGACGCTTAATATCATCTTGCTTGCGTCTCAATTCCTGGCTCTTCCTCTGATATTCCTGCTCATCTTTCTGGATCTCTCTCTTCAATGTCTCAAGTGCCTGCGCTGATGGTGTATTCATACGTACGATACGTTACCTGTATGGAGCATTATACCCTCTTGGGCGACCGCCGCTAAGCTACTTTCTCAGATACGGAGCATGAGAGGAGCATGGTCTGAGACCTCGTCAGGCAATACTCCAAACTCTTGTACAGCCAGTCCTTGAGAGACGAAGGTATAATCTGCAAATTTCTCGGGCTTCGTATAGTACGAAGTTCTGGTAGAAGTTACACCCGATTCCTTTACCAAATTACGCAAGCCTGCGTTCTCCAAGATCCGAATACTCTCTGTATCAGGGAGCAGATTGAAATCGCCCGTGAGCACTACCTCCCCTTGAAGGGTCTCAATAAATTCCTTGATCTTTTCTGACTGGCTCAACCGATCCTCCGAATCTCCCTTTCCTTGTCCGTTCCATAACCCATGAAAATTGATAATGGTCAGTGGCGAACCGCTATAGTGAGTGGTCACAAATTGAATATTGCGTGCATGACGTCCTATGTCTCCTTCGGGTACATAGTCTCTGTATTTATGTACAAATATCTCGCCCTCGACCCTTACCTCAATATGCTTCTTTACGAGCATCAGAAGACCGTAATGATCTCCATAGTGCGGCCTAAAGTATTGAGCGAAGTCTGGCAAGAGTGCCGTGATCTCATCGAGTCCGTGCACCATGATCTTTGTAGGATCGAGTGGTGTACCGCCAACAATGCTCCCTATCTGGTTCGCATACGGCGCAGACCATATCTCTTGGAGGCAGAAGATATCAGTATCGTTCTCATACCGTTCGAAAAAACCGATAAGATCTTCTTTCCCCGCGCGACCTCCCCACGTATTGAGCGTAACGATCTGCATTCTTCAACTACACAAAGAGCGTGGTAAAGAGAGCGATGAGCAGGATGCTCACGAGGTGATGAGTGATGTCTGAGAAGAATTTTCTCAATGCAACTGAACCTTCGACATTTGCCCACAATAACTGTCCACCAACAACAGGCACCATGAAGCAGAGCCAATTGAACACAACGAAGCCAAGTGCCAATGGTACGGTGACACCATTCTGTATGCTCATGGACATGATGAACACCGTTGCAACAGAGGTGAGCAACGAGAGCGCCATCTGTGCCGCGTAGATTTTGAACATCTGTGGCTTTGCTTCTTCGATCTTCTGTTGCTGTTCATCGGGCGTCAGCTTGTCGAAACCCAAGAAGCGCATATGCGCCTTACCCATAGGGGTATTTGGTGAATACCAAAACGTGCCGACAACAATCGATAGTACGACACCTGCAAGCGAAAGTAGAAGTATGGTCATACACTATAAAATATACTCAAATAAGACACCTTCCAGTATACCAAAAGCGAACCTGACCCTACTTCAACCTGTCCACTAGCATAACGACTAGTATTCGATACGTTTACTACAAGACGCTGAACCAAGCCATGTGTGCGGGTTTCCATCCCAACACCATCCTAGATTCGGCTCTTTTTTTGCATTAATCCAAATAGCAGGAACTCTTTGATCAGAACCGTACTGCAAGAAACAAAAACAAACCAAAAGAAATGAAGAATAGGGGTGCTATTTCGCTCTGAAAAAGGTGACTTGAATGATTTGCTGGCTGTCGGGGTCCAGAACTTGTGTAGCAAGGCACCGTAAGGATATAACTCCGTCCCCTCTACTCCTTATAGGAGCCGTCTCGGTCTGTAGGGTCATTTTATGAATGATACAAATGAGACACAAAACACCCGTCTCGGTCTCTGTCTCACTTACAAACCTCGAAGCCTTTCAAGAACTCTTGGTACTCCGTTGGAAAGTTATGCTCCACTGCTCCATCAATGAGATAACCCAGATATTCTGCTGTGGGAAGTAAGTCATTATTGATCCTTTCCTCTAGAGCAACATACGTCTGGACTTCAGTGGCTTTACCCTCCACTTCAATCGATAGCGGTATTCTGACGTACCCATTTTCAATGCCATCAAGAGTCTTGAGTTGTTCATCTGATAGTCCATAGAGAACGCCGAGTACATCTTGCTGTTCAGTCGGCATAAGATTCGTCTTTCCTGTGCCGTCTGTACTCTGCTTGTTAAATGCGATGCGATAGTCTTTCAAGGTTGTAACTCCATGATCTGCCACCTCACCAACGCGCCCATCTTCAAGACGAGAACGTTTCATATTTGAACCGTATGCAAAATAAAGTCGAGACATAATAACTACTGATATACACAGAGATTATTGAAGATGGGATGTAAGACTTGAAATAACTGACCTAAAATAAGACCCATAAATGAGGCATACAGAATCAAAATTATGTATGAGTCCTTACCCTTGTTCGCATCTCTAAAAACCTTGAGCGCGCCTAGTTTATCAAACTCTCGCTTTGCATTAGGATCACCGAACAATTCTCTATACAAGCGCACAGTAAAAATGACGGTTATAAATATAAGGCTTATACCTATCAGGCTTTGCAATGAATCATCGGCAACTCTCTTGCTGATATCTAATGCACAATATGATTGAGCTATAAAGAGGATGAGGGATAGTCCTGCACCAATTACCATCAATGATCTAAAGACAGCCAGAGCTGCTAGTGACCATGTGAACAAAGTGATGAGTGCAAGTCCAATGAAAGAAAAGATAAGAAAAATGGTACTTACCTGCTTTTCCCAATGAGCGAACGCAAACGCGGTTAGAATTACTGTGACTATATACAAAACAAACAGTACGGCAAATTTTCTGTCAGTCTTCATTCTATTTACTATCTGTTTGATTTTGCTAAACATAGTTATTCTTTTGAGTTTTCACCGTCTTGCTTCGGAGGAACAGCAGGTGTCGTCGTGTTTAGCCTATCCAATAGCGATGGTGCGGCAATTGTTGGTTCTGCATGCTTTTGTGCCGGTTCATTTGACTCAGTTCCATTAATTTTTTTGTTATCGTCAGTCATATGCAATACATTATTAATTCCAAATAATACCAATAGTACCAGTCCCACAATCGTCGTACAGGTACTCAGGAAGTTCACGGCTTGGACAATTTTAGTCCATCTATTTGTTTCATCTGGTACTTTATCGGCGGGCATACCTGCCTTTACCCAATCCCTGACGTCTTTCTCATTTTTCTTGAATGATTGATCAACAAGTGTGAAAGCCAACAATCTAGCGATTATGGCAATCAGAAGCGAAATCCACGACCATATTAAAATACCAACGCTCGCCAATACATCGAAGCCCGAGATTGTAATAAAGCTAACAGAAAGCACAAGTGCCCCAGTAGTGACTTGCAGGTACGCTGTCTCACGTTTGCCAGCTTCTCGTATCTTTGCCTCACGAACAGCCGTAATGTGGTCATTTACTGCTTGTTTATTGTCGTTAATTTCATTCATATTAATTCAATCCACGTTTCATTAACTCAATCTCTTCATTGGTTCGCTTTTGTTCAAATGCAATTCTGCTATTCAGATAGTCTTCATATTCCTTTGCGAATTTCTTGATACGCGTGTCAGAGTCCTTTTTTAGGACCTGAATTTCCTGTTTCTTTCCTTCGTAGGCTCGCACAAATCCATCCTCACCTGTAACAACACCTGTCTGCGACAAGTAGCCAAACAAACTTCCTGACACCTCAACATACTCTTTCGTCCCTACATACTGCTTGATTAGTGCCTTCACAACTCCCCAAAGTGAAGGATCTCCTTCATATTTACCAAGAATGGAGAAAACAGTCTCCCGACTTTTTTTCGTACCCTTTTTGATAATAGTAATTAATGATTTTTCCAAAACTGGATCCAGCGCGGGGAAAATCTCCTCAAAAAGATGACTTGCTTCCCACTGGAATAACCAATTGTGTTTCTTGCCTCCGTCTTCATACCATGTAAGAATTTCAGGAACAATTACTTTTGCGTGAGGTCTCAAAGTTTCTCCTAAATGATGAAAGTTAAAAGGCACGCCGTCATACCTGTCATCTACCGACCTTCTCTTCTTTGATTTCATTTCTACTCTGTCATGAAAGAGATTGATCACTCTCTTAGGATTTTTATCAGCAATGAATTTGAGTATTTCTTCAGCCTGATAGTCAATTTGTGGTAGTAACAATAAACCATTTAACACTAACTCCCATTCTTTTTGTGTAAGGTCATTAAGAATGACACTGCTTTTAAACCACAAATTATCAACCCACCAAAAGTCTTTGTGCTTCGTTAGTTCCTTGATCACCTCAATAAAAGCGGGTTTTAGATTCTTATTAGTTGGATAATGGTGCAAAATTGAGCGAAAGATATTATTTAAAGCACGCGTATCATTCGCCCCCTTAGACTTATCAAGTATTTTGCGGAATAAATCTAAATCAAAATCATTGACAACAACGAAGATGAACCCCCATGTCGACAAATATTTACCCTCCTCAACCCACTGAGATATCATCTCCTTTGCTTTGTCTGGTTGAGTTTTCCAAATACCAATCAATAGACTTATAAGAAACGGCGACAGCTCTTTTTCATTTAACTCTATCAATCTAATTGCAAGTTCTGTCTTATCAGACCCCATTCCAGATAGAAATGTCTCAAAATATCCGTAACCGCCAGGATCAGAAGTGGAATGATTCTTTAGTACAAGCAATATCTTTTGGCGCCATTCCTCAAAGTTCGTATCAGAAATATCAGCCACAAACTCATTAACTTTCTGTGTCCTAGTTTGTCTATCAAGTTCAAAGTCATACTCAGGATTAAGTCGTCCATCGTAACCCACAAAAACCCTGAACATGTCATACGCAACATTAGATTTAATCGCTTCCTCAAGTTCATCAAGTTTTGGTGGGCGGTTTTTTGTGAATCGGCGTACAAACAAAATCTTTTGTTCTTCAATATCTTGAATTAACTCATTTTCTGCATCTGGCAATATTTCAAGATAAAAATTGATTATTTCATTAGTGTCATCAAGGACCATTTTCTCTAAGTCGTCACTATACAGATGACTATGGGGTGTTTGAGTTGCACCTTGTAAGGTCTGTAGAACTTTAGTCCTCATTGCTAAATCGTCCTTCAACAAATAACTCTTTTTTAAAATAGCAATCGCCCGTTTACGTACTGACTTAAGATCCTCAATAACAACCAAAGAACCGGAATGAAGAGTAAAAGTCTTATAATCAGGCATGGAGTGCCCCTCGAATGTTGGCTCTAATAATTCTTTCGTGACCGTGAGAACTATATCTATGTTCTTAAGTAAACGTTTGTTGCTCCAGTGCTCCATCTCATCCAAAATACATTTTTGAATCTTATAGTCCACTTGCTGGAGAACAAACAAATTGAATTGAGCAACATGTTCAAATGCTTTTATAACTTCCGACTGGAGTGTTTTGTCAGAATAAAAATATAGACGTTCCAACAATTGGATTACCTGCTTTGTTTCCAAATATCTAATTTTGTTCAATACCTTAACGGATTGAACAAGCAGGTCTGCATGTGATTTCCCATATAAATTTCCAAAACCCTTCATTTTAGTCACGGTAGGTTTTTTTGGCTTCCTATCAAGAACAGCTTTGGAAATCTGAATAGCCTTATTTGGAGCAGAGTGAGCATACTCCTCCAAAATTTCTAAAGCATTAAAAATGTCATTGTTATTTTTTGACATAGGTTAACAACTTATCAGCTTCATTATTTAAAAAATCAAAAACAACAGGGTGACGAACCTCAGCTAAATTATTATAAATCTGCTGTCTCTGCTTATGATCTTGGAATAGAGCAAACAATTTCTCAAGATCTATTTTAGTAACTGCCTCGTATAGTAATGAGAGACCAATGTCACGCTTAAGTTCATCTTTTGTTAGTTTAAAAATGTAAACGTCCTTGTCTTTATAGATTAGATCTTTTTGATGAAGACTATCGAGTACATCACTCATCTGATGCTCAGTGATCTTTAAAATTTCAGCGATTTTCTTTCTTTCGTCTTTTGTGACAATACCTAGTGTCCCTTGTGCACCAACAAATAAAGGTAGCGCACTAAATGTGTCCCCACTCAGAACACGGTCGAGGCGATATCCCGATGATGCTTTTGGTACGTGACCTATTGCGTTTCGTAACGCATCACCCTGTGAGTAATAGAGATTAAGGAGTTCAATTTCTTTTTCATCATTCACTTCGGATATATTTTTGGGTGCGATGTGCACAATACTCCCATCAGCAAGAACGACTTCAAGCTCAAGTACGTTGTCACTTGTTGCTCCGTATCTGATACTCTTCTCACCAGAAGCGTTATTGCCGATCATTCCTCCAATTCCGCAAAGACTACGTGACGATGGGTACGGTGCAAACATAAGTCCATGTTCTTCGGCACGAGATTCAATATCACGGAAATATGCACCCATCTCAACAGTTGCTGTCTGTGCAACTGGATCGATGTCTATGTGGTTCATATGTCGAGTGAGATTCAAGATGTAGCCCGTACAAAGCGAACCTCCCGTCATACACGTACCACCCGCCCGCACTGACAGACTTACGTCAGGATCTGACTTTTTTTCATCAGAAACAGCACGAACCACTGTAACTATGTCTTCTGTATCCTTCGGATAGAACACACCCTGTGGTCGAACCATAAAAACGCTCGCATCTTTTGAGTGTTCTTCGCAGGCAATATCACTCTGGTCTAATTCTCCTTTGAATGTTTCAAGATTTTTTAACATAGATACTCAATTATTTTTCTGCAAGAATGGTAACCGGTCTGCGTATAGTGTTTGTAACAATCTCACCAAGTAAAATGAGATCACAACCGCAAATACAGCGATGCCTACACTGCCTACGACATCTACACTATGATGTACGTTTGCCAACACGCGGGCAATTCCAACGCTGATAGCAAGTACGCCGATTATTACTCCAAGAACTTTACTTTCTGTGTAGACAAGAGCAGAAATTGTTGCAACAAGGAGCGTGTGTTCTGAAGGAAACCCATTGTTTGGTATATGTGCGATAAGTGGCTGGATATTTTCGACTACAAACGGGCGGGGGCTAGAAATAAAGAGGTTCGCTAAGCGTCCTAACAGAAAAGCAATTGGTAATGCAATGAGTGCCTTGTATGCAAATACTATTTTTCTCTCTTTTGAAAGCAGTACGAAAAACAGGGCACCCGCAAGAACAATGACGATATGAAGTTTTGACGCAAAGAAAACAGTAATCGATTCCATATTTATTTGGTTGAAAACAATCTCAAACTATTGAGTGTGACGAGGAATGCCATGCCCGAGTCAGCCGCAATCGCAAAAACAAGATTCGACATTCCAAAGATGACCAAAACGAGAAAAACAACTTTCACACCGAGTGCAAGAGCAATATTCACTCGAATTGCTGACATGGTCTTTCGAGCAAGTCTCACTGCGTACGGAATGGTTTCTAAATTTCCTGACAGGAGTGCGACGTCGGCAGTTTCAATAGCGACGTCAGTTCCTCCTGCGCCAATGGCAAAACCGATATCAGAAAGTGCGAGTGCTGGTGCGTCATTAATTCCATCACCCACCATGGCGATGATGCCGTGTGTCTGTTTCTGCGTTCGTATTACCTCAACCTTATCTTCCGGTGAGAGTGATGCATGAATATCAGTAATACCAACCGTTTTTGCTACTGCTGCGGCACTGTGTGCATTGTCCCCTGTAAGCATAGAGCTTTGAACTCCAAGGAGTGAGAGTGACGCAACGACACCTTGAGCTTCTTCACGCACTACATCAGAAATACCAATTGCACCGATAACTTGTTTTTCTTCTGCTACAAGCACAACGGTCTTGCCTTCTTTTTCAAGGCGTTCTACATCAGCAATGAATGTACTATCCTCAATGCCATACTGTCGCATGAGTTTGGTGTTCCCAATGTAGTTATGTGCATTGCATACTGAACATTCTGCATGCCCACCTTTTCCTGCGACATTTTCATACGTGTGCATGGCGTGTGGGGTGATGTCATGTTCTTTTGCATAGGTGAGAATCGACTCAGCAAGAGGATGAGACGAAAACTGCTCAATTCCTGCCGCGTCAGCGATGACGTCGTCTTTACTATGATTCCCAAACACAATAACGTCGGTAACGCTGTGACGACCATACGTAAGGGTTCGTGTCTTATCGAACGCAATACTCTTAAGCTTTGCGAGCTTCTCGAGATAGACACCACCTTTAATAAGCACTCCATGTCGGGATGCTCCGCCAATGGCTGAAGCAATGGCAACTGGTGTCGAGATGACAAGCGCACAGGGACACGCAATCACTAACAGAACGAGTGCCCGATAGAGCCATGTATCAAATGATTGACCGAGAAGAAACACGGGTATCGTTGCAACAAGAATTGAAAGAACAACAACGATTGGTGTGTAGTATCGCGCAAAAGAATCTATAAATGCTTCAGTTGGCGCTCTCGAAGCTTGTGCATCTTTCACGAGTGTAATAATTCGTGCAAACATCGAATCATCGCTCTTCTTTACGACCATGATTTCGAGATACCCTTGAATATTCATTGTTCCTGCAAAGACAGTTTCTTTCACTTGAACATCGACAGGTGCAGACTCTCCCGTGACTGCTGAAGTATCAAGGGATGACGACCCCTTAGCAACGGTTCCATCAAGCGGTATCTGTTCACCAGGTCGAACGACAACAATTGAACCCACAGTGACGCTTTCGACAGGGACGACGGTGCCGTCAAGGAGTCGAGCGGTCTTAGGTGAACGCTCTAAAAGTGCTGACACAGCACGCCGTGAACGCTCAACACCAAAAGATTCAAATAATTCTGAAAGTGAGAATAAGAACACCACTGCGGCTGCCTCACCATATTCGCCAATGTACAGGGCACCGAGTGAGGCAATCACGACCAGAAAGCTTATATTGAGGAATTTCTTTCTAGCGAGACCGAACCACGCACTTCTCACTACAAAGATGCTACCTGCACCTATCGAAAGAATGTAGAAAAATGTACTCCACCCCTCCATGCCTTCTGTAAAAGACAACAAGAAACCCGTGCCAAGCAACATACCCGAGATTGCGGTGAAGATTTTGAGACGGGATTCATTTTCTTCATGCTCGCCAGTATCAGCGTTTGGAGCACTGACATCACAGCACGCATCTCGTTTAGTCTCTTTTGGTGCAGGAGTTTGTGTCATAGGTAACAAGTGATTAATAAGTAACGTAGTATTTTATGGTTGCTTTCTCCGTAATATCAGCGACCCACTTCTGCGCCTCCGCTTGAAACTTCTCTTGCTTTAATTGCTCTCCAACCTGCACTTTTACTTCCTCAAGACTCACGTCTTTTGGTGGAGTAATCTTGTTTTCAGTAATGTATGCGTCCACCTCTTCTCCCGTAACCTGTACTTTTGTAGCCAAGAGTTTCTCAAGTTTCAGTTGTGTCTCTAATTGTGCACGCAATTGCTCCATCGTCATTCCTTGTGAAGCGAGTGCTTCTTCAAGTGTACCTCCTTGAGTAGCCACTTGAGCCTCAATTTCCTTTATTTTTGCATCAACGTTGCCAGATTCGATAGCGATACCGTTCTTGGTAAGCTCTGTCTCAATGAGCTTCTTGTCCACCATTGCCTCAAGCGCTTGCTTGCCACCTTGTTTTTCAAGATCTTGTATCACCGCAAGACGGCTAATTGGGCTACCGTTCACCGTAGCGGCAACGATAAACCCTTTCGTAAAAAGAAACGTACCTATAACGAAAATTACCGCGATTGCCATTGCACTATAGAGAAGCGACGAGCGTTTCATAGTGAGCGTAATGTGAGATGTGGGTGTTTCTTTTGCAACGCTTGTTTCAACTTTTTCTTCTGGGATTTGATGTGGTTCCATATATTTAATTTCAACTAATTTTCTAATCTCCTTGAAGCTACATATGCCAGTCCTGACACAATAAGCATGCTCCCAAATATCATGATGCCCATAAATGGAATTGTTATAAATCCAAAAACGAGAACTGGTGAATCAGTACATGCTGGCATGAGTCCCCCGTACGAACAGGGCAAGCTTAGCGTTTTCCCAAGGACAAAAGCTTGGAAGTGATAGTAATAGTGGTAGCAAGCATACCAGAATCCACCGAGTGCAAGGATACCAACGGTGACATGCGTCTCTCGAGTCTTAAACCAGAGTGCAACAAACGTGATAATGCTCACCGGATACAAGAAGATGCGTTGCCACCAGCATAGTTCGCAAACAGGTGTCATGTAGACGAGCTGGTAGGTAAGCGAGAATGCTATCGAACTTACTGAAATGAGAAACAAAGCCAGAAGAAACTGTTCATACGGAATCTGCCGTACTAATGACCGTATTCCTGAAGAAGTGAGATATCCCACACCCACGATCCCAAGCGCTCCAAAGAGAGATATCGAACCGAGTGCGAGAATTGTTGAGTATGCTTCAAGTGTCATTGTGATGTTTGGTTAGACGAAGCCTTGTCTATCGCCGTCTGAATAATCTTTTTGAAGTCCTCGTATCCTTGTGGATTTGGTAGCTTCTTGCCATCGAGATAGAACGATGGTGTTCCCGTATTACCAAGTTTTTTTCCAGAATTTACGTCCCGCTCTACGCGAGCCTTCACTTCAGGAGACGCGACTGCAACCTTGTATGCTGCCATATCAAGTCCAAGCTGCTCAGCATATTTCTCAAATACTGCTGGTGTTGGTGCGGGCTTCTCACCCCAACTCTTTTGCTCAGTAAACAAGAGGTCGTGCATTTCGAAGAATTTCCCTTGTCGAGCTGATGCTTCTACCGCAAGTGCGGCTGTCATACCATTGCGGTGCCCCGGAAGTGGAAAGTAACGAAGCACGACACGAAGATCATTTGGAAATTCTTGCTCAAGTTGCTTCACAAGTGGAAAGTACGCTCCACATGCCTCACACTCAAAGTCGATGTATTCAATGAGTGTTACTTTCGCATTTGCTCCACCTTTTACATAATCGTCAGGTGCAACGGTGAAGAAGTCTGCTGTCGCAGGTGATACGGCTTCATTCTTCGATGTTCCCGCATTACGCATCCATATAAGACTACCCACTATAGCGACTATAAAAATAGTCCATACTGCGATTTGGAAGGCTTTATTGTTGTTTGTGTCTGATCCCATAATTTTAAGATTTTAATTCCTTTAAATACTGCATACGGGTGATTGGTTCAATTTCTTGAGGAGCGAGTATATGGCATACACAAGAAGTCCTACTCCTAAGAATCCAAACTCCTGACCTCCAAGTGGTAAGAGCGTGAGGAATGTACTTGCGCCACCGAAGGTGAGAAGCGATGTGAGAATAAATGTCCCACATGCGGCGCACCCGATACCGAAAAAACCACTCACGACACCACCGACACCAAGTGCACTGACAGAAACTGCACCGTTATTCTTTGCCTGCATTGTGCGGATGTAATAAACGAAGAGTGCGCTGTACACACCAAAGAGTATTGCAATGAGAATCGTGTAGAGTGCAGATACTACCGTGAAATTGGTTGTAATTCCTCCGTACAAACTCATAAGGAGTTGTACTTTTTCGATAGTCGTTGCAGTGCTCGATGTAATCACTGTTCCTATGAGTTTTAGATTCGGCAACCATACTGCCACAGAAAACACAGTTACCCCCACCATAGACGCAATAAGCGCATAGGCGGGGCGTGTGAATATTGTGAGTAATTGCTGAACCATATTTGAGATTTATTGTTCCTTTTTTGCCAGCTCAATAATCTGTTCAACTGCCGCGCGTGGTTGTGCTCCATTGATAGGAAACGTTTTACCATTCGGTGCAATGACTACACTCCACGGCGTACCTCTACCACCAGTTGCAACCGCATTAGCGATATCACTTTGGATGTGTTCGTCATATTTTCCACTTTGACGACACGTATTGAATGCAGTGGTATCGAGTCCAATTTCTTTTGCAATTTGTGGAATGACTGTGTCTATATCAGTACGATTATTGGTAAGCGTAAGTTCAAAGTATCTATCAGTGAATTTCCAAAAAGTATCATTTCCACCTTGTTCATTTGCACACTCTGACGCCACTGCAACTGCCTGTGCTTTCACAGGGTGAAGTTGTTCAAGTGGAAACTGCCTGAATACCCATGCAACATCACCACTCGCCCCATACTTGTCCATAACTTCATTCATGGTGTTATGGAACTGTTTACAGAATGGGCATTCAAAATCTGAATACTCAACGATCTTTACTAACGCATCAGGATCACCCTTGATGTGATCCTTCTCGGATACTTTCGCCACAACATCCGTGTTGCCTGCCTGTTGTTCAACATTTTGCGCAGTCGGATTTATATTCTTTTTTGGCGATGTAGTTCTAGCAGTGCCTCCGTTTAGAAGAACTGCGCCAGCAATCAATCCACCTGCAATAACTACCGCAAGTGGCATGAGATACGGATTCGGTCCTATTGTTTTTATTTCTTCCATAATTTTGTACTAACGTCCGTACCATTCATTGAGCCAGCGGTTCATAGTCTCAATTTCTGCACGTTGTGTGCTAATAATGTTCTCTGCCATTTCCGTAAGTTCAGGTCGCTTGGTAGTTGTGACAATCTTTTCTGCCATTACCACCGCACCTTCATGATGGGTAATCATGGCTTCAATGAATGCCAGGTCAAGATCGACACCTTTCTTGTCCGCAAGGCTATCTGCCAGACTTGCCATTGAATGTTCCATAGCCGTGTTCTCTTCTGATGTAAGCCCAACGACTGGAGTAGTTTCTTCCTGAGCTGGACTATTTGATGCTTTCACACCGTAACAAATGCCGAAACCGAGGGTGAAAGCAATTGCGATTAGAGCGAGAGTCTTTTTATTCATCGACAACAAAAATTACACGAATAAATACACACCAGTCGACGGTGTGTTACATCGTGTACGCTAGAAAAGCTTCGGATTCAAAATACCTCGTGAAAAAGATTCTTGAAGATAACTGTATGTAAATAGATTCTGTGTTCTCGGAAATCGTGTTCGTAGTGATACTTCTAAACGCGGAGGGCTAAAAAAGTCGGTAAACAATCTTGAACCAAAAAGCATCAATACACTCACAAGAAGCATGAGTGCCATTGTCCCAGGTATTGCGGTGAACATGTGTTGCCACGCCTCAATATGTTCGATAGGACTCATCGAACATACAACTGAAAATTCACTCATGAACGGACAGCCGGGCATCGGCATATCCATAGCTCCCATGTTCTTTACATGGAAATAACCGAATCCAAGTGACACAACAAGGGAGAGGAGAAAAAGCCCTCCAATTACTCTTCGTATTGCCCACGATCCGTAAAACATAACTAAAATTATATCAAAATCGATTTAATTTGCATACTCGAAGTTACAGTGAAAACAACTCGAGTTTGTCTCCATTCCTCGACCGTTGAGTACTTAAAGAGAGATAAATTTCCATGCTCTAGATACAGTAAAAGACTTGCTTCTGGTTTACCAGTTCGTCCAGAATGCCGTCAGCTTACTGAGGAAATAGTACGGCAGGATTGTTTACTTTATTTTGGTTTATATTTTTTGATATTAACGTTTTACAGACTGCCTTCAAATTTATTTTTCTCTGTCTGGAAGCTGTCTATCTCTGTCTGGAGCACTGATTCACCACGAGGAAAATCTGTAGTCAGAGGATTAATAGGTGACCCATTTTCAAACATCGCATACTGGAGATGGGGACCGGTAGAAATTCCTGTCGATCCTACATATCCGATCACATCACCTTGCTCAACTGTTGCTCCAGTCTCTACATTTTTGGCAATCTTTGAAAGATGGGCATACTGGGTAAGATAGCTTCCGTGCTTGACTTCAACAGTAATACCTAAGCCTCCTTTTGATCCTGCGACAGTCACCTTACCGTCTGCTGTAGCAATAACCGGTGTTCCTGAATCAGCTGCATAATCAATCGCTCGGTGCGGTGTGACTTGCTTAGTCACAGGGTTGGTACGCTTATAGCTAAACCCAGAGCTTATACGAGCGTAGTTAAGTGGCGATTTAAGGAACTGACGGGCAAGAGATTGTCCTTCAGAATCATAAAATTCATCGTTGAAACGAAAGGCGGTGTATGTTTTGCCATCGTTTGTAAATTTCGCAGCCAGTATTCTTCCTGCACCTGCATCCTTGCCATTAAGAGTTCGCTTTTCATAAACTACAGAAAAAGAATCTCCCTCGCGTATGTCGGTTGCGAAATCAATATCGCCTGAAAAGACATCTGCAATTCCCATGGTTGTCTTGTCTTCGAGTCCTACAGATTGTGCCGCTAAAAAGAGAGAGTCGGCAATCGTTCCTCTAGCTGTTACATTCTCGACCACATAAGGAATTTCTTCCTCCGTAGCAACGAAAGCATCCTCTTGTTTTTTTACATGGACTACCGTATCGCTATTCAATGGATACTCCATAGCTGCAAACGCTTCTTGGGCAAACACGAGCTTGAGAACTTTTCCAGCGTTCATCTTTGTAAAATCAAAAACATCCTTCGAGGAACTAAGAATTGAATACGCTTGCTCGGCTGGAACATTCATATCCGTCATTACTTCCACAAAGGTATCTCCTGGCTCAATTTTATATTCTTTCACTATACCCTGAGGTAAATCACTCTGAGGCAACAATTGAAGCGCCTCACTTTGCTTCGGTACTGCTTTTACATTCTCCGATGCTCCAATTTTGATGTTAACGATAACGAGGGGGATTGCCGCAACAACAGCAAGACCAAGTCCCCACAGGGCTATTTTTCTCATACACTGCTTATTTTACCGAAAAGATAGAGTATTTTCAACAAAGCACCTGCGTAGGCTATAGGGTCAATTCAATACTAAGAATGATTATCTGGGTTAGTTATATGTACCACCACTTCAACATCTCTTAGAGAAATACCAAATAGGATTTCGGTGCCTAGGCAAAAGTAACATCACACCACCATATCTGATGCGAGGTAGCATTCTTCTCCCTCACCTTTTTCTATTTGTAAGGTGGCGTGGCCAATGCCAAAGCGCTCGTGTAATTCATGGCACACATTATGCAAAAATACATCACCTAAACTTCCTTGTGGCATCACGATATGTGCAGTGAGCGCAGTTTCGGTTGTACTCATCGCCCAGACGTGCAAGTCATGGACACGAGCAACCCCATCGAGTTCTTCAAGGAATTTTCGGACATCCGGAAGCTGCACAGAGTCTGGCACGGCGTTTAGTGAGAGCTTCAGAGCATCTCTTAATACTCCCCAACCACCCCACAGGATTACCGCAGAGATTACGAGACTTACGATAGGATCGATCACATTCCAACCAGTAAAGTAGATTAGAACACCAGCCACGACTACTCCAGCGGAAACAGCAGCGTCTGCCAGAAGATGCATGAACGCACTTTTTACGTTGAGGTCATGATTGCCGCGAGAAAGGAGCCAAGCGGAAAGTCCGTTTACACCGATGCCCAGGAGTGCAACCAACATAACTATTCCACTTGCAACTTCTATAGGTTCTCCGAAACGTTCGATGGCCGACCATACAATCCAGCCAACAGCGACGAAAAGAAGGGTTGTCGAAACGAGGACAGACAGAATAGTCGCCGATCGATATCCATAGGTGAAGCGTCCCCATGGTATCCGTCGTGCCAGTATAAGGGCGCCCCATGACAGTAAGAGTCCTATGACATCGCTAAAATTGTGCGTAGCGTCGGCGATGAGCGCAACCTAGCCAGCAATCAGACCAAATATAATTTCGGTCGCGATAAAGAAACTATTGAGCCCAATGCCCCAGGCAAATGCCTTGCCGATATTTCCAGATGCTGGAGCAGAATGATTGTGTTGGTGATGGTCTGACATAAAGATACTTATTATTGGCTAAGTTGCTTGCGGAATTCGCGTAGAAGATAGAGACTGACGTCATCCATACTCTCATGTTCTTGATGAAAAGGTTTCTCTATGGTGCGGATCAGCCGGCGTATATATAGAAAAAGGAACGAAATAAATCCAAAGAGAAAAAGAGATTCCGGTGCTCCCTCGGTCTTAAGGAAAAGCATGAGGGCAATAACACCAAACACAAGTGCTTCGGCTAAGACATGCGCCGACGGGAGGAATTGAGTGCGCTGAATATGGAGGACACGAAGTGTATGACGGCGCAATGCAGCCTGTTCTCCCTCAAGTCTGACGACATAGTTCGGTGGCATACCGAGTCTCTCCATGTCTGCGAACGATTCTGAAAGTCTATTGATAGCATCGACGCAAGGCTGCAAAAACACTTGCGGACTCAATAAGTCACTTCAAGGACTCCGACGTTAGAGGTCAGTAACAAAAAAGCCACCCAAAGAGGGTGGCTTTTTTGTCTGGATACTGCTCTCAGCAGGTATGCAATTTTCGGAATAGTACCATTGGAGATTTCGACTGAAACTGAGGAGTCTAGGACACCCCCTTTCGAGGGTTCGTGTCCATGACTCGTTCTAAAAATCCTTTGCAAATCTTAGCGATTTTTAGCGTCTCAGTCGCTCTCACTTGGTTGCTGCCGCAGTAGGATTCGAACCGTCTCGGTCTAGAACCAAGATATGGCTTTAATTATGGCTAGTTTAATCTCCGAGTTTCAACTTCAAACAATTACTTTAACTAAAATCTATAGTGAAGTTGTACATTCCCATACTACAGAGTCCTTGAAGGGCTCCTGGTTTTGGGTTGCCTAGATCAATTACCTCCTCTCCTGTTTGTGGCAGGATTTTCTGATAGCCAATTGACCTGATAACTAATGCCGCAGAACAGTCATATGTGCCATTCGTTTTAACAATCAGTTTTGTTGGAATATCAGCTTGCGCAGAAGAGGCTCGGGGAGAATAGCCACCTTTCGCATCGATGGTTATGTACTGAACACCATCCTTTATTTCAATATTCTGCCCAGGTTGAGTCGACGCAGTTTCGGTATCATTTTGTGATCCACCAAAAAAGATGACGCCGAGACCGATGACAAGCGCGACTGTAATGATTGATAAAGCAATTTTATTCATAAAGCTTAATTATATATTAAATAATGGATTGATAATTCCAAGTCCAGCCAAACCTGCAAGTAACGCAAATAGTCCAAGACCGATTACTACGATACCGGCAGTTTTGAAGAATAAAGGAGCGTGTTTTGAGTGAGCAAATGACGCAGACCCAAACGAAAGTAGTAATAGCATCGGCAATGTTCCAAGGGCAAAGGCAAGCATAATCGACATTCCTGAACCAAAAGATCCGCTACCTAATGCAGAGACTTGCATCGACTGTGTAAAACCGCACGGTAGGAAAAACGTGGCGAAGCCGAGGACAAGAGGTGTGAAAGTTTTGTGTTCAATTTTCCTGAAGAAATTGAAGATACCTGAAGGTAAAGCGATTTTATTCTTAGCAAAGACTCCGACCAGATTCAAACCTAACATCAACATCACCAGGGCCGCTAGGAGTCCTAAGATCGCAGTAAGCGTAAAGTTAATACCAATAGCACTTCCTACAGCTCCAAGCACACCACCTAATACTGCGAAGCTGACAATTCTTCCTGTATGAAATAACAAGAATGTTTTCGTGTCACTTACGTTGTCTTGAGATATCTTTGCCGACAGAGATAGTACTAGACCACCCACTATGGCCAGGCAACTTGAAACCGAGGCAATGAGACCGATGATGAAACTCGTGATTGGTGTTGTCTGTCCCCCGATACCGAGATTAAGGATTCCAGATTTCTGTAGCAAGAAAAAGAGGATAAGAATACCAAGACCGATCGGCAATGCTTTCCAAATAACATTATCACCTTGTCTTTCCTTGACAGTCTTTGCAACTGAAAGCACGTAGCCGTTAGACTTTATTTTATCGGTCAGTATCTCTGCTAATCTTTCAGGAGACTCATCGCTATTAGTTTCTACTTCTACAATCTCCTTCTTTAAATCAACTCGAGCGTTTCGTATGAAGTCTTGCTCATTCAAAATATCCTCGATCAAGATCTTACATGACGCACAGTGTGTACCTGATACGTGTAATGTGTGTGTTCTCATGCTTATAATTTCTTTGTTTTAATTCTAAGTGAATTACCAACCACCGACACTGACGACATCGCCATGGCAAACCCGGCAAAAACTGGGTTTAAGAGCCAGCCAAAGACTGGGAAGAACACACCAGCCGCCAGTGGAATACCAACGATGTTGTAGATGAATGCCCAAAAAAGGTTTTGCTTTATTCCTCGCATAGTTATCTTTGAAAGCTTAATGGCCTTTACTAACTTTGAAATATCACCGCCAAGTAGTGTGATACCGGCTGACTCAATAGCCACATCCGTACCTGTACCCATAGCAATACCTACATCAGCTTGGGCAAGCGCAGGCGCATCGTTCACTCCATCACCTGCCATAGCGACAATGTGACCTTGCGATTGTAGCTCCTTTATTTTCTCGAGCTTATCTTGTGGCAGGACATGAGCCACAACGTCATCAATACCGACGAGTGATCCAATGTACTTAGCAGCTTTTTCATCGTCTCCTGTAAGCATCACCACTTTTATGCCGAGAGCATGAAGGTTTTTAATCGCCTCTAC
>Ga0172380_10003505_pt1 | contig 21464 bp, 17 predicted proteins | sample Leawe162metaG_FD_119747 | JGI IMG/M metagenome (GOLD analysis project Ga0172380, IMG submission 119747) | Leachate microbial communities from a municipal landfill in Southern Ontario, Canada - Leachate well 162 metaG | ecosystem: Engineered > Solid waste > Landfill > Unclassified | place...
AATACTCGGCTTGGAGTTTCGTATAGGTTAAATGAGGTACTAGACTTATATACGAGTTACGCAAACGTTACGAGAGAACCGCGCTTAAAAAATTATTATGATGCTGCTGAATCAAGTGGAGGAGCTGTTCCTCAGTTTAAGTGTACTAATGGCAATTTTGATTTTAATGAACCATTAGTTAAACCTGAAACAATGTCAAGTTTCGAATTAGGTATTAAATATGATAATGATAATATTTCTACATCTGTAAATAGTTATTATATGAATTTTAGTAACGAGATTGTAAGTAAAGGGCAGATAGATCGATTCGGACAGCCAATTACAGGAAATATGGATAAAACTACACACTATGGTGTTGAGGTAGCAATGAACTATATTCCTATTGAAGAACTACAATTTGATCTCTCAGCATCATTAAGTAAAAATTATATAAAGAGTGGAACTACATATATTTATTATTTACAAAATCAAGATTATTTACAAACGGCAAAACTAAGTTTAAATGATAATACGATAGCAGGATTTCCAGATAAAATCATAAATGCTTCATTAATTTATAATTGGAAACATTTATCATTTAAGTATAGCTTAAGGTATCAGGGAGAGATGTTCACAGATAACTACGGAGGTAACTTAACGAATTATCGAAAATTATATTCTGCAATTACTGATTATTCAGATAATAGAGTTGATCCTTTTATTATAAGTAATCTAGAAATTAATTCTCGGATAGAATTAGCCGGATTAATTAAAGAAGCTGAATTAATATTACAAATCAACAATTTATTTGATAAATTATATGCACCTTACGGAATTGGGAAAGAGTATTTTCCGGCTGCTACAAGAAATATTTTGCTAACAGTTAGAGTTAATTTAAAATAATATGAACTTAATAATAGGAAATGGGAAAAGTCCCACTAAAAAAGAAATTAATTTTTTAAGAAAAATTGGTTTTGATAAAATATTTTGCGCAGATGGTGGAGCTAACTATACTTTTAAAAATAAAATAATTCCTGATTTTATTATTGGAGATTTAGACTCAATTGATCACAAAGTATATGAATACTATAAAGATAAATCAAAAATAATTCATATTAAAAGGCAGAATGATACTGATATAGAAAAGGTGATTAAGTTTCTAATTTCACAAAAAGAAAAAAAGGCATTAATATTAGGTGGAACGGGTAATAGGATTGACCATACGATTTGCAACTTAAGCATAGTTTACAAATATTTTAATAAGATAGAGCTTTCAATTTTACATGAGAATACTGTTTTAACTCCTCTTAAAGGAGAACATACTTATAATTCATTTAAAGGGGAAATAGTATCTTTATTTGGCTTTGATAAAGAGTTAAGAGTAACAACTATGGGACTAAAGTATAAACTTAATAATAAGCTATTAGCGTTTGGTGTAAATGAAAGTTTGAGCAATGTTTCAAAGGGTAAACATTTTACTATTAATGCAGAAAAAGGGATTGTATTTGTAATTAGGAATTATGAAAATATGAAAAAGTATGATCTCCTTTTCTAGTTACGACATATTAATTTTAATCTCATTTTTTCTAATCTTAGTTTTAATAGGATTACTGCCTTCGATTAAGGATAAAAATTCTAAAGGTGAGTTTTTATTGGCCGGAAGAAAAATGGGGCTTACTTTATTCGTAATGACCAATGTTTCCACCTGGTATGGCGGTATTTTAGGAATAGGTGAATTTACTTATAACTACGGTTTAATCAGTTGGACTACACAAGGGCTTCCTTATTATATCTTTGCTATTTTATTTGCTTTCTTTCTTGCAAAGAAAGTTAGAAAATCTAACCTTCATACAATTCCGGAAAAAATTAAACAGGTATATGGACTAAAAGCTGGAATCATTTCTGCAATCTTCATTTTCTTTTTAGCATCACCCGCTCCTTATCTTCTAATGTCAGCGAACATATTTGAAATTGTATTCGGATTTAATAAATATTATGCAGTTTTTATCAGCACAATTGTAGCTGTTTTATTTGTAATTAAAGGTGGGTATAAATCTGATCTTTATACAGATGTTTTTCAATTCTTAGTTATGTTTATCGGATTTATTGTAATTGTTTATTTCTCATATCAAAAGTTTTCCGGTATGGAATATTTAGTTCAAAAACTCCCAGCAAATCACTTAAATCCCACCGGAGGATTTTCAATCTATTACTTAATTACATGGTTTATCATTGCCTTTTGGACTTTTGCCGATCCGGGATTTCATCAAAGATGTTATTCTGTTAAAAATGAGAAGATCGCTTTTAAGGGAATTTTAATTTCAGTTATATTTTGGATATTTTTTGATTTTCTAACTACATCAACAGGACTTTATTCAAAAGCTTATTTCAGTGATTCGATTGAGGCAGTATTATCTTTTCCACTCTATGCTAATGCAATTTTAACATCAGGTTGGAAAGGTTTATTTTTTGCAGGCCTTTTTGCCACTATCTATTCTACTTTAAATAGTTTTTTATTTATAAGTTCATCTACTTTAATAAATGATATTACTCCGCACATAAAGAAGCTAAAGATTAATAAAATATCCTTTGTTACCAAAACTCGATATACGATTATTTTAACTGCCACTTTATCATTAATCATAGTATTGTTTTCTGAATCAGTTGTTCAACTATGGTATATATTAGGAAGTTTATTTATTCCCGGTCTCATATTTTTAATTATTGCATCTTACTATCCTAAGCTAAAAATATCTACATGGCTATCAGAACTGCAATTGATTATTGGGTTTGGTGTCAGTCTAATTGTCTTTATTCTAAAAATGGTAGGTATTGATTATTTGAGTGAAGTAGAGCCACTTTTAATAGGGTTATTAGCTGTGGCTATAATTCAAGTATATGGGCATTTCAAAAGACTAAAGAACTAACTTAATGAAATTTCTTTTTCCTACTTTTAATATCATTTCATTTTCAAGTCGTAGTTGAAATTTTATATCTGTGATTTTTTCACTATCTAAAGATACACCGCCTTGTGTAAGTAATCTACGTGCTTCACTTTTGGAAGGGGCAAATCCGACTGCTACAATTAAATCCAAGATATCATAAACGATATCTTTTTCTAATTTGTAGGAAGCAATATCATCAGGCAAACCTTTCTTAATAAAAATTCTATCGAACTCTTCTTGTGCATTACTTGCTGCATCTAAGTTATGATACATCTCAACTAATTTTTTAGCTAGGCTTCTTTTTATATCACGTGGGTTTGTTTCTGGATTACTTAATTCAGTTTTTATATTGTCCAAATCATTTTTACTAATATCTGTTAGTAGCTCAAAATAAGTATAAATTAAATTATCCGGTATAGACAAAGTCTTACCAAATATATCCTTAGGTGATTCATCTATACCAATATAATTATCCATCGATTTACTCATTTTCTCAATACCATCGGTACCTACTAACAAGGGCATAGTAAGAATTATTTGCGGATCAATACCAAATTCTCGCTGAATATCGCGACCTACTAATAAATTAAATTTCTGATCTGTGCCACCTAATTCAACATCACTTTTAATGGCGACAGAATCCATCGCTTGGGCTAAAGGATATAGAAATTCATGAAGACTTATCGGTACCCCTGTTTTATATCTCTTTGTGAAGTCATCTCTTTCAAGCATACGTGCTACTGTATATTTTGAAGATAATTTTATTACGTCTTCAAAATTCATTGTACTTAGCCATTCGGAATTATGTACAATATTAGTTTTTTCAGGATGCAATATTTTTGAAGCCTGCTCGAAATATGAAATGCCATTTTGTTTTGCTTGTTCAAAAGTAAGTGGCGGACGTGCAGAATTACGTCCAGAAGGGTCGCCAATCATACCTGTAAAATCACCAATGATAAGAATTGCCTGATGACCTAAATCTTGAAATTGTGCGAGTTTACGAAGAACAACCGAATGACCAAGATGAAGATCCGGTCTTGTAGGGTCGCAGCCGAGTTTTATGTTTAATGGTTTATTTTCCTTAAATGATTTTTCTAATTTTTTAATCAATTCATCTTCAGGGATAATTTCTAAAGCACCTCTTTTTATAATATCCATTTGCTCATTAATCGGCGGAAATATATTTTTCACTATAACAAAAACTCCTTATCTTTTTAAATTTCTGGCAATTTCTCTTTTTATTTCTCGTGTTGCTATATCTTCACGTTTATCGTAACTCTTTTTACCGAAAGCTATACCGAGTTCTACTTTTACGCGTTGCCCTTTAAAATATAACCTCAAAGGTATTAATGTAGCTCCTTTATCATTTGTAGCACGGGAAATCTTTTTTATTTCACTTTTATTTAGTAATAATTTTCTTTCTCTAACAGGGTCATGATTATTAATGCTTCCTTGATCAAAAATGCTGATATTACAATTAAGCAATATAACTTCATTACCACGAATAGTAGCATAACTATCAGTAAGATTTGCTTTATGTTGCCTACAAGATTTTACTTCAGTACCAACTAATGAAACTCCTGCTTCATAAGTTTGTTTTATAAAGTAATCGTGTGTTGCTTTTCTATTGACGGTTATATTTTTTTCTTCTATTAATGGCATATTCTGGTTAAATTAAACCTTAAACTTATTTTTTATATTTTATAATTTCAACAAACCTAAGTGTGAAAATAAAACTAAATGGCAGAAAAACATTTTTTAGAGCAGATCAAATATACAAAAGAATTTATTATCCCTTACTTAAAAGAGCATATTTCTCCTTTAGAAAATATGAATGTATTAGAAATTGGATGTGCTGAAGCCGGATTACTTTCTGTATTTAATGAAATGGAATGTAAAACCACCGGTATAGAGATAAGCCCACATCGTGCCCAATTTGCAAGGGAGAAAAATGTTAAATCGAAAATTATAGAAGGGGATATTACAAACAATGAAATAGTGTCTATAATCAATAATAAGTTTGATTTAATTATTATGAGAGAAGTAATTGAACATATTCATAACAAAGAAAATGCTTTAGCAAACATTGAAAAACTATTAAATAAAGATGGGTACTTATTCATATCATTTCCGCCAAGATATTCACCATTTGCAGGACATCAACAGATAGGAAGGACAAAACTCAGTAAAATACCTTATCTTCATCTTCTTCATGTAAAAGCATTAAAATATTTCACTAAAAGAATGAATGAAAGAGATGATTTTGTTGAAGAAATAAAATTGAACTTTGCTACTGGGATGGCAATAAAGCGATTTGAAAAATTAATTACACCATTTAATTATAAAGTTATTAAAAAGGATTTGTATTTATTTAGACCTATCTATTCACAGAGATATGGATTACCAATTGTAAAAGTTCCGGAAATACCTTTAATTAAAGAAACAATATCTTTTGGTTACGAAATACTTTTAAAAAAATCATAAAACAAGGTAATTTATGTTAGACATTCAAAAGAAACTTACTAACCCTTTCTATGCTTTGTTAAGTCTACCGGCAACTGCAATGGGTTTTGCTCTTTCTATTCAAATTGCAGCACTTAGTTGGATTCTAAATACTAAATATAATTTAGATATTCATGAAGTTGGACTTGTATGGGCTGCTGGTCCTTTAGCCGGTATATTCGGGCAAGTCATAGTAGGATTGATTAGTGATAAAGTTTGGTTTTGGGGAGGAAGGAGAAGACCGTTTATACTAATTGGAGGTCCACTTGCCGCTTTAATGTTAATTGCATTACCAAATATTGATAAAATAGCATCTTTTTTAGGAATTGCTTCAATAATGGGTGTCGCTATTGCAGTTGCATTAACTCTTGATCTTGCAATCAATATTAGTTTTAATCCTACTCGCTCAATAATAGCTGACGTAACACCAAAAGGTAATCCACGAACAAAGGGATATACTTGGATGCAGACAATTTCAGGACTTTTTGGGGTTCTTGCATATTTAGTCGGTGCGTATTGGGGTAATTATTTATTAATCTATTCAGGTGCTATTTTAGTTGTTGCATTCTCTGTTATTCCAATGTTTTTTATTAAAGAAAATAAGAATCTTGAGATTGAATTAGAAGATGTAAAAATTGAAACAAGAGATAAAAAAACTGAATGGGCAGAATTAATTAAATTATATGTAGCTCATGGTTTTTCATGGATAGGTATCCAAACAATGTTTGTATTTATAATAGCGTTTATTCAACAAAATATATTAGCCAAAGGAATTTCAACAGAAGAAGTTAATTATCAATCAGGTCAAATAATAGCAATAGCATTCGCTGTATTAAATACAGTTGGATTTATTTTGCCTGCATTAGTATTAGAACCAATAGCTGAAAAATTAGGAAGAAATAGAACTCATACTTTAGCAGTTGCAATAATGGCAGTTGGTTACTTCCTTATATTATTTTTTGCTACTACGCCATTACTCCTATTTTTGTTTATGGCTGTTGTAGGTATAGGATGGGCAGCAGTAGTTAGTCTTCCATTTGCTATTATGTCTGAAAAAGTCGATCAAGGCAGAATGGGGTTTTTTATGGGCATTTTTAATTTATCAGTAGTTATTCCTCAATTAATTGTTAGTCTTGTAATTGGATATTTTGTAAAAGAAGCAGCAAATAGTGATGTTATTTTTTGGATTAGTGCTGTTACTTTAACTTTATCTGCAATTTCATGGCTTTTTGTTAAAGAAAGTGGTAAATAATTATAAATGAATAAATAGGATGTTGGAATGAAACTAAAGATATTTTTATTTCTTTTTTTATTTGGGATTGTAGCTTATGGTCAATCTTTATCATTAATTGATTCGGATAGAATTGCAGGTGAAATTAAAAAGAGTGATAAATATTTAGAAGAATTTGGTTTATATGATGGTTTCTTATTTCCAATACTCAGAGGGGAAGTTGGATATTTTACTGTGTCGAGCAATAAAATAAAACCAAATTTAGTCTTGATTGATCCTGATGGGAAAGTTTATATTAAAACGAATAATAAAGATAATTCATTCGCTTCCATTAATTTTGAATCGGGCATTACCGGTGAATGGGTGCTTTATGTGATTAGTGATAAAGGCAGTATAGGAGAGTATGAACTAAATTATGGTATTGGCGATAAAATGAAACTTAATATTGCGAATAAGAAAAGTTGTGATGAATTAATTGGTATTGTAGCACATGCAAATAATTACTTCTTATTATTCGACTATGCTATGACCCCGTCAGAATTAAAATCTAATAATATTTCATTTGATCCATCTAATTATGAAGTAATAAAAGAAACTATTGGTATCTCATTTGAGAAAGGTAAAACCTTGTTCACTTCACATGTAAATGATATCAAAAATTGTTTATTGGCTAATGAGAAAGATTTCAAGATTATGGAAGAGAATAAAGACTTTATCAGATGTATATCTGATAAAGTCGAGATCTTACTAAATAAAATTCAAAAAGCAGATAAAACAACGGAGATAACGTTAAAAGTAAAATTAATTAATTAGTTTTTATCTTCAACAAGAAGTACCATTACGCCTGAAAGTAGCATAGAAAGCCCACCGATTAGAAGGGCGTAAATTGCTTCATTAGCAAAAAGATGTTTAACGATCAATCCAAGGATAGCGGCAGCAGTTATTTGTGGAATAACAATAAAAAAATTAAATATTCCCATATAAACTCCCATTTTTTCTTTAGGGAGTGCACCGGCAAGAATTGCGTAAGGCATTGCGAGTATTGAGGCCCAAGCTAAACCAATCCCTAATTCAGAAACTAGCAGTAAATTTGGATCTTTAATGAAATAAAATGAAACCAAACTTAAAGCTCCGATTGTTAGACTAATAAAATGAACGAATTTTCTACTGCTATATTTAGCAATTAAAGGCAAAACAAAAGCAGTAATTGCGGCAAATCCATTATAAACTGCGAATAAAATTCCAACCCAATTTGCACCTTCATTGTATGAAGCAGAAGAAGCATCAGTTGCACCAAAAATATGATGAGTTACAGCCGGGGTTGTATAAATCCACATAGCAAAGAGGGCGAACCATGAAAAAAATTGAACGAACGCTAATTGAATCATTGTCTTTGGCATAGCAATAAAATCATTGATTATTGATTTGAACCCAAAAGAGAATCCCGCAGAATTTTTCTTTTCTAATTCAAATATTTCTAAATTATCGGGAGGATATTCTTTTGTATTAAATACTGTCCAAAGTACAGCAGAGATATAAGCAAAAGCGCCTACATAGAAAGAATAAATAACAGAATCGGGAATCTGACCTGGTGAAGCTGTATTTCCGATACCAAGAAGATTAGTAAAGATATAAGGAAGTGCAGAGGCAATAACTGCGCCTAAACCAATAAAAAAACTTTGTACAGCAAATCCGGTTGTCCTTTGTTCAGAAGGAAGTAAATCGGCGACTAAAGCTCTGAACGGCTCCATTGATATATTTATAGAAGCATCCATAATCCATAGCATACCTGCGGCTATCCATAGCACCGGTGAATGTGGCATTGCCAACAGTGCTAAAGAGGCTAATATAGCACCAATAAGAAAGAATGGTCTTCTTCTTCCCAATTTGCCCCAAGTTCTATCGCTCATGTAGCCAATTATTGGCTGGATTAGTAATCCGGTAGTAGGAGCTGCAATCCATAAAATAGGAATTTCATCTATACTTGCCCCTAAGGTTTCAAATATTCTGCTTACATTCGCATTTTGAAGTGCAAAACCGAATTGGATACCAAGAAATCCAAAACTCATGTTCCATATTTGCCAAAAGTTAAGTTTTTTTTTATTCATTAATTCTCCACTATTCTAAAATTGAAACGATATTAAATTATCAAAAAAAATGATAAATTTTTAATTATATTAATGAAATCCATTTCTAATTTGTGAATATGAAAAATAAACAAAAAATAATTTCAGATAGAAAGTCAGACCATGTAGATCTTTGTCTAACTGATACAGTTTCTTATAAAAAGACAAATGGTTTTGATTATTATGATTTTATTCATTTTGCAGCTACTGATGTAGATTTCAATAAAATAACACTTTCACAAAAATTATTTAATAAAACTATTTCATACCCTTTTTTTATTTCTTGTATGACTGGAGGATATAATGGTTCATTAAAAATAAATTCTGAACTTGCTAACTTAGCTTCTCTAATGAACATACCGGTAGGTGTTGGAAGTCAAAGGCAAGCATTAGAAAATGATTCACTTATCGAAACATATAGAGTAATAAGAAAGAACAATAAAGATGGACTTGTATTTGGTAATATCGGAGTTCCTCAAATAGTAAAATCTAAAGACCCAATCGAAATAATTAAAAAGCTAAGCGATATTATAGAAGCTGATGCAATGGTGATTCATGTAAATCCATTGCAAGAAATATTTCAACCTGAAGGTGAACTTCATTTTCATGGTTTCTTGGATAAATTAAGCAACATTACCTCCAAAATAAAAATTCCGATTATTATTAAAGAAGTTGGTTCAGGTATTAATTACAATTCTGCTAAATTATATCTTGAAAGAGGCGCAGTAGGAATTGATGTAGCAGGAGCAGGGGGTACAAGCTGGTCAAAAGTCGAAATAGAAAGAAATAAAAGTCTTGTATCATATTTTTGGGGAGAATGGGGTTTAAGAACTTCTTACTGCGTGAGAACTGTGGCCGAACTTAAAAAAGATTATAAATTTACTTTATTAGCATCAGGTGGAATAAATAATAGTCTTGATTTTGCTAAATCAATTGCATTAGGTGCAGATTTAAGTGGTTCAGCGCGTATAATATTGAAAAATATAGTAGAAAATGGAATTGATGAGACCAAAAATATGTTATTACAATGGATTGATGATCTAAAGAAAATAATGTTTTTAACAGGGTCTATAAATCTCAAAGAATTTAGAAATGGAAAAATAATAAAAGCAGAGGAATTAATTTGAAATATGCTCGTAATTTACAAGAATTAAAGATTGAAAAAATAACTAAACAGGTAAACTCTAAACTTGACAACCTATTTACAAAGAAGAAATTGAAATCATTATACGATCCATGTGCGTATATATTAAAGGATGGGGGAAAGAGATTAAGACCTTTATTAGTTCTGTTTTCTGCAGAGGCAGTAAATTATAATCTAAATGATGCATTTAATTCAGCTTTAGCAGTAGAATTATTGCATAATTTTACACTTGCACATGATGATATAATGGATAATGCCGATAGAAGAAGAGGTGTGCCGACCGTTCATATCAAATATGATACAAATACTGCAATTCTTGCAGGCGATAATTTAATCTCTTATTCATACCATTTACTATTAAAGGATTGTTCAGACAAAAATTGCAAAGCGATATTAAATGCATTTACTACCGGAATAATAGAAGTTTGTGAAGGGCAAAGTCTCGATAAAGAGTTTGAGTCACGCAAGGATGTTTCTATTGAAGAATATCTTAAGATGATTTATAAGAAAACTGCTGCTATGATAGAAATGAGTTGCAAAGTGGGAGGGCAGTTAAATAATGCTTCACCAATTTATATTAAGGCGCTTTCAAATTTTGGAATGCATTTAGGCTTAGCTTTTCAGTTGCAGGATGATTTATTAGATATAATTGGTAGCGAGAAGGAATTTGGAAAAAATATTGGTGGAGATATTAAAGAAGGAAAAAGAACTTTTTTAATGTTACGTGCATATCAATTAGCAAATAAGCAAGAAAAGGCTTTACTAAACAAAGTATTTGATAGAAAAATAGATTCTAAAGAAGAAATAGAAAAAGTAAGAAACTTGTTTGAGAAATTAGGTGTAATAGATGAAGCAAAAAATAAAATTAATTATTATACAGTAAAGGCACAGAAATACTTAAATAAACTACCAAATAAGAAAGGTGTTGAGACATTATTTTGGTTATCCGAATACTTAATTAATAGAAAAAAATAATGATAGAGAAAAAAGTAAAAATCATCAATAATGCAGGTTTACATACACGTCCCGCTGCCACAATAGTAAAATTAGCCGGAAAATATAAATCAGAATTTTTTATCCATAAAGATGGTTATAATATAAACGGGAAAAGTATAATCGGTGTTATGACAATCGCTGCTGCCAAAGGGTCTGAATTAACATTAACTTTTGATGGAACTGATGAAGAAGAAGCATCTAAAGAATTATTAGATTATTTTCAAAGAGGTTTTGATGAACTCTAAAGCAAATACTTTACTGAAAGGAATTGCAGCTGCTTCCGGTATTACAATCGGAAATGCGTTTATCTTCTCAAAAGAGAAAGAAGAAATTAGTCAAGAGAGCATAGAAAATGTTAGCGAAGCAATTAAGAATCTTGAAGATGCATTAGCTCTCTCTAAAAAAGAATTAAAAAAAGTATTTAGCTTAGCTATGGATAAGTTAGGTGAAAAACGTGCGTCAATATTTGAAGCGCAAATGATGATCTTAGATGATCCAGTTTTAATTGATAATATTAAAAGCAGAATAAAAAAAGAAAAAAAACTTCCTGAATATATTGTTGATGATGAAATATCAAAATATATTCAATTAATGAATGATGCTCATGAAATGTATATGAAAGAAAGGTCATTAGATATAGATGATATTAAAAATAGAATAATCAGGAATTTGAAGAAAAAGAAATGGAAATCAAAAATATCTTCTGATGTTATAGTAGTAACTACCTCAATTTCACCATCTGATACTGTACTCTTTACCAAAGCAAATGTTAAAGGATATGTAACTGATTTCGGTGGATTAACTTCACATGCTGCAATTGTTGCACGTTCGTTAAATATTCCCGCCGTACTTGGAGTAAATGAAGCCACAGCCATAATTAAAGATGGAGATATACTAATTGTTGATGGTTTTCATGGTGAAGTTATCATTAACCCTGACGAAGAAAAAATACTTCTATATAAAAATAAAATCAACGAATTAAACCTCTATGATGAGAAGCTGTTTAAGTTAAGAAACAAACCAGCGGAAACAATTGATGGAAAAGAGATAAATTTAAGTGCAAATCTTGACCTTACTAAAGAGATTGACCTCATTTTTAGGAATAATCCGAAAGGAATTGGATTAGTAAGAACCGAACAAATATTTGAAGAATATGAAGCGTTCCCTGATGAAGACGAACAGTTTGAAGTATATAATTCAATTGCACAAAAAATATACCCTGAAAATGTTACTATTCGTGCTTTTGATATTGGAGGAGATAAAGTTTTGCCTGTTGATCTTCATGAACCAAACCCATTTTTAGGATGGAGAGGGATTAGACTTTTATTAGACAATAGGAATTTATTTAAGTCGCAAATAAGAGCTGTACTTAGAGCAAGCCAAAATAAAAATATTAAATTTATGGTGCCAATGATTACTTCTATGGAAGAGGTAATTGAAACAAAAGAGTTAATTGAACAATGTAAAAAAGAGCTAAAGAAAGAAAAGAGAAGTTTTGATTGTAATATGCACTTTGGAATAATGATAGAAATTCCTGCCGCAGCAATTCTAACTTCATCATTTGCCCGGGAAGTTGATTTTATAAGTATTGGTACAAATGATCTAATTCAATATCTATTAGCGGTTGATAGGGGCAACGAGATTGTATCTAAATTATACCAAGAATTTCATCCGTCCGTTATTCGTACACTTACACACATAATAAGAGAGGGAAAGGCATATAACTGTAAAGTTAGTTTATGCGGTGAAATGGGAGGTGATCCTCTTGCTGTACCTTTATTAATAGGGCTTGGGTTAGAAATTCTTAGTGTTTCTCCATCAATCGTACCTTTAATTAAAAGTATTATTAGAAAAATTAAATATAAAGATGCTCTTTTGCTCGCGGATAAGTGTTTAACTTATTCTACTGAGAGAGAGATAATTAATGAACTAAACTTATTTTACAATAGCATTATAGAAAATTAATGCTTTTTTATGAGGATGTTATGACAACAAAAGAAATGGTTGCAAAGTTTGATATTCATAATCAATTTGATGTATTAGTAAAAACATATGAACAAATTGAATACGTTATTGGTAATGATTTTGAGTTAAAAGGGATAGAGACGGCACAAATAAAAAATATTATTGTTGCTGGATTAGGTGGTTCTGCTATTGCAGCGGATTTTGTAAAAGATATATTGATCAATGAATTATCAATTCCTATGGCAGTCAATAGGACTTATTCACTTCCTGGTTATGTAAATGAGAATACGTTATTTATTGCTTCCTCTTATTCAGGGAATACAGAAGAAACACTACATGCGGCATCAGAAGCACTGATAAAAGGAGCTAAAATTATCTGTATCACGACCGGTGGAAAACTTGCCGATTTCGCTTCCAAGAATAATTTAAATGTGATTATTCTTAAAAAAGGGTATCAACCTCGCTACGCTTTTGGGGTAAATTTTTTTACATTGCTTAATATTTTTAATAAGCTAAATTTATCATCAGTATATTCTAAAAATGTTGAATTAGCATCTAAACTTATAAAAGAATTAGGAGTTAAGTATTCAGAAGAAAATAATTATCCTTTAGCAATCGCTGAAAAGGTAGCAGGGAAAATTCCTATTATTTATTCTGTAAGTGATATAACTTCTTCATTAGGAATGAGATTTAAAAGTCAATTTAATGAAAATGCTAAATTGCATTCATTTCAACATTATTTTCCTGAAATGAATCATAATGAAATTATTGGATGGGAAACATATAATACAAAACAGCTTAATGCGATTGTTTTTTTCTTAAAGGATATTAAATATCACGATCAGATAAAAAAAAGATTTACAATTGTAAAAGAATTATTAGAGAAAGCTGGTACCGAAGTAATGGAAATTGAAAGCAATCAAGAATCGTTTTTTCTTAGACTTATTGAATTAGTTTATTTAACTGATTGGATTACATACTATACTGCAATAGTAAAAGGAGCGGATCCATCAGAAATTGATTTTATTAATTACTTAAAGGATCATCTGTGAAAAAAGGCATTTTAGTAAAAACTGCAATAATATTTTTTACTTTAGTTTTTTCTATAAATGCACAATTTTATTTTTTTGGGCGCAATAAGATTCAATATAATGACTTCAATTGGAAGGTTATAAAAACAGAACATTTCGATATTTATCATTATGAAGAGTTTTCTGAATTAGCAGAAATCGGAGCTAAGTTTGCAGAAGATGCTTATGACGATTTGAAAATTAAGTTCAATCATGTTCCTGTAATTAGAATACCCTTAATATTTTACAATACTCACCTTCATTTTCAACAAACTAATACAACTCCGGGATTTATTCCGGAGGGTGTTGGTGGATTTTTTGAATTTATGAAGGGGAGGGTAGTAATACCTTTCTTAGGTTCAATACCGGGATTTAAGCACGTTATTAAGCACGAATTAGTCCATGTATTCATGACTAATAAAATTTATAATGTCCTTTCAGATCATAGAGTTGCAACAAATAAATTTCCACCATTATGGTTTATTGAAGGTTTGGCAGAGTATTGGTCAAGCGGTTGGGATACACAATCCGAAATGGTAATTAGGGATGCAGTACTTAACGGTTATTTTGTCCCTTACAAAGAATTTGATCGAATTAATGGTACTTATTTGATGTATAAAGAAGGGGAAGTGTTTCTCCAATTTATTGCAAAAGAATATGGAGAGGAAAAGATAGTAAAATTGATGGAGAATCTTTGGAAGTTCCCTCGGTTTGAACAAGTTATTGAATTTACGCTTAATGATGACATTAATACTGTTGCTAAGAAATGGGAATTTGAATTAAAGAAAAAATATTATCCATTATATGAAAACAAAGTACCTCATTTAATCAAATCAAAAAAACTAACTGAAAATGGATTTACGTTTTCTCCTAATGTTTTCGTACAGGGAAAAGATTTATATGTTATATACATAGGTAATTATGATGGATATACATCACTATATAAACTAAAGATTAATGAAGATTCTAAAGAATTAGAAGAACCGGAATTATTAATCAAAGGTGAATTAGATTCGCGATTTGAAGCATTCCACGCAATGGATAATTCTTTGGATGTATCCAAGAGTGGTATAGCGGCATTTGTTACTAAAAGTGGCAAAAATGATGTCATACATATTTATTCGTTGATTGATCATGAGATTATCAACAAATTGGTTTTCGATAATTTGGTTACAATTAATTCTCCCTCATTTTACGAAGATGGTACTCAAATTACTTTTTCTGCAGTAGACGAAAAAGGTTATCCCGATATTTATACATACGATCTAACCCGAAATATCTTAGAAAGAATTACTAATGATATCTATGAAGATACAGACCCTATATTTAAGAATGAAGGAAATGGCTTAATATTTTGTTCTGATAGAACTGCCGGTAAATATGAAGGAAAGATGAATTTATTTGAATTTAATTCTACCAATAACACAATTAATTATTTAACTAATATAGATGCAAATATTTCCACTCCGCACTACTCGCCTTTTGGAGAACTCTATTTTACTTCCGATTATAATGATATTTATAATATTTGGAAATATGAAGGAGAAACAATTGCAAAGAAAACAAATTTCGTTACTTCTGTTTATGACTTCGGATTTATTGATTCTACTAAGATTATTACTGCTGCATTTGAATCATTCACATTCCATTTGTATGAAACAGATTTAGATGATGAAAAGGATGAAGAGATCAAATCGATTCAAAATCTTAGCACAAATGAAAGATGGTATCCTTCGAAAATTAATTTAGAATCGCGATTTGAAAGAATTAATTATAAAAATGACTATTCATTAGATTATGCAGTTAGTCAGATTATTACAGATCCAGTGTATGGGACACGTGGAGGTGCTTTATTTACGTTGAGCGATTTGCTAGGAAATGATAAATATCTTTTCTATTTATACAACACTGCCGAAGTTCAGAGTGATATACTCAAAAGCTTTAATTTATCTCTTTCTAAAATAAATCTTAAAGGAAGAACTAATTATGCCTTTGGTGTTTTCAATTATTCGGGAAGGAGATATGACATAAGGGAATCTGATAGCTATTACTATGAAAAAGTCTATGGCGGATTTTTTGATTTAATATTCCCGATTTCAGTATTTAATAGGTTAGAGATGAGTAATAGTATCGCTAATTCTGATAAAGATTTGGTTGGTGATATAATTACAAGAAAATCCATGTTGATCTCTAATTCGATCTCTTATGTTCATGATAATACTTTGTGGGGACCCACAGGTCCAATGGATGGAAATAGGTATCGCATTTTACTAGGTTATACTTCTGATGTAAGATATAGTAATGTAAATTTTTATTCTTTGATAGGAGACTATCGACATTATTTGAGATTAGATACTCGTACATCATTAGCATTAAGGGGATCAGTTTATATAAATCATGGTAAAGAAGCGAGAAGATATTTTGCTGGTGGAAGTTGGGATTTAAGGGGTTGGCCCCGTTTTAAGATAAGAGGGGAAAAATTATGGCTTGCATCTATGGAATATCGGTTTCCATTAATAGATCAATTCCTTATTAAATTTCCTTTTCTTGGAATTGGGTTTTTTAATATTCGCGGTGCTTTATATATGGATGCAGGTGGTGCTTGGGATAAATATTATAAAGAAACTATTGGAAGTTTAGGTGCAGGTATTAGAATTAATTTCCTTAATTCGATTGTTTTTAGATATGATATAGGGAAAAAGATTGAAAATAATTTTAATAGTTTTCAGCCGGGTCTTTTTTATCAATTCTTTTTTGGGGTTGATTTCTAATGAATAAATTTATTTTATTTTTTGTGATTATAATATTTGCGAGTTGTTCTCAGCAATTAATTTTAAAGCGTTTATCATTTGACGAAACTAAAGCTGAACAAAGTAGAAATTATACAAATAACTTTTTCTATAATAAAGCATTAGAAGATTCATTTATATACAAGAATGAAATCTCAATTAAGGGTAATCTCGATAGAAATCCATTTTTCTTTTTTGATTCATATTTGTTCGCAGGTGATTTAGCGGGAAAATTTTATATAATTGATATTAATAATAATAAAGTCATAGGCGAAAATAAGTTTTCCGGGTCTATAAATGTTCCTCCCATTTTAAGTAATTACCGACTTTTTATTCCAGTAAATAATTATGATGAAAATTATTCATCAATTTATTTCTATGATATTCTTAATAGTAAGGTGTTGAGCGAAATCAAGATAGACGGTAATTTAGATTATAGCTTAATTAAATATAAAGACAATATCATTGCAATAAATAATAGAGGTGAGTTATACCGAATTAATTTAGCCGGGAATATGGAATCGAAGTATAAGTTAATTTCAGAATTAAAAAGTGAACCAATTCTTATTAATGAAAAAATTTATTATATATGCTCGAAAGGAGATTTATTTTCATTTTCACTTACTGAAAATAAATCAAATATTGAATTGGAAAACTTCAATTTAGAAAAAATATTTTCTACAAATGAAGAAATAGTAGTTTATAAGAATAATTATTATGGCTTTGAAAATGAAGATAATATATCTAAGATTAATATGATATATGTACCATTAAGTAAAATACAAAGCGGTGTTTCAGATAAAGAGAAATTATTCTTTGTTGATTTTAATGGAAATGTTGTTTGTATAGACAAAGAAAGTAAAAATGTGAAATGGAAATCCACGCTTGGTGGATTTACAAATATACCCTTAGTACTTACAGCCGATTATTTATTAGTAACAAATAGTATTGGTGAAATAATCTTTGTTAGTAAAGATTCAGGGATAGAAAATTCCCGGATTAAAGTTGAAGAGAGAATAAAAACAATACCACAGGTTTATGAGCGTCAAATTTATTTTGGAGTAGCAAAGGGATTAATAAAAATTTATGAAAAAGCTAATACTAAATAGTGTGATATTAGGATTGTGTTTTTCTTATTCGATTTCAGGAATGCATCCCGATTCTACCGGCAGCTATCTGCATAGTTCGGAATACGATTCGACTAGGATTAATTCTTCTTCTTTTGAATGGGGTAAATCAATTCCGAAGAATCAATCGATAAAATTCCCATACGTAAAAGAAGAAAAATTCTTTAATTCAACCTTGTCAAAAGCACTTGTCGGAAGCGCAGTAATCTTGGGTGGCGTATCTGCCTATTTCAAATTAAAGGCTGATAAGGAATTTGATAGTTATAAAAATAACACTAACTACAAAAGCAATTTTAATACTTATGATACAATAAGTGGAATCTCATTTGGATTACTACAAATAAATATTGGTATTTTGATTTACTACTTTTTATCAGATTAATTAATGAGCATCTAACCAATTATTACCGGTGCCCATTTCAACAAGAACAGGTACATTTAATGCAAGTGCATTTTCCATCAATTTTTTAACTATTTCTTTTACCTCATTTAATTCAGATAGTTCTACATCAAAGAGTAATTCATCATGTACTTGAAGCAGCATCTTAGATTTTAAATTACGTTTATTAAACTCTCTAAAAATATTTATCATTGCTATTTTTATCATGTCGGCAGCAGTACCTTGAATAGGCATATTAATAGCAACTCTTTCTTCAAATTGGCGGATTAAACTATTGCTGCTATTAATATTTTTAAGGTATCTTCTTCTTCCGAGAATAGTTTCAGCGTATCCTAATTTTTTAGCACTATTCTTCGAGGATTCCATAAATTCTTTTACTTTAGAAAAATTTTTGAAATAAGTATCAATAATTTCTTTAGCATGATTTTGTGGAATGCCAAGACGAGTTTTTAATCCAAATACACCAATTCCATAAAGTATCCCAAAATTAACTTCCTTTGCTTTTCTTCTCATATCAGAATCCACTTCATTTTCTGTTACATTAAAAACTAATGCTGCTGTTCTTCTATGTATATCGTCTTTTTCAGCAAAAGCAGCAGTCAAGTTGGGATCACCGCATATACTTGCCATAATGCGCAATTCTATTTGGCTATAATCAGCACTTAATAAAATATGATTTTCATCTTTAGCAACAAAAGCTTTCCTAATTTCTTTTCCCATATCGGTTCTAATCGGAATATTTTGAATATTAGGTTCTGTACTTGAAAGACGCCCAGTAGAAGCTCCAGTCTGGTTAAAGGTCGTATGAATCCTCTCTGTTTTCTCATTTATCAAATTAGGGAGAGAATCAGCATAAGTAGATTTTAATTTAGCTACTGTTCTGTACTCCATTAAATAATCTATTATTTCATGAGAGCCTTTAAGTGATTCTAAAGACCGTGCATCGGTAGAAAAACCAGTTTTAGTTTTTTTTGTCTTTGGTAAGTTTAATTTATCAAAAAGAATAGTTTGAAGCTGTTGAGTAGAATTAATATTAAACGTTTCACCAGATATTTCAAATATTTTTTCAGTACATCTATCAATATCCTTTTGTAGTAACTCACTTGTTGCATTTAATGAGGGAATATCAATTTTTACACCTGTTCTTTCCATATCTTCAAGTACTTCAACCAAAGGGAATTCTATATCAAATGCAATTTTTTCCATTCCATTTGTTTTTAATTTCTCACTTAACACTTTATATAATTTGAAAGTTACATCAGCATCTTCACACGCATAATCACTAAGCAAATTAAGATCGGCAGAGTAAATTCCTTCTCCTTTATTTCCTTTTCCTACAACTTCTACGAAAGTAATGGGTTTATAGTTTAAGTATTTTTCGGAAAGATCATCCATTCCATGTTTTTCATCTGGGTCAATGACATAACTTGCGAGCATAGTATCAAAAAAGAAATTATGAACTTCTATTCCCAAAGTTCTCATTATAGCTATATCGTATTTCCCATTTTGGCATACTTTTTTAATGTTTTTATTTGAAAAGAGGGGAGTGAATATATTTCTAAAATCATCTAACTCTAATCTATCCGAAAGATCGGAAGCGAAAAGATCTCCCTTTTGAACAAATGGATTAACGGCAACAAAAAATGCTTCGTTCTCCCGAACTGAAAAGGAACATCCAATTAGATTTGCTTTAAGAGTATCCAAGGAATCTGTTTCAGTATCAAACACAATTAAATCTGATTTGTTTAATTGTTCTGCTAAATGCTTTGCTTCCTTCGCATCTTTTATTAGATGATACTTTACAGCAGCTTTAATAAATATCTCTTTCTCTATTGGTATATCCGATGGTTCAATGTTTGGTAAATTCGGATTCTCATTTTTGGTAATAAGTTCTTTATATTTTACAAATAAAGTTTTAAACTCTAACTCATTTAGTTGTTTGAAAAACTCATCACCAAATTCATAACTAAATTTCATATCCTCAAAAACATAATCTATTGGAACTTTTGTTTCGATAGTAGCTAATTGTTTTGATAAGAAAGCAGATTCTTTATGAAGAATCAATTTTTCAGCTAAAGACTTTTTCTCAAGTTCCTCAATATTTTCATAAAGATTTTCAATTGTTTTATATTTGTGGATTAGTGGAAGGGCAGTTTTAGGTCCAATACCCGGAACTCCTGGAATATCATCACTTTGATCGCCAACTAATGCAAGGTAATCGATCATATTTATCGGACTGAATCCTAAATCTGCAATGACTTTATCAATTGATAAAATCTCATTTTCATCGGCACTTTTACCAGGTTTGTATATATTAACAAATTCAGTAACTAACTGAATGTAATCTTTATCCGGAGTAACTGCATACGAAATTAGTCCATTTTCTTCCGATTTTTTTAAAACAGTACCAATAATATCATCAGCTTCATAACCCGGGAGAATCAAAACCGGTATTTTAGCTGCATTCAAAAGATTTTTAATTCTATGAATTTGTGGAATCATATCCTCAGGCATTGCCAATCGAGAAGATTTGTATTTATCATAAAGATCATGTCTAAAAGTTTTTTCTTTTGAATCGAAACCGACTGCCAGATAGTCAGGTTTAGTGTCAACAATAATTTTATATAACTGATTTAAGAATCCGAAAGTAGCAGAAGCAGGTTCACCTTTGGAATTTGAAAGTGGACGTTGGATAAAAGCAAAGTATGCTTTATAAATTAAAGCCATTCCATCTAATAGGACTAATTTTTGCATTATTATTCTTTATTAATTATTCTTATTTTAATAATACAAAAAAAAGAATATTTTTAATAATGTTGCTATTATCAAAAGGATATTGTTAATATTAACGAGGTAATTAAAAAAAAATAGTTATTTTTACATACACACGGGAAAAATATTTTTTAGATTATTTCTGTGTGAGTTAATAATGATATGAATCGGGTAAGATAACCGGGGAAAAGTAGTATTAAAATTAGATTAAGATATCTAAAATTATTTATTGACTTTTTTTCTCTAAATGGTTAATCTTAGTCCGATTATTTAGAATATTTTTTGCAAAATAGAAATTCAAAAAAAACAAACTATATCGGAGGTTATTCTTTATGCCAATTAACGCCATCACAGGAACAATATCCTTAGTTTTAGCACAAGCGCAAGACACAGGGATGTTAACATATTTACAAATGAA
>Ga0172380_10003506_pt1 | contig 21463 bp, 49 predicted proteins | sample Leawe162metaG_FD_119747 | JGI IMG/M metagenome (GOLD analysis project Ga0172380, IMG submission 119747) | Leachate microbial communities from a municipal landfill in Southern Ontario, Canada - Leachate well 162 metaG | ecosystem: Engineered > Solid waste > Landfill > Unclassified | place...
CCTCCCTGCGCCCGGTAAGGCGGGCGGGCCAAGTGTCGTATCAAAGATTAAGCCGGGACTTAATCATTTCTATCAAGACGCGATGGATAGGTTCCATGCGATTAAGAGCATTGCGCAGATTGCTCGGGATGACGGCGTTAGCGTTCCCGTTCAAAAAGACCCGTACATCAAGGCCCGCAATTACCTAGGCGTACAGGCGATGGCCGAAGAAAAGATATTCTATCGTCGGTTCAAGATAGACGAGAACACGGGCAAGGTTGTATGGGGCGACAAGTCCTTACAGGATATCGTTAAACCGCACAAGAAAGAGATGGATAAATGGGACACCTATCTTGTTGCAAGACACAGCCCCGAAATTGCCGCTCGTGGCCTAGAGACGGGGCGCGACCCTGCCGTTGACAAGGCGTTTGTCGCCAAGTACGCCCCCCAATTCGAGGCCGACGCCAAAGAGTTTACGGCCTATCATAATTCGCTTCTCAAAGAACTCGTTGACGCCGGGCGGCTAAAAAAAGAAACCTATGATGAACTCACGACGCGCTATCCAAATTATGCCGCCTTCAATCGCGTTCTTGATGAGGTCGTGGAGCATGGATATGTGCCGTCATCTGCCAAACTGTTGAGCAAAATACCGAATCCAATTAAGCGGCTCAAGGGGTCGGAGCGCCCGATAATCAGCCCGACGGAAAGCGCAATCAAGGCCACCTATGTTATTACAAACGTGGCGGAGAGACAGCGCATAGCGAAATCTATCTTCGACCTTAGAGAACAAAGCCCCGAACTAAAGGAAATCATTAAACCCATTAAGCCAAGGATGGATTTAGTCGCCACATTAGAGGATGGGACAAAAGTATTCCGCCCATCCGCGACCCAAAAGGAAGGCGTTATTGAGTTCTTTGAGAAGGGCGAACGCCACTTCTACGAAGTCCCGAAAGACATATATGAATCCATGTCCCAACTTTCGGAGACGGGGCATAATTGGATGATTAAGATTCTTGCGGCCCCATCACGCCTCCTTCGGGCCGGAGCCACCCTGACACCCGATTTCTTTATGGGGACCAACCCTTTCCGCGACCAAACAACCGCCTTCATGAACGCCAAATATGGTTATGTTCCATGGTTCGATTTTGCCAAGGGCCTATTTAATTTGGTCAAGAAGCCCGAAGGATATCACGCATGGCGGGCGTCGGGAGGCGAGTGGTCTATGCTCGTCGCGCTTGACCGAGCCACGAATCAAGCCACGCTCAAAAAAGTCTTGGGCGAGAAAGACTATACACGATATCTCAAGAAACCTTGGACGTTCCTTGAGGATGTATCCATGTACGGAGAGCGGCCCACTAGACTAAGCGTGTTTAGGGAGGCCAGGAAACAAGTCTCCGACATAGAGGCCGCGTTCCAATCCCGTGAGGCCAGCACAGACTTTGCCCGGCGCGGAGCGTCCATGAAGTCCGTCTCGGCCATATATACATTCCTTAACGCCCGTATGCAGGGGACGGATAAACTCATTAGAACGATGAAAGAGAATCCGGCCCAAGCCATGCTCAAAGGTATTTCTATCGCATCTATTCCCTCTCTAACCCTATACCTAATCAATCGGAGCGACGATAAGTTTTGGGAAATTCCTGAATGGCAACGCCGGATGTTCTGGATTATCCCTGTCGGCGGGGGCCACTATATGCGTATTCCCAAGGGCGAAGTCGGCATCATCTTCGGCACTACCACCGAGATGATTATGGAACACCTGGACAAAGATAAGGAATCCAAGAAGCGCATAGACCAAATGGCCGGGAGCATAATCAAGGAACTGTCCCCCATCGGCAACCTTGGCGAGATTATGCCGACGGCGTTCCGGCCCATCATGGAGTGGTTCTATAACAAGAACTTCTTTACGGGTCGTCCCGTTGTCGGTCGGCGGCATGAAGGAATTAAACCCGAGTATCAATATGAACCTTATACAACCGAGACGGCCAAGGCCATCGGTAAAACGATAGGCGCATCCCCCGCGAAGATAGAGAACCTTGGACGCGGCTATCTCGGCGGCATGTCCAATTATATATTCACCGTTGGGGACGAAGTTCTTTCGGAGATGGGGATTGTCCCGAAGCCAAAAGAAATGCCGCGCTCTATGCAAAGAACTCCCGTCCTCAAAACCTTCACCGTGAATGACCCGACAGGATTCAATAGCGATAGCGTCAATAAGTTCTATGAATCCTTCGGGAAGGTCGATGAGTTTAAGCGCACCTTTGACAAGTTAAAGAAACAGGGCCAAGTCGATGAACTCAAGCGGCTCGTTAAAGACGACCCCCTTAATTATAGGGCTGTCAGTACGCTTATCCCCGGCAAGGGGGGCCAGACAACCATTTATAAAGAGTTCTCTGCGGCAACAAAAACGCTTTCCGACTATCGAAAGAAACGCATTGGAATCATTGAGTCCGACCTTACTGCCGAGAAGAAAGAAGAACTAATTAATAAACTGGACGAGTATATTCTGCAAACCGTGGTCCCGGTACTCGCTAAATACCGTGGCCTGGAATCATGGCTAAAGAAAGGAAAGGAGAATGACTAATGCCCATAAGTGACATTTATGATAAGCACTTTTGTACCTTTGGAAAGCAATTTAATATTAAAAAATTGCTTTTGAAATCTATTGGGATTGTAGAGAGTGACCTTAATCCTCGCGCCTACAGAATGGAACCATTATTTTGGGAAAGATATTTAAAAAATAATCCTGAATGGTCCGATAAAGACCCCAAAATAGTTAGTGCCTCACATGGGATTTGCCAACTGATGTTTACTACGGCATGGTCATTGGGGCTGACGGGCGAGATAGAGAAAGTTCGGGATGACCTTCTCGACCCGACTATTAATATCATGCTTGCCGCCAAAATGATGAGATTACTGATAGACAAGTCCATAAAGAAGGAATATTCAAATAAATACTATTGGTTATCAAACGCCGCCATCGCCTTGGCGCAATGGAATGGCGGAAGTCGGGGGAACCCCGGCGAAGATGGGGTGTTGAGAAACCAAAAATATGTGAGAAAGGTTTTAAAGCAATGGGGTGCGCTGAAGGCCGTGGAGCGCGAGTGCGACCCTGATTAGGCGGGATGGATATATAAGATGGACATGATAAAGTTTACGGAACACCTTGGTTCATCCAGATTTTTGTATGTGCAAGAAGGGCTTTTGGTTGGCCTTATTGGGGCGTTTGCAAAAGTCGTCTGGACAGGGTTTCCCATCATCGAACTTTTTGGGTTTATCGGCCCGATAATTGGACTTGCCTTTGGCCTTAAAACATACGGCGATATCCAGACGGAAAAGACTATCGCCAAGGCCAATAGAAAGAAAGCTGACGACGCGGAGGATGATGATATCCCCGTTCGCTAATCTAGTTACCCTACAAAATCTGCACCTGCGCACATTGTGGGGTAAGGATAATTGAAAAAGGAGAACCCGGAATGACTAATTATGATGGACCAGTTCCCGCAATGGGACACGCCCATGGATTCATCTGGACGGATGAATCTAGGAAAGCCCTGTTCGACCTTATCGTGGACGGCAATACCATGAATCAGGCGGCAGGAATCCTGTCTGAGCGGTATGGCTATCCGATTAGTATGGCGGCTGTTCACGGCACAATGCAACGCGCCGGGTGGCGGGGCGAAACGATGGTCGTCAAGAACGAGGCCAAAACCTACAAAAACCTCACCATCCCCATGGACGATTACATGGTTTCCTGCGACCAGCACCCCCCCTACCACAGCGAACTTTGGATGAACCGCTTACTGATGATAGCCGAGCGGTTCAAGATACGGAAGCACATTATCGCAGGGGACTTCTACGACATGAGCGCGGTCAGTAAATTCCTGACCGAAGAACCGAAGGATGTAGATAAAGAAGTCATCGACACGGAACCCGCCTTCAAGATGATAGACTACTTTGACAAGAATTATTTTATACAGGGGAACCATGAGCGCAGGATAGGCGCGTTCACGGAGGGGGCGCTTCGGGCAAAGCATATGTATAAGGTCTTTGGCATGGATAAGTATGACAGCAAGATTGTCTATAGCATCTATGACAGGATAGCCATTGAGGACAGATACCTTATCATGCACCCGAAGTCCTATAGTCAGATTAGTACGGCGGTCAGCAAGCGCATGGCAGAGAAATTCCATTGCCATATCCTTAACGCCCATGGACATTTTAGCGGGGTAACTTTCGATAGAAGCGGACGGTATCTATGCGTGGACTTGGGAGGATTATTCGATACGCAAAAGATTGAGTACACATCAATTAAGACGACGACGCACCCCTGTTGGAATAACGGATTTGGCATGATAAGGAACGGGAAGTTTACGCTGTTCCATCAGGAAACAGATTGGACCTATTGGCTAGATGGGCAAGGGGAGGTAATATGAGCCACAATTTAAGACCCGAGGATTTTGCTACTCTCGAATATAGAATACCCAGATACGGAGAAAGATTGCCAATCGTATCTCGGTCCGTTCGGAAGATTCTTCTTAGGCTTCATGCGGATTCAATAAAAAATAAGAAGCAAAAAGAGATTGAAGATGTTAAAGAAATATAAATGGCCGATCATCGCGGGCGTCGCTATTGTCATAGGCGCGATATATATATTCTGGAATCCGCCCAGTACTAAGGATGCCTACGAGTATTGGAAGGGAAGTTACGCCGAGTTGAAGCGCGTCACGGCTACCGACGAGTTCATTAAGTTGAAAGTTATAACCGACCTTCGCGAACAGAACGCCCTGCTCCAATTGAGCATAGATAGCGCGAATACCGTCATCGCTCACCTAGAAGAAGGCAAGGCCGATGCAGAGGCCGCGCTTAACAAGGCCCGCGAAGGATGGGATGCGTTATCCGCCGAGGCCCAGGCCAAGTTACACGAACTAGATGCGGCATGGGCCAAGAAGTTCGATATACTGCAAGGTCAATATGATGAACAGGAGCGGGTTAATTTTGATTTAAAAACTCAGTGTCAGAACGAGATAAAAGTCTCGGATAAGTACAAATCTCTATGGGAAGGAGAAAAGAACCTCCGACTGAAATGCGAGCAGGGGACTCATCTTGCGGACAAAAGGATTGGTAGCCTATCCAGGCAAGTAAAACTGTGGAAGGGGATTGGGGTAGCCGCAGTAATTTTGACCGCCCTATTGAAGAAGTAATCACGGCTCCTTAAAACGGGGGATTATCTATATCATTGGTTCCGTCCACAGAAATGGAGTTAAATCCTACGCTAATTTCTGGAATAAATTGAAATTCGAAATTCTTATCACTCTTATCCCAATAGAAATTTGACCATCTATCAATGCGGAATTTCATGTCGCCTCCTAGAAAAGATCCTTGTGTTTTCTTTCTTCCATCTCGTCATGTCCAAGTTCTTCTTTGCTTCTCGCGCATAGGCCGGGGTACCAGTTTTTAAGCGCTCTCTCTAATTCTTGCCTAGTCCATTCTTCCCCATCCCGCAGGTGTTCTTGGACCGCCATTGCCAGGATGTTTCCCTGTATTAACTTTGTGATAATGGCATCGTATTCTTCCTCGCCCAAAACTGATCCCAGACGCTTTTCTTCTTTTAATCGCAAGATGAGAAAGTCGGGCATCAACAATAATTCTTTGGTTATTTCCATGGCGCTTCTCCTATATATACGATTTTCTTTCTTCTTCTTCATCCTCTATGCATCTTTGGGGACGCATTGGGTCCCCTTCCTCGCGAAAGTCAAAATATCCCAAATCACACTCATATATTTTTGGGACAGACCTTTCGAGTAAATACTCACAATCATTGCATAGTGTTCTGATTGGGCTTGTCGCGGGGTCGCCAAACCGATGATGAATTGGAACCGATCCGTCATCTCTCATGATCTATCCCACCTGTCTAGGGCGGCCTCAAAATCCTGAGTAGACGATCCTTCATTCTTTACAACGTCAACTAAGTTCTCTGCGGCCAACAGACGTTGTTTAATCGAATAAACGATGGCTTCCGTATCGTGTCCATCTAAAAGCGGATGGTCTCGATTTGCCTGTGCCAGACAAATTTTCATCATGTTCTTTAAAAACAGGATTAGATGGTCTGTGGTATAGTTCATGTTACTCCTCCATTTTTCATGTTCATTAAGCGAGATCAAGGCATTGGTGATATCGTTCATACCTTCTATATCCATCCCGCCTAATGACCAATCAAGATAAACAAACCAAGCCAAATTACAAAAAGCCATGCCCAAGATAGTTCCCCGCCAGTTTCATTTTTCATGATTCCAATCAATCTGGCATGGCCCTTCGGACGTTCGCTCTCAAGATGATATGGATATATCACGGCTCCTTCCTCTCCATCTTCTTGATAAACGTCGGAGTTATTCTCCATTCTGCCCACAATATCCCGCGCCCTGTATTAAAGAGGCAGACAATGAATTTCCCTGGCATTTCTTTCCACTTGCCGTACAGGAATTTTTCCAGGTCATTGATGGTCCAATGAGTCCTCGGGTCATTGGCTTCTTCTGGTATCTTGTGGAACTCGGCCAAAAGGCGCTTGGTCGAGGCTGTGATTCTTTCGCTCACGGCTTATGAGATTCTAGGTAATTAGCCATGGCCCTAGCAATTTTCGGGTCTTCCTGAATCATTCCGATTGCAATGTTACATTGATTACAAAGGATTCCCCGGACACCTCCAGACGCGTGGCTGTGGTCAACGCATGGACCTTTCTTTGGCCATCCGGCCCTTGAACAAATGGCACAGACCCCGCCCTGCTTTTTAAGTAAGGATTTATATTCGTCTTCGGTTATTCCATATTGCCATTTTCTTCTTGCGTTCTTCATTTTATCTTTGTTCATAAGATAATGTTTTCTTCGGCGCACCCTTCTTTCTTCGGCGTGTGTTCTCGCATATTCTTTACTGTAAGCCGAAACTTTTTCTCTGTGAGAATCATTATATCTTTTACGCTTAGCGGCCAAGAGTTCCTTGTGTGCATCGTTCCATTTTTTCTGCCATTCACGTTTTCGTTTCTTCTGTTTATCCGTTAGAGGATATCGTTTCTTGTCCACGTCGTTCACAGCTCCTCCTTGTTTAACCATTTACCATTTTGAATTTCGCCAAGAATGTCTTCGTGGTCTGCATAGACTCGCCATACCGTTATGCGTCTAGGCGCACGTTTCATCCAGAGTTCAATCCTGATACTATCGCTATCGTATGGCCACGGTACTTGACGCAGGTCGGCCAGCTTCTTGCCCGTCCCGGTGTGCATGGTAGCCTGTATCATCTTTATATATGTGGTACTTACGCACACAAGGTCGATACAGCCCAGGATGTCGTTCCGCGTGCTGACGAATATCTTTTTAAATGGTAGCCATTTGGACAGCGAGACTTGGCGATGCACCATACAGGACGGGTCGTTTTTGATAAGCCAAGCCTCTACCCATCGCTCGAAAGCCGCACCCTTAGCACGCTTACTTGTCGCCAATTGATTTTGCCCCGTCTTTTCCTAGAGTTTTCTTGAACATGAGGTTGCCCGCCACATGATAGACTACAACTCCCTCGGGATTCATATATCCAGGGACAGCAAGGCTCCCGCACCGGGCCAATACGTCCAGCGTTTCATTCACGGCTTCCGTAGAGAATGGCCCACGATAAAGGACGGGAACGAGGCCAACGCAAGAGGGAAGAATTTCCTGCATTTTCGTAATGCGCGGGTCGCCCGTCGGGATAATTTGGGGCTCATTCCCAAACAAACACCAGCGCGTAACATTAAACACGCTGAATCGTTTCTCGCCCTTCTGTAATCCATACCCACGTTGTATCCCGCTCCCCCACCATTCACCGAAATGACGACCATGCCCGAGGCCCATTAATTCTTCTTTGTGTTCATAGGCCCACTTAGCAAAACCATGATTGTCATTCTCGGGGGTAATCCATCGGGTCCGCGACCCGGCAAGGAATTCGCCATCCTCACCGATGAAGATACAGCCGTTTGTTCCGTCGATTTTCTCAGTAATAATCATGTCTCTAGAAAGTCGTGGAATCTTTTGGAACTCAATAAATTCGGTAGTCATTTCTTCCTCCTTTTAGATATGTTCATATATACAATCGCCAGCATCCACCATGCGATGAACGCAAGTAGCACTAGCCCGACACGCAATGGCTCGTTCAATGTCCCCACCTATTAACATTGTGTATTCTTATATGTTCGGCCATTGTCGTTAATTGTAGATTTTCTAATCTATTATCTAAGGTATCGCCATTAATGTGATGAATGCGTTCCCATGATTCCAAATATCTCCCCAAATGTTTCTCCATGACAAGCCGATGTTCCATCACATACCCATGCTGTTCTGCGTTGGGATGCTGTGGAAAACGGATGATATAATAAACCTTATCCCTAATCGGATGTAGAACCCTTCCTCCTTTCCAATGGGGACTATCTGCGCCGAGTTGATATGGGGGCCTTGTTTTTATTCCATGTTTTCTTAACCAATCCCGAATCGCCCCATTGCTACATCTACCCAATTTAGCGACAGCATCAAGAGACAATCTCTCAATAATATATTTTTGATAAAGCCAATCTTTATCCCGATATTCTCGCCCAACTCTATCTGCCCACCTAACCGCGCTACCTTTTTCCATGGGGAATCATTCTCCTTTGGTGGTCTGCATGATGTTCAAAGGCCTCAGAAAAAACCTTCTCCAAGAGCCTCAAAACCGCCACGTGGATGTCGTAAGCCTTGACCTGCGCCGGATTATCCTTGACCTTATCGTTAAAGCATTGCTCCTTGGTCAGCACAGAACATGCCGCGTCAATGGCTTGTTCAATGTGCCTGAACTTAACATTGATTACCTCGTCGCCCCAACGTATCTTCCAGCATATTGTCACTTGGCCCTCCTCGAAATACGAATCTCCTCAATAATAATAGCAAGAAAGGAAAGGATAAACCAAAGCAATCCCTCTATTTCATGGCCCGTAAAATACTCAGCGGCACCAATTATCAATAATGCCAACTCAACGAGAACCATGCTTCTTCTCCTTCACTCGCTCAAGGATGAGGCGCACTTTTGTATTATGCTTGGGTAACCTCGGCATTTCTTTTCCGAAAAATATCTGGACCCACCGATTATAGGGGTCTATACAAACAGAGGCTAGGCCATCTCGACTCAGCGGCCCCTCGCCTAGCACATATCTGTCTTTCATTTGGTCCTTCTGTTCTTGTCCGGCCCAACCCAAAAACTAAAACCTGTCCCGCCGCCATAATTATATCCAAGGCGACATTCAATCGGGCCGTCGCCGCATGGACACAGGTCATCCGCAAGGCACCCGCACTCATCAGCATATAATCCATCGTACCCATGCTTTTTAATCCAAGAACCCAAAGTCTCAACAAGATAAACCTCTTTATCTTTTTTCATGCATCATCTCCCGCGTCATAATCAATGTCTGCCATGTCTGACAAACGCTCATCTAGGTCGCGCTGTATATACTCAATCATGGCATCGTCGCCCTCAATTTCTAGGGCTAGTCTGTCCTGTTCGTCCTTTGGCAATGGGTCGCCATGGGCATCCCTTATCATGTGGACGGTCCAATCCTCGACATAATCACGGCCCTTATCATACCCCCGCGTACCATGACACTCATACGACCCGATACCTGTATTGCCGATACTCAATATGTCCACGTCAAGGATTAAGTCCTCATCGTGCCATGTAATATCAACGGTAGTGCGAGAAAGATATCTATGTTTATTCATTTCTGCTCCAAAGGCTCGGGGTTCTCGTAGTCGTTGCCGATGACCTCGATGGCGTCGTTGCGGTCGGCCCTACATTGACAAGTCCCAAACAGTTCTGCCATCCACATATCTATTGCCCCGCTAATTGCAGATTTCCTTTCCATTAACTTGAAACCACCGTTACACCAAAGGACATCGAACTCGCCATCGCCAACCCGGACGATATCCCCCTCGTAAATTTCCCTGCCGTCCTTATCGTGCAGGCCCGTAAATTGCATGAAGACGCCTTCTTCTTCTGGGTTATCCACAAGTTCGTCATTTAGATGGACTGGTTCATAGGAATTAGCAATTGGGTCATAGTCCATCGTGAACCCAAGTTCCGGGTCCATTTCTATTGGACGCCATGTCCTGAATTTGATTTCTCTCATCTCATCCTCCTGTTATAGAGTAGGCCGGGGTCAGGATTTCCACCTTGGGGGACCGCCTCGATATCGTAGCCCCATATCCAACGATGGACGGTTTGCAGGCTTGCCCTTGAGACTTTAACGCTCCCGGCCATATTGTCCATACTACCTATATCCATCTCGCCTAGATTAAAGAGGGGTCCATCGGATTGCCGACTACGGGCATCGGCATAGGAAGGAAAAGAATGAAACGCACAAAGGAGGTAGGTGCCATGCTTGCGTCGAAGGTGCTATAACCCGGATTAGGGCGCACCTGACGCGATTTACCGAGGACCGATGGACCCCCATGATTACTTCTTTACGCGCTTAATCTTCCGCGCTACGATAGCCTCGGCCTTTTCTTCCTTGACTATCTCGATGCCAAAATAGGCGCAAATTGCGTCAATTTTCTTGAATACGGATATGTCTGGCACAGAATAAATCTGATGATTTCCATAGCAAAAATCTTGCTTCCCCCCAACCGCATTGAGGATCATTAAAAGTCCGCAGTAAATGGATTCATTCGCTTGGCAATTGTCCTTCCTGTGCGCGTCAATCTTGCCCTCAACCCATTTCTTTGTAATCACTTAGTCCTCCTTTTAAGTTTGCGAACATTTCTTTTATATTCATGTCTTTACAATCATGCCTTTCGGACGTTGAAGATTTAGCATATTGTCTTTTAACGGCATCTATATACATCGTATATTGCCCGTCGTCGCCCATGTATCTAGTCCCCCACTCGCCGTCGTCTAGGTGGTCTTTAATGCTTAGTTGCTCTATGGCTAGATTATCAAAGGAAACGATACCAGAAACCCACCTCCGTATCTCTGAAAACGATGGAAATGCAAATCGTGGAGAAGCGAATTCTCCTCGGCCATAATGCTTATATCCAAGAATCAAGACCTTCGGATATTTCCTAGCGACCCAACGGATTTCTTCTGGTGTACTGACACCAAGAACTAGATGAATGACGGCGTTTTGATTAATGACCATATCTACGTCGCTAGATTTCGAGGAATCCCAAGTAATCCCAAGCCCACGAATCATGGACGGTGGTCGTAACAAAAGATTTAATTTTTGGTTCGGTAGCGACTTTGAATTAATCGTCATGTTTGTTATAATCCCCGCCTCACAAAGTTCATATAAAAGGTCGGCCAAGTCCGAGTGTTCTAACGGGTTGCCCCCGCCAATGGCAAACTCAACGCCGGGGGGTAAGCCTCGGGCGACTCGATTAATCCAATCAACGCCTGCATGACCCCCGCCGGGGGAAGATGACTCGTGACAATGCGGGCATCCCCATTGACACTTGTTGGTAATTTTAATGTCCAAAGATTCGGGGAACTCCGGGGCCGGGTTCTCGCTAGATTCACGAACTTTTGTCCCGTCTGAATAGATAGAGACGAAGCAGTTCCCGTTCTTATACCGATTAACGATTGTCATGGTCGATAACGAGAAAACTCTTGGGATTAAAAATAAAGGCCCGTAGAATCTCCTCAGACTCAAAGGCTTCGGCGCAAACGTCGGAACTTTGGTGGTCGATATAACCCCATTCATCATACTCGCCGCCGGGGGTGTAGGGAGCGAACCGAACGTCGGAGACTCCGGTGGTCTTAGATATGACCCCCCTAAGCATCTCAACCAAATCCTCTCGCTCGATGGACTTGGCATAGGTGAGGCAATAAGAAGCCTTTTTGTCCCACCCGTGCGATTTTTCTTCTTCCCATCCAAACTCTCCAGCCTTAATTTCGACAAAACCGTCTTTTTCTTTGAGCCAATAATATGGCTCATAATCTCCACCCTTAATACAAATGGCGTGGGAACCAGAACTGTTTGTTTCAAACATTCCGAACCGAATCTTTTTCACTTCCCCCTCCTTGTCATATTAAAGTACCGGGCCAGTTCAATGAACTCCATCCCGGCTTGTACTAGCATAGGCCTCATGTACAGGTGCGGATGGACCGAATTATCCTCACGATTGATGATGATAACGCCGCCGAAGTCAAGCGGTTCTCCCCCATTCATTTCCTCGTCGGCTAGACAATACGCAGACACTTGCTGTTTGTCGCCGGGATAGACGGGCGGCTTCTTTCCATTCTTGCCACTCCGCGTCTTATAATCGAGTATCCCGACGAGAGGCTTGGTATCTAGTCTAATCTCGGCCTTAATGTCTCTCGTCCCCGCGAATTGAAAGGTGCGACTGAATACGGTCCCCTCGCTTTCGATGGTCTTGAGATAAACACTTTCCTCCCATTCGACCACGGCATTGAATGGCTCGATAAGGTCGGGATATACTGGCCGAAGTCCGTCCCGATGCCAGTTGTCTAGCGCATTATGGAACCTGGACCCATAATCCTTGGCCTCGCCGCTAACGTCCTTATGATAGCATTTAGCATCCGCGACCAGTTTAGGCATATCAATCTCGCGGAACTGGTCCAATGTCATTTCGCCCGCAAGGAACGGCCCGATACTATTATTGAACAGGTAGTCGATATCCGTATCAATACGCCAGCCGCAGAGCCGAGGCTTATCTAGTATGCCCTGAATGTGGGTTACGCTCGGGAACTTGACGTTTTCGCCCAATGACGAGATAGGATAATAGCCGTTTTTATCTCTCATTTGCCATGCTCATCTTCAAGGTGGGAATGATAATCGTGTCGCGACCCGCAGACGATGAACCACAGGGCCAGTTCAGAATCCCATTTCCCACTGATAATAGAGGCGATCCAGGCAACACCACTCACGAAAGCCAGTATTCCCCATACCCATTTCAGAAACTTATTGAATGTCATTTTGTCTCCCCCTTCTTTATGTCCCGTGGATTACCTTACACCACAACGGTCTTTTTTTAGACTTCCCTGCATACCATTTGGTTGGGGTATTTTCGTCAGGTCTTGTCCAATGACCTAGATTACAATGACTCCCACAATCATCATTGTTTAAGCAGGGGCAATGGTCACACTTGTCCGGGTCACGCAATTTTATTTCTAGTTTCATTTCGCTGTCGCCTTCCATTTCAAAAATGTCTTGATGGCCCCACGAATCTCACTATAGAGTTTCTTTAAATCGTCTGGGTCGCCCTCCCGAAAACTAGGATGTCCAAAACGTAACCCGACATACTTTTTGGGAGGATTCTTTCTTGGCCCGGTCTCATACAAAAATGCTTTGAAAAGTTTCTCGTCTATTTTTTCTGCTTTAAGCGCCTCCTTGATGGCGTTTACCAAACCATCTAGTGCGTCCGGGGAGAAAAGGGATGGCCCATCGTCTTTTCCTGCATAGACTACGGGCTTGTCGCCCCCGAAAAACTCATCCTCGGAAAGTGGGTCGCCGGGGCCAGGCTCCACGACTTCGGCCTCCTTAATCGGCTCATTGTCGGCAAAGAAGCCCGGACCACCCGCAGACGTGCCGTTTTTAGGCCCAGGAGTGGCATTCTCCTGCTTGCTGGACGAAAACGTAGGGGGGGCCTGTACTCCCCTACCTGCAATTTCGGGTTCCTGCCTGTTGGAGTCTTTTTTGCGCCATTTCTTTTTGCCGCTATCGACGTATTCCTCAGCATACTTGGCCTTCCAGTTCCGAATAAAGGATGGCTTCCATAAATCCAGGCTGATACCGATACCCTTGCAGAGCCGCATCAGGGCATTGGATTTCGCCCCCTCTACGGCATCGGACCAATTCATTGTCGCGTTAGATGAACTATAAGCCTGTTCCCCGATGGCATACCCGGCCAACTTGCCATGAATAACAAGATAGAATCCCCACAGAATAGACGATTTTGACGGGCCAAGGCGCGGCTCATCCTTCGGGATAATCGCCCAATTCAGGCCGAAGGCTTGCCGCAATCTGGTGACGTACTCCATCCACGGGAGATAGACCAAGCCATCGGGCCGAATCTCTACAGCATCTTCGTCTATCGGCGCATAAAGAATCCCAATCTGTTTCTCGGTCAACTCTATCTGCCCCGCGCCCGGAACCAATTTCGATATCTCTAGCGCAAGCCCCCCATCAACTGGCTTGGCTATGATATTAGCTGGTTGTGCGCTAGGTATCGCTACCGCCGTATCCTGACGCTTAACGATTTCTTCTGTCATTTGCGTCTCCAATAAATAGCCCCAAGTTTAATTTTATATTCCCTTGTATCAATCCCGCCGATTGGAGTGGGGTTAATATTAAAAATATAATATCCATCGTGCATAAGGCTGTTCCCGCGAATGTAAAGGTCCGATGAGAGGATTTCTTTCCACTCCTCCTCAAACGCGGAGGGATAGAGCGTCCTGAGCATATTCTCTACACAATCGGGCGATAGACTACATCTCGCCATCGCCAAAATCTGTTCCTTCGTAATCTCGTATTTCATCTTATCCTCCTTTTTCGTCCTATCTCATATATCCATCGCGCCTAAATGGGGATGTCATCATCCGGCAACGGCTCCGGCATAGGCTCATCCTCCGGCTCCGGCGCAATCGGAGGCACATACTGTTCGCCCTCCATCCCTACAACTATCGTTGCTATCGGGCTTTTGGGTCCACGCTTAGCCGGGTCTGTTTTGAATATAAACACCTTCTGCCCTTTATGCAAAAGGATTTCTTCGTCTATAAGGCCGTTCATAAAGGACCGCCCATGTTTATCTAGATTCTTTGAGTTCCAGACCACCCCAACCTTTTTGAACAGCATTAAATGCCCTCCTTTTCAGCGGCCTTCGCTATCTGCTTCTGGCACTTTTCACAAAGCCCCTGTTCTGCAAATCGACGCTCCGCTTCTGGCGTAGAGAAACCATGAATGATACCGTCACACAAATAGCAATAGATCTTTTCAGGAACATCGCGGAACTTACGCTTATCTTTCATGTATCATGCCTCATCATAGGCGGCGATAGCGTCTTTAAAAGCCCTTGCATCGTTTGGGTCGGCATATACGCTTACCGCCAACGCGACCCGTTCACCCGCCTCTTTGAGCGCGTCCGCCGCACGGAGCTTCGCCGCTATCGCCTTGCCTATCTCTGCGCTGACGGGAACGGCTTGAAGGTGGGCCTCGACCATTTCTCGTATCAGTTCATCCGTCGAATATCGCTTGTCGCTCATGTCATTCTCCATCGTTTTTCCTTCCGGGCTCGTTCGGGCCATGCCCTACGGGGAAAAAGACATCCTGCTCAGGTTCTTGGCCCACGACCTCCGCGACATTTTCGTCTGGCAGGGCTTCGAAAAGGGCACGGATTTGGGCAACAGTTGCTTTTTCATCTTCGTTGAATTCCAAATCCCAGTCCGCTTTTATAGCCTCATCGAACACCAGCTTGAAAATACGGAGCGCCTTGGCCTTATTGACCCCCTGCCCTGCGCGGAGGAAGCGGAGGGCGGCATCAACGTCATCGGTTGGATCGTGAAATGTGCGTATCCCGGCATTGAGCCTTAGCCATTGGTTAATAATCCGTACCACCGCCTCAAACCTGCTCATCGTGTACCTCCTTCAGCGGCGCAAGCGCATCTTTCATGTCGCCAATGACGCCCTCCCAATTTTTCGGGGTGGTGCCACTCTCTAAGTCCTCTTGATACGCACAAAGGACTCGCTCTCCCGCCTCCATAAGTCCCTTTAGCCTTTCCTCGGCGGCGAGACAGGCGGGGAGACGAAGATGATGGCGGAATCCATCGCGTCTGCCCTTTCCGATAAGCTCATCCGCATTGAATAGCCGACACCAATATTGGCAGTTATCGTTATCTTCAAGAAAGTGGCAGAACTCACATTCATCAGGCGTTGCCCCCTTGCTCGTCCCCGCCTCGATGTCAATGACGATCTTCACTTCGCTCCTCCCTTGGCCTTCCCGTCGTCGCGTCTCAATGGGAGCATCGCCATCCCCACCCCCTCATCTAGCCATGCCTTAACAACCGGGTCGTTCACGGCGGCATCAAACGCCCCCTTGTCGAGCGGATGTCCTCCCCTCCCAAGATATTCCTGGGCATGTATGATGGCTATTCGCGCTAGGGGGAGGATATCCCTGGCCGCATCCAGCAGTCGATCTAGATTGTCTTCGTCAATAGTTATTTTCATTACCGCCCCTTCTTGGCATCTGCCCGGAGAACGCGGAGAGAGGCCTCGATATTCTCGATCTCCTCGATTTGGGCCCTTCGGTTATCTGGATCAACAGCGTTCTCTGCCAACATTTTTCTACTGAATCGATGGCTCTCCAAAATATCGAGCGCTAATTCATGCTTTTTCATGGCGTTTTCTCCTTTGCCAAAAAAATTAATATTTTCATTCGGTCCCTCTCCATGCGTCCCGGGCACTATCCCGTCCCCAACCGAGAAAAATAATCAGGACAAAAAGCCAGCGTAAAAGATGGGCGGGAATGAAAAATATGAGCCTACGAAACAGAGTAAAAACAGAGACGCCTTTGATGCGAAGATGTTTCATAGTGTCTCCTCGGTCCATTCGCTTTCTCCAATTTCATATCCGCAACTATCGCAAATGTGCCAATAGGTCGGGAGGGCATCTCCTGCCATAAAGCGGACCTCGGCCCATTGCCTGAGCCCACAAATGGGACAGATAATTTTGACGATTCGGGGATATCCCGGCTCCTCATTGCCATCACGCATTGTCCCCTCCCGCCTTGCGCCGTGCGGCGTCCTGGGCCGGGCCACTCGATACTCTCTCTGCCTCTCGGATATACCGCAAAGCTGTTGCGTGCCGGGACTCACCGGGGAACTTTTCCGTTACCTCATATAAAAGCTCGTTGTAAAGACTCGCTATCGAGGCGTCCCGGTCGATGCACTCATCTTCGAGTTCAATGAGCGCTTCTCGACGCAATGTCGCTCGGCGTTTCCATTTTTCCGTCTCGTTCTGCGCCTCGTGTATCCTGCGGTTGGCAAGGACCGCGCAGAGGATGAAGCCGAGAGTTGCGCCTACGATGCCCCCGATTAAGATGCCGAGCCAGAATGCGGTTGTGTGATTCATTGGGAGTCCTCGAAGGGCGCAAGCGCGGCGATGGCATTGCTTCGGGCCAGAACATCGTTCTCTCGCCACGCTAAGGCTTCGTCCAGCTTGTGAGGTTGTGGCCCCCTGTCCATCATGGTCAATAGGCCTCGGCACGCCTCCAAGAGTTTTCGTAGTTGCTCATCGGCGGCGAGACAGGCTGGAGCCCGCTCCGGGTGCCTGGGTTTTCCATATATCCGCCCATAAGCCGCACAGAAAAACTGCGGCAGAAGCCTACACTTCCCGCACTCCTTCGCCCCGCACTCGGCATCCACGATGATCTTAGACATGGCTATCCTCCTCGACCGCCTTGAGCGCGGCCCATACTGCATCGAGGGCCGCAACGTCCTCCACTTTCATAGCGTAATCGCATCTATTCATGCGCTTTTGTGCGTGGCGACAAGCCTCGATGAGCCTCGCCGCGGCGGGGGAAGTGGATAGCCGATTCAATTGAGCCGCCATGTACTTCGCAAATACCTCATCCTTGCCAAATTCACCGCAATGTTGCCGATATTCTTTCCCGTCCAAGGCCTTGGCCCAGGGGGAAAGAACGGTCCACCCTTCCGGAGTAAGACAGATAGCCTCAAAGGTCTTAATTTCGCTCATGCTTTCTCCCTCTCTTCGATTACCCAAAAAACAGACGTTGCCGGGATTCTCTCTAACCGCCGCAGAGCGGGGGCTTCTTCCCATATCTCCCAGGCCCGAGGCGTCTTATAAAAGCATTGCCCCGGATGCAATTCTATCCACCTTGTTGAAGTTGAGATTCGCACAACGGACCCCATGCGCTCCCTCATCTTCGCTCCTCCCCTTCCCTCATCTCGTCGTCCCGTTCTTTTTCGTCCCGAACGCTCCCTGTAGGTCGTGGAACACGCTCAACTGCTTTTCCAACAGTTCCGCACTCTGCTTCATCATGTTCTCTTTCAGCCTTCGCTCCATAGTGAAGCGGCCCTGCCAGAACTCGACGCGGCTATCCATGTAGACCCACATTACGATAGCCCCGAACGCCACGCCTAGGGCCATGATAAGCAATGTGATGATGAATGGGCTCATTTAATCTTCCCCTCCCATACGCCCATACTTGATAAACTTACCGACCATTGACCCGATTATCCCCGCTATCAGCAGGTAGCCAAGGCCATAAAGCAGATATAAAACTAGGCGCGGCATGGTCAGGCTTTCTCTTTCTTGGCGATGGCCCTATCCATAACCTCATGGTAATGGTCCCCCCTCCACGAGTTCTCTATAAAGGCTATTTTTCGTTCATCGAGAAGGGCGAGGTCGAAGGCAAAGCATAAAATATCCATGGGCGGGTCGCCCTCCTCTTTGGGAACACGAATAACCAACATGTCTCGCTTTTCATCCTTCACAATACCAACATAGAATCCGTGGCCCGAAATCCCATTCCTATGATAGTGAAGTTCTTTTACCCGTTGCATTCTATTCTCCTTTTCGCGATCTAAGCATGGTTAGGCCCTAAATTTCTTTAATATTTCTTTATATTCTCTAGGCGTAGTTTCAAACTCCCTGGGACTCCAACCCTCGTTGATGTCGGGATACTTTTCGTGAAAGGCTGAAATACCAGAATATCCTTCATCAATCGCATCAAGAACACTCCCGCCCTCTCCCATGACCACGAAAACCCGCCTCGGATTCCCGTTCCTGTCATTCCCCGCGTTAAGCTTAATGGCTATCATTTCATTCTCCTTTCTTGTCATACTATATATCCCAGCCGCCTAGTGCGTATATATTTATTCTTAGTATATATTCTTAATATAGCCTTTCTATTATTAATCTTAATATTAATATAATTATAGGGTATATTTATTATATGGCCTGTGGAAAGGTGGAAATCTTTTACCATTATTTACTGTCCTTAACCTTAGCCAGCGCTTTATCCACGGCCTCCATGATTGTGTCCCCTTCGCCGAAAATCTTATACCCAGGGCCGAATGCCTTAAAATACCGCATCAATCCTTCGTGGGACATCAAGACATCAAAGTCAATTCCACCCTTGCGCACAATGAATCCCCTACCGTCATCACGGATGAATACGCTTGGTACCGCCATGTTAAACTCCTTTGGCAAGCCCTCCGGCCCGCCAATGTAAAAAGATGTGATACGATTGGTCTTGGCAAGCGACCAAGTTGCTGTTTCGGTTGTCGCCGGTGACCCCGTTGACGTGATGGACAACTTCTGTCGGTTTTAGATATCGGCCAATCGCCCTTTCTACCACTAGGCGGGATTCCATCACGTATCCCCGAGGATCAGCAAACGGGTGCCCCGGGCACAACGCCCGGATATATCCCCTCGTTTGCTTTTTCCTTCCGCCTTTCCAATTCCACATTGCCGCGCCCCTCGGTTGCTTCCCCTCCATGCAGGCCTTCATCTTTGCCCTATAATCGGGATTGTCCCAACGTTCTTTCATGGACTTACTTTGATTGATTCGGGCATCTGGGCTGTTCTCGAAAGCCCTCTTAATTGCCTCTCCCCTTTTCTCTTTGGCTCCTGGGGTTTCCCAATAGGATAGAGCCTTCCTTGCCATATTCTCCCGATACCCTGGCCTATCCCACATAGCCTTAGATGATTCGCTAACCCTTCTTCTTTCTTCCGGGTTTTCGTACCTTTTCCTAACCGCCGCGCTAATCTTAGCCCGCCGTTCTGCCTCTGTCGCGCTGACTGGTTTCATTTGTCCCCTTAAAAGATTTCCGGCCCCCTGCCGCACTTCCTGATTATCCTCGCTATCCCGAAGCACAGCAGGACCAGCCCACAGATAATCATGCCGTAGAACCCGATGACGCCAAGGATGTTAATCATGTTAGTCCTTCCCCTCGGCCTTGGCGGCCTTTTTCATTAAGTGATAATAACGGACGGCTTCGCCATGACGACTTGATTTAATGGCTTGGCTATGTTTCAGCCCCCTTGATGTATGACCATGTATATCCCTGTCGGCGGCATTGTCTTTTCGCGTTCCCCAAGCTAAGTTATAATCATTAGAATTGTTCTTATCCCCATCTAAGTGCCTGAGTTCATGTTTTGATGAGGGGCGCGGCGGTAAATATGCCCAGGCGACTAATTTATAGACACAGATTCTTTTCCTTTTCCCCTCAATAATGATTCGGACAGAGGGATATCCATAAGAATTGGCGGTTTGCTGTAGTTCTCTTATTCCATAACCACGCCAATTAGAGGAGAGGGAAAACACACGACCATCACGAGTTACCTCGTATTGGAACGTGCATTTCGTTTCGCTCATGTCCTTTCTCCTCACCATTAATATCCCATCCGCCTAATAATATATACTAGTATTTATAAGAGAAGATAAGAGGTAGTGGGTCAGTTTGAAATGGGGAGGGCCTTGACAAACCAATAAATCGGGTTATTATTAGTATGTAATCACGATGAGGGAATAGACAAAGGGCCCTGTCCCGCGTTGATGTCCCTCAAATCATCTCAATTTGTTTTTGTGTGTCATTGACATACGAAGGCCGTCGTGAAACGGCCACGCGATTACTTTTCTCGGGCTGGCCCTGGCGACGATCTTGCTTAAGGAATCAGTCGCCAGGGCCGCTTCTTTTTTCTTTTCTTTTCCTTTGTTCCTTCCCCCGTTGCCGTCGCAACGATGGAGAAGGCCATCTCGTTAATATCTTCAATAGCTTTGATTCTACGCTTTCTCATGTCTATAATATGGGTTATTGATCCTCCCGCGTCAACCCCGTAAAAAAGCAAACCGACCCACTACCCCAGTATTACTAGATACTAAAAATATATACTAGATAAGACATTACTAGATAGAAGACATATCTATTCTTATCTTATCTTCGTTTTAAGAGAATATCTATAATGTATATATTCTATATATAGTATAGTACCTAGTAATCCTAGTATTACTAGTATTTATTATATATATAATATATATAGGGGCGAGCTGTAATCTAGATACTAGAAAGTATATACTTACTAGAGCCTAGGTAATTTTATACATACACCTGGGTTATGCAAGCGGCATTATAGAGGGGGGGCATGGGGGGATGAGGGACCATTTGAATTCTGGTGGACGTTGAGTATACGGTGATTTTTGCCGCTGTTTATTATAATTTTTTGCTATAATTTCCACCCATAATGGCCCCATTAGTCGCCTTGGATATTAGATGTGGAGGATAATAATGGCATACAACCCTGAGAAGATTGCGGAGTGGCGGAGGGCAAGGGGGAATGATGATTAGCGTACTGGTTATCGTATGGTCGGTGGTAGTGGCGTTGGATGGGGCTACGACGAGCGATGGGATTGAGCGTTGGTTATTCGAGGCCAACCGGGTTATTCGGTGGTTAATGGACAGG
>Ga0172380_10003507_pt1 | contig 21461 bp, 24 predicted proteins | sample Leawe162metaG_FD_119747 | JGI IMG/M metagenome (GOLD analysis project Ga0172380, IMG submission 119747) | Leachate microbial communities from a municipal landfill in Southern Ontario, Canada - Leachate well 162 metaG | ecosystem: Engineered > Solid waste > Landfill > Unclassified | place...
GATAGTTTATTATTTTTTTCTTTTTTTATGACGCCGTAACCAGTGTCGGCTATTCCCGGATCAATGCCTATGATGATCATATTATATTAATCGAGATTTATAAATTTAAAGGCCGGCGTTGGTGTAATAATCAGCTATGTCCTCGCAGTCATCGAGCTCCTCAATAAATTTTTCTATTTTTTCCTTATCAGCCTCTTCGACTTTCTGCGTTTCTTTCGGAATAAATTCAAAGTCAGCCGATTCAGTTTTTATATTTTTTGTTTCAAAAAATTTTTTGATAGCCTGCAGATCTTCTATTTTAGTATAAACGGTTGTTCCTTCTTCCTCTGCTAAAATATCCTCGGCGCCGGCATCTATTAAATTTAATTCTAATTCGTCCGGCTTTATTCCTGATTTTTCTAATTCTTCTTTGGCCACCCTAATAACGCCTTTTTTTTCGAAATTCCACATCACCGAACCAAAAGCTCCGCCATATTTAGTATAGATGTGGCGGATATTGGCGGCGGCACGATTACGGTTATCGGTTAAGCATTTAACAACAAACTGCGTTTTAACCGGTCCAAAACCTTCATAGATAAGTTCTTCAATCTGCTGCCCGCCCAGCGCGCCTGTCCCTCGCTTAATTGCTCGTTCGATATTTTCTTTAGGCATGTTAGCCATTTTGGCTTTATCAATCGCCATCCGCAAGACAAAATTAGTAACCGGATCGGCACCTTTTTCTTTAACGGCGATTGTGATTAGGTTGGAAATTTTCGTGAAAACCGCCGATCGTTTTGCGTCAACGACTGCTTTGGCTCTTTTGGTTGTGGCCCATTTTGAGTGTCCCGACATTGTAGTGAGTAGAACTTCCGCGCTTGCCGCCTATAATCCAGGCAAAGCCTGGCTTTACGGCGGCTTCGCAGGTTTGGACAATTTTGTCGTTGAATCCTCCGGCATGGTCTCGACGTAGTTTGACTACGTCTCGCCCATATCCTCGGATTCGCCTAAAAATTGTCTCAAACGCGAAAGTTCTAAATATGATCATTAAAAAAACTGGTAGCTTGTTAAAATAAAATCAGGTTGCACCTGATATGCTTAAATTAACATAAATTGAATTACAAATCAAGATGAGATATAATAAAAAGCAGGAGCAATATTCCTTGTAAAATCGAGATTATTTATAATTCTTAAATTGTATGGGATTTAATATTTTTTCATCGGCCGGCAAAACTTCGTCTGAGACAAAAGAGACCGATTCCGTGGTTAAATCGATTGAGTTTTTGCCTGATCAAATCAGGCAAGTTTTAGGCGATTCGCACTTAATAAAAATGCCAGCCGAGTATGCCGACGCTACAGAAGTTGTGGTTAACGGTATGGGCGGTTCAAATCTAGGGGCGGGTATGGTAAAAGCGATTTTTAGCGAGCAATTAAAAATCCCGATTACAATTTGTCCTGGTTACAATGTCCCAGCTCACGTTGGTAAAAATACTTTGTATATAATTTCGTCTTATTCTGGCAACACCGAAGAACCGCTAAGCGTTTACGAAAAGGTAAAAAAGAAAGGCGCGAAAATTATAGCCATTACCGCTAAAGGCTCTGGGAAGTTGGAAAAAATGATGGTGGAGGACAATATTCCGGGCTATATTTTTAAACCGGATTTTAATCCCTCCGGCCAGCCTCGTTTAGGTTTGGGTTATATGGTTTTTGGCATGGCGGTTATTCTCGCGAAAGCCGGAGTTTTTAAGATTAAGGTTAAGGATATTGAAGATTTAATTTCATTTTTAGAAATTTCTGATAGAAAATTAAGACCGGCCGGGGAAGCTAAGAGTAACTTAGCAAAGAAGATTGCCACCGAACTGTATGGACGGGAAGCCGTCTTAATCGGCGCTGATTTTCTAAACGGTAATCTAAGGATTATGCGCAATCAGCTCTGCGAGAACAGCAAAAATTTTGCTAGCTACTTAACTTTACCAGAATTAAATCATTACGCCTTGGAAAGTTTAGCTAACCCCAAAGACAACCAAAAAAATTTAGCTTTTTTGTTTTTTGATTCTGAACTTTACCACCCACGCATAAGAAAGAGAAGCGATTTAACAAAAATGATTATCAAAAAAAATAAAATTAAAGTTGTTAGTATGCCTTTAGTCGGTAAAACTAAAGAGATTCAGGCTTTCGAAGCGCTGCAGCTTGGCACTTGGGTGACTTATTATCTAGCCATGTTGAACGGAGTAAATCCGGCCGAGATTCATTGGGTTAATTGGTTTAAAAAACAGCTCAAATAAACGTGTAGATTACATTATTATCTTGACAATCAGCGACTTAACAAATAAGATAACTCAAAACCCATCCCATTCCTTTCCGAGGAGGAGAAAATGACGACGACAATCGAGTCAACGGAGACCACTTTCAGCCCATTGGGAAATGGTTGGTTTCGCTGCAATCAGACCGGCGTCAAAATGAAGTCAGGGAGAACGCGGGCCTACGCGATCGCGAGAGATGCAATTGCTCGCCAAAAAAAGAGGCAAGAACGGGAGGCTGCCGCGCGCGTCAAACGGTGGGAAGAGTCTCGCGTCTCGGTTCCGCTTCCAACGTCAAAGATGGATAGCTTTGGAGATGCAAGATGCACCCACTGCGGGCGGATTATTTTCGCCACCCGTGGAGAAGTAAAATGCTATTTGTGCGGAAACAGGTTCAGAGCCGTCTGATTACGGTTATACAAAATGCCTCGAGGCAAACCTCGAGGCATTTATTTTAATTAAAAAAAGCCCATCGTTCGCATATTGCTACTAGGTGGGCTTGATGTGATTACTAATGTCAATGCGTGTTATGACTTTAGAACCTCTTCTGGCTTGGGCGGAGGGGGAGCGATCAAATGTTTCCCGAACGCGATGCCAAATACGGCGGCTGGAACGACACAGACGATGTGGCCGAGCGCAGTTCGTGGATCGTACATGAAAAAACGCAGACCTTGAACAAAGTCCGGCCATGTCTCACCGCTAAAAAACCAGTAGGTCACCACGCAGGTGAGCGAAAGTATTACGAAGCCGGTCAGGACACCGCAAAAGAAGGAAGTTAGCCATGTTTCTCCCGTGCGATGATAAGCCGCAGCGGCGATTAGCAGTCCCGGCACGATTGCCAATGTGTGAACGCTCCATTCGCCGGCGCCCCACAGATATGGAGCATCGAACGACGAGCTGATCGCGGAGAGTAAGAGACAGAATAGTCCAGTAATGAGGTACGCGACGTACTTATTCACGAACGCCTCCCTATGGTTGAGGAATTAGGATGAAATGAGCAAGATATTTGATTCTACTATAAATAGCCCGAGACGTCAACTTTAAGCTGGAATAAAAATTTTTCAAACCCTGCTAACAACAAACAAAAAATTCGCGAAAGCGAATTTTTTGTTTGTTGTACCGCCACGGAGAATCGAACTCCGATTGCCAGGATGAAAACCTGGCGTCCTAACCATTAGACGATGGCGGCTCTAAAATTAAAATCCCCGAAAGGCAGGGATGGATTTTTTTCGATATATATGTTAATACTAAGAATAGTTTAAATAGTTTTTGTCTTTTAGTCAAGTTATGAAAATATTAGGTATTGAAACAAGTTGCGATGAAACCGCGGCCAGCGTGATTGAAGTCGAAACTGGGAAGTTGAAAATTTTATCAAATATCGTGTCCTCGCAAATTGATATTCATAAACAATACGGCGGAGTGGTGCCGGAAGTCGCGGCCAGAGAGCATGTTCTAAATATTTTGCCCGTTATCAACGAGGCTCTAGTTAAAGCCGGTCTTAAGGGCAAGGAAGATGTCGACGCGATTGCAGTTACAGTCGGTCCCGGATTAATCACCTCGCTTATTGTGGGCGTTGAAACCGCCAAAGCTTTGTCATTCGCCTGGGAAGTGCCAGTCGTCGCAGTCAATCATATCGAAGGCCATATCTATGCCAATTTTGTCGAGCAACTGGAGGAGGCTAAAGATGATTTAAAATTTCCTGCCTTAGTTTTAACTGTTTCCGGCGGACACACACTCCTTGTATTAATGAAAAAACATGGTGACTATAAAATTGTAGGAGAAACCAGAGACGACGCGGCCGGTGAAGCTTTTGATAAGGCGGCTAAGCTGTTGGAAATCGGCTATCCTGGCGGTCCGGTGGTGGCCTCTTATGCCTCTAAACTTAAGGACAAAAATACCGATATTGTTTTGCCCCGACCGATGATTAATTCCAAGGATAATAATTTTTCTTTTTCTGGTCTAAAAACGGCTCTGTTCTATTTAATAAAAAAAGATCCAGATTGGAAGGAAAAAATTCCTGAATATTGTTATGAGTTTGAACAAGCAGTCGTTGAAGTCCTAATTTCTAAGACCATGAAAGCGGCAAGAGAATTTAAAGTTAAATCTATAATGCTGGCCGGCGGTGTCTCGGCCAACCAAGAGTTAAGACGGCAGATGAACGAAAAAATAGAAAAATTACTTCCCGATATAAAGTTTTATGTTCCTGATTTAAAATATACGACCGATAACTCGGTCATGATCGCCACGGCCGGCTACTATAAGGTGCTCAGAAAAGATTTTACGGCCTGGAAAAAACTTAGCGCTGATTCAAATTTAGAGTTGCGATAAAGAATTGTAATAAAAAATAAAAACGGCTTTGAAGCCGTTTTTATTTTGAAAAATTATGTTCGCTTATTTTTTATTGTGCATTGCCTTTTCTTTCTTGTTGATGGCGATGGTGGTTTTAACAACTGTATCTGGAATTAGTGAGATAGAATCAATGCCTTGCTCAACTAGGAAAGTAGCAAACTCTGGGTAATCACTAGGAGCTTGGCCGCAGATGCCGATTTTGGTTTTGGTTTTGTGGGCAACTTCAATAATTTTTCTGACTAAAGATTTAACCGCCTCATTTTTTTCGTCGTAAACGTGGCTGACCAAAGCGCTATCGCGATCAACCCCTAACGTCAATTGGGTCAGGTCATTAGTACCGATCGAAAAACCATCAAAGATTTTAGCAAATTCTTCAGCCAGAATAACGTTCGATGGAATTTCAATCATACAGTAAAGTTCAAAGCCGTTTTTGCCCTGCTTTAATCCGTGACCAGCGAGAATTTTTTGAACTTTTTTAGCTTCCTCGATTGTCCGGCAAAAGGGGATCATTAGTTTCATGTTAGTCAGACCCATTTCGTCGCGGACCTTTTTCATTGCCAAACATTCTAAATTAAAAGCGGGGAGGAATTGAGGTGAATAGAAGCGGGAGGCGCCTCGCCAGCCGATCATTGGGTTTGATTCAATCGGTTCGTATTCTTTCCCACCAATTAGATTGGCATATTCATTGGTTTTAAAGTCAGATAAGCGGACAATAACATCTTTTGGGTAAAAGGCGGCGGAGATCATGGCTACGCCTTCAGCTAGTTTGTCAATAAAATATTGTTTTTTATCGTCGTAACCAGCCGTTAAGGTGTCAATTTGTTTTTTTACTTTGGCGTCTTTGATTTTGTCGTAATTTATTAAAGCCAGAGGATGAATTTTGATGTAGTTAGAGATAATAAATTCTAGCCGGGCTAGACCGATGCCATCGTTCGGAATGAAAGAAGAGGTAAAAGCCATATCCGGTTCGCCGACGTTCATCATAATTTTTGTCTTGGGGCGCGCCAGTTTTTTGATGTTGGTTTTTTTGACCTCAAAGGGGATTTCACCATCATAGACATAGCCTTCTTCGCCTTCGGCGCAACTGGCGGTTATTTTCTGCCCAGTTTTTATGCGGTAAGAACCGTTGCTGGTGCCGACTATGCAGGGTATGCCCAACTCGCGCGACACAATCGCGGCGTGGCAGGTTCGTCCGCCTTTATCCGTAATAATGGCGGAAGCGATTTTCATGATTGGTTCCCAATCCGGGTCGGTCATGTCAGTCACCAAAACTTCGCCTGGTTTGAAGTTTTTAATGTCGCCAATATCCATGATTCGGTTGGCAATCCCGGAGCCAATTTTACTGCCAACGCTTTGCCCCTGGGCGACGATAGCGCCTCTTTTCCCGATCTTATATTCTTCGAGAATATCATAATTTCTAACGCTTTGGACTGTTTCCGGACGAGCCTGGATAATATAAAGCTGGCCGTCTTTGCCGTCTAAAGCCCATTCAATATCCATAGCTCGGCCATAATGCTTTTCGATCGCCATCGCCCAACTTGCTAATTTTTTTATCTGGGCGTCGGTGATAGATTGGCTGATTTGCTCTTTTGGATTAAGACGAACATTTTTAACTGGATTTTTTGGGTCATTATTGTAAACCATTTTTATTAATTTTTTTCCGATCGAGCGAGAGATAATGGCGCCGGTAGCTTTAAAAACATAAAATTCATCCGGGTTAACATTCCCTTGCACAATATTTTCTCCTAAGCCGTAAATTGAACTAACCAAAACCGCTCCGGCGAAACCAGACTCGGTATCAATGGTGAAAGTGACGCCAGACGAGCCTAAGTCGGCGCGGATCATTTTTTGCACGCCAACGGACAGGGCGATTTGAAAATGGTCAAAATTTTTGTCAACGCGATAGGAGATAGCCCGAGCGGTAAAAAGCGAAGCGATACATTTTTTAACCGCTATCTGGATTTCTTTTTGTCCGCTGATATTTAAATATGTTTCCTGCTGGCCAGCAAAAGAGGCATCAGGCAAGTCTTCAGCAGTAGCTGATGACCGAACGGCGACGTGTAGGTTAGCTTCCTTGTACTGAGCTGACAATTTGCTGTAGGCCTTACCAATTTCTTTTTCAAAATCTGCCGGGAAGTCAGTGCTAACGATTAATTTTCTTACCGCAGCTGCTCTCTCAGTTAGGTCATGGACGTCATGGGTATTAAGGCCGTCAAGAATTTTTTTAATGTTTTCTTTTAGTCCGGTGCTTTTAAGAAAATGATCATAAGCCGAGGCAGTGGTGGCAAAGCCATTAGGCACGCGAATACCTTGGCTCGAAAGCTTGGTATACATTTCGCCCAAGGAAGCGTTCTTGCCGCCAACAATTGGAACGTCTTTAATAGTCAATTCTTTGAAGAATCGGATAAATTTGTTCGGTTTAGCCATAAAAAAATTCAAATCAGCAAAAATCTAATTTAGATTTGCAGATTAGTTTTTATATTCGAATTTATAAGTTTATTTTTTTGCTCCATTCATAAATATAGGGAATTTTCCACCATTGGCCGTTAAAAGCTTTGACAATTCCGATGACAGAGATGACGATTAAGGCTAAAATAAGAAGTTGTCCAAAAAACGGAAACCAGGCGAATAAGCTAGCGACCAGTTCGATGATAAACAGTACCAACCCTTGTTTGGCGTGGAATTGCGCGAATTTTGATTGTTTTTTTCCTAACAGCGGTACTAAGAATAGGATCCAGATATAAGACAGGGCGGCGACGTTTCTGTTATTTTCAACATCCGAATCGGTGAAAACTTTTTTGTTTGTTTCTTCGTTCATAAAATTTAAGGTATTTGTTAGTATTTTATTAGTTGTTATTATATTATCATAGATTTTGTTATAATAAAAATAGCATAATAAAAACAAACATGTGCCGTTGACAAAAAAGTGAAGAGCTAATATGGTTAGGAAAGAGTATGTTTTTGATGACAACGCCGAGGGGATATGGTGAAATTGGTATACACGCATGCCTTAGGAGCATGTGCCGCAAGGCGTGAGAGTTCGAGTCTCTCTATCCCCACTATTTTAAAATCTGAATAGAAATGTTCAGATTTTTTGTTTAATTTAAACTGTTTTTCATTGATATTCTTTAACAACTTAGGCTAGCAAATAGCATAATTATCGTCATTTTTTGACAAAATATTATTATTCAGGTATAACTAAATTATTCTTTAAAAAGCCATAAATCTTTTTTGTTTATATCCAGCACAACTCTGCTAGACTCTTGGAAGGGGGCGGGGTATGAATCGGACAGGTCTATTTTCGGCTTTAATCATTGCGTCCTTTATCGGCTGTGAAGAAGAAGGAGCTAGAAATTATTTACTGCCAAGATATATAACGGCAGTAAGAATCGAGGTGGCGCACAGCCGGTCAAGAGTCGAAATTCGACCCTCTGCAAAAAAAAGATTGATAAGCGTAGAGGGTAATGAGTCAGTGCAAATTGACTCGACTTTTACCATCTCGCCGAACTGCTTGTGGGACCTTGACCGTGATTTTGATCCGGAGCAAAAGTACCACACGCTGATGATTAGAGACCCAGGACTGGGTAACGACAATTTAATCATCACCCTCGACTCAACCGTCGCATTATTTCTCGCCATAACCAGCTCGAGTAAGGTGACGATTGGCGATTGGGGGAGCGATGTTGGTTTGTTGGCACACACCACGAAGGATTCTGTTGTTTTCGATTTAGGCAATGTTTCTGGTCGGTTGGATTTTTTAAATTGTGGCGGTAAAACCATGGTTTATGGCGATGCCGTTGATAGCCTTGATGTCGATATTGTTAGCGGAAGAGTGGGGATGATTTTTCCGCGAGTTAACGAAGGCTATTTGCTTAGCCGATCTGATGGCAATGGCGGTCAGGTTTATCTTCATCTCGGCACCGTTCTGGGGGAATTCCTTTTGGACATGGATTTTCCCGTAGAAAACTCTGCCCAAGAGGTAGAAATAGATATTTCTGATCCAGTACCTGGTTTTCGCGTCTCGAATATCCGGTATGAGTCTTTCTTGCCGGTTTTTGGTCTTCGCCGAGAACAGCAAGAAGATAGCTCTTTGATCTTCGATAGTTTCCCGCTTTAGTAATTAGCATGCCCGTCTCAGAACATCTGTGGCGGGCTTTTTTTATAAAAATAATTTGGACTTGCGATTTTTTTAAAATTTGTTTAAGATAACACTATATTTAAATCGCTATAAAAATAGCCGATCAAAAAATAAATGTTCTTTTGTTAAACGCATGAAAAAGGAGGGGGAAATGAAACCTGCGAAAACAGACGCCAACGGTTTTGGAAAACAGATGTTAACTAACGCAAAAAATTTTTTTTATTTTGTGTGGATAAGGTTTTCGACATCTATCGCGAGGGTTTTAGTTGTCGCCAGCTGCATGGTTATAGCATTCTTTTTCTTTTTTCCTCAGGGAAACATCCGGCCTTGCGGAGGCCTAGGGATTCTTTTGGGGGCCGCCATGATTGCCATCGCCTTTTGGGCAATCATCGGCGATTTTAGCCACAATAATTCAGGTTCCCCGTGACGCCAATTAGCCGGTCAATTTATTGATCGGCTTTTTTATTTGATTTTTCTGTGCTAATATCGTGATTATGATAGACTTTCTTCATGGCTTTAACCCCAATCCGATTTTAATTTCTCTCGGCCCGATAAATATTTATTGGTATGGGTTTTTTATTGTTTTGGGAGCCTTGGTAGCGATCCTCACCGCGATTAAAATTTCTTCTTACTATAGTATAAAAAAAGAGGTGATAATTGATTTAGCCTTTTGGCTAATTTTGAGCGGGTTGATTGGCGCGAGGCTGTATCATGTTTTTCTGGAGTTTCCTTATTATCTTCGTTTCCCGTGGGATATATTTAAAGTCTGGCAGGGCGGGTTGGCTATTCACGGGGCGATTGTTTTCGGTCTGGTAATCGTCTGGATGTATGCCGTAAGGCATAAGCTTGGTTTTTGGCTTTTAGCGTCTCTGATTGCTCCGGGGCTAGCCATCGCTCAGGTTATTGGCCGGTGGGGAAATTATTTTAATCAGGAACTTTTTGGTCGGCCGACTAATTTAGCCTGGGGCATACCGATTAGTATTTTAAAACGCCCAGATGAATTTATCGCCTTTGAATATTTTCAGCCAACATTTTTTTACGAGTCGCTCGGAAATTTTTTTATTTTTTTGCTCCTGGTTTTATTTCATATTTTAATAATAAAAAAACGGCGATTTGAAAATTCATCTTATTTTTTTCTCGTCGCTTTTTATTTAATCGCTTATTCGATTTTACGTTTTGGCATGGAGCTTATCCGAATAGACGAGACCCCCGAAATTTTTGGCTTGCGCTTTCCGCAGATTGCTAGCCTAGCGGTAATATTATTGACTTTTGGGCTGTTAGCCTATAGAATAAGGAAAGACAATAAGTCAGTATAGAATTAAATTTTTTTTCAAAAACCATGGAAGGCAAGCCGAATTAGCGGGCTTGCCCGCCGTAGTTTTTGTGAAAACAAAAACGTAGGCGGGTATCGTATAATGGTTTATTATATTAGCCTTCCAAGCTGAGGATACGGGTTCGATTCCCGTTACCCGCTCCCAGTTATAAAAAAGAGCCGATGGCTCTTTTTTCTTTTCCTTAGCCATAATTTTCCCTTTCCTTTTTCGCGTACGAAGAAAATTTTATACCGAAATCGATCTGGTTGCCCACGGGTTGCCCAAATTTTTTACCCGGGTCCAAAACATCTATCGCGGATCTTAATTCGGAAGGGCTTAAGTGGGCGTATCTCATAGTAGTGCGTATATCTCTGTGGCCTAGAAGTTCCTGAATGGCTTTGAGAGATATGCCTCGTTGTGCTAAGTGCGAAGCAAAGGTATGCCTGAGGAGGTGCCAGCCGATTTCTCTAACTCCTGCCTGCCTGCAGGCCCTGTGAAGCGCCTTGCAACAGGGTACTTGCTTCATGGCTTGACCATTACCGTTATTAAAGATAAAACCGGATTTATTAATTCCAGCTCCGAGGGCCATGGTGAGATCAGATGATAGAGGAATGTAGCGTGCCTTGTTGCTTTTAGTGCTACCCATTAGCCCTTTGGAAATTGATTTATCGACCGTGAGGATTTTTCTGTCCAAATTCACGTCTTGCCAATTGAGAGCGATTAATTCCCCAAAGCGCAAGCCGGTGCGTAGGGCGAGTAAGATCATTTCTACGATAACCCCTTTCGTTTTATTCAGTAAAAGTTCGCATTCTTCTTCTGAGAGATAGTCAACTTTAAATGACTGGACTTTCAGGAATCTTATCGTGGGAACATTTTCTATAAGGCTCCATTCCTGAGCGGTATTCAGGCATTTTCTTAATACCGCCAGATGGTTGTTAATCGTTTTGCCACTCAATTTATCGTTCGTTTTCCGGCTTTTGTATTCTTCTATATCCAGACTTTTAATTTTTCCCAGTGGCGTATTGCCGAAGAAGGGGACGAGATGAAATCTTAAAACGCTTTCTTTGCCGATGATTTCTGAGTGTTTATTATTATTTTTTACATACACTTCAAACCATCTCCAGGCGAAGCTAGAAAACAATTGTTCCGGCTCTTTTTTTTGTTTCTCCTCACCGTCTATATCTTCTCCACGGGCCAATTTTTGACGCAAAAAAGCTTCATATTCTTTCGCGCCTGATTTGGTATTGAGCGGACTCCTTTTGCGGAAGCGCGTATGATTAAAGCGGAGGTCCACCCAATGAGATCCTTTTATAATTCTTATGCTCATATTTATTTAGCTGACTCAATACGTTGTTTTCCCAGATAGTCGAAAACATCCTTCTTGGCGAAGCGGATACTGCCCTCAAATCGATAAAAAGGCAAAACTCTCCGGTCTATGAATCTATAAACCGTCATTCTTGAAATACTCAAGAATTTAGCCAAGGTATTTGGCGTAAAAAAATCTGGAATTGTATTTGAGTCAAGCTCCATTAAATTGTTAATGAGCAATATAGAACAGTAAAATCTTTTTACTGGTAGGCTATATTACTCTAACATATTTAATTCAAGATTCAAGAAAAATGACTTTCTTTTTCTCTTTTTTCTTTATTTTCCTTCTGAATATCTAAAATTCTTTCTATAAATTTTTTCACGTGAGGAGGCGTCTCTTTCTCTGTCTGGGTTTTTTGTTCAATATAATCCTTTTTATAGATCCCCAGAGCCTTTCCGATTTCAACGAAAGCTTTTAAGCGAGTGCCCTCTCTTTCTGCATTTTCCGCCAAATCTTTCAGCCCCGACATTACATAGTGAGCATCTAACTGAAGGGCATCGAACTTCTGTTTAATATAATGGCGAATCTTAACATTTCTTAACAGTCGACTGGCCGCGGCGGCGGCCACTTCGTCGCTTAAACGGTCGCCGTAAACCTCCCGATAGGCCTTAGTAGCGTTGCGGTTGCTGGCGATGTAGGCTTCGGCGAAAGCCAGTTGTTTGTCTAATTCGCATGGTCTAAGGGTTATCTTTTCGTTTTGTTCTTCTGTGCTCATTACTTTGTATTTGGTAAACACTTGGTAAAAAACGATGCCAAATGTTTTTCTTTAAATTTAAAGACTTTTTTAATATGTTCAAAAACGTCGTGGTAAACTCCTGAGACTTACTTTGACTTTTTCATAAGTCAAAGTAAGTAAGACTACTACTACTTGGTAAATGGTAAAATATATATAGTTCTGCTAAGTAGTATTATTTAATATATAAAACATTACATTGCCGCCATGTTTATAGGAGGTTATCTGGTGGTCCCTCTCCAAATCTTTTAAAGACCATCTTATGTATTTTTCGCAAACATCCTTTATATTTATAGTAAAATCTTTAATAGTGTGCGCCATCCTATCTTGTAATATTTCCATTATTCTTTTCTTGGCTTCGCTTCTTTTGTCCTCTTCGATCGAGCCTTTAAATTCCCAATATGTTTTATTATTCTCTGCCAGATACCTAACGTCTACTCTAAAGGCTTTAATGCCGTCCGGTCTTCTTGATTTTTCCTGTTGAACGATTAGCGAGTTTATAGAAATCCCATCCTCATTAATCCATTTTTGACTGTCAATCAATAAATGAGAGGCGGCTTTAGCTATTATTTCCGTAGATCCTCGGCTTGAAGATTGGCTAAAATTTTCCCCCTTTTGGGATTTTCTGTGATGATGAAGATAAATAATTGTCACTCCTGTCTCTTGTATAAGTCTTAAAAAAAGAGCATTAATCTCTCTCATTTCGCTTGATTCATTTTCACGCTTGGAGTGGATAGAAGAGAGTGTGTCGAAAATAACCACTTGGATTCCATTTTCAATAATAACCTTTTCCAGCGCTTCGTAATCGTTATCGTTATCTATCTGCCAAGCAGTGCCATAATGGTAAAAGACTGGTAACTCATTTCTGTTAAAAATGGATTTAACCCTAGTAATAATAATATCCTCGTCCATTTCCAGATCTACAATAATAACCCTGGATTGCTTAACTTTAAAAAGACCAAATAAAGGTTCTCCTGCCGCTATGTGGTAAGTCATAATAAGTGCTAACAGACTTTTACCCTTGCCACTGTCCGCCGTTATTGAGGTAATCGCTTCCTCTGGAACCATACCCTCAATAATGTAGGGGTTCTCTTTGGGCGATTTTTCCATTAAATCCGCTAACCGGTAAAGTTTAAATTCCTTTTGATTTTTCACTTCCATACTTATTATTCATTTTAATTTGTAAAAAATGCTCTCTCCTTTTTTCTATAATGGACCCTATGGAATAAAAGCTCCCCACCTTGCCGTTTTCTAAGTGTTTATTTACTATATTTTTTTTAATCGATTCATTTTTTTGTTCTCTTTGTGTCAGCGGGTCCATTTTTTTATTCTGTATTAGAGTAGATGATTTGTTTCAGCTCTTTAATAGCGGCTACGTACTTTTTTGGTTCAATTTTTTTCCGGCACAATAAAAAATCCTCCGTAATTTCTTGTCCTTTTGCGCAATTAAAGACAAAAAAGCACTTGCGAGGATTTTCCTTTTCAATATGAATTATTTTATAGCCGAGGCTTAGAATGTAAGCAGAGATATAAAAATCAGAGGATTTAAATTTTTTTTCATTTTCACTATTCATAAATACCCACAATAATAATTTATTGTGGGTATGATAACATAAGACTTTTTTTGACAGATGACGTCTTTCCTAAGTGAAAGTTGTCATTCTACTCATTCTTTCCTTAATTTTTCTAATTTTATTAACATTTTTTTTATCTTCGCTTTTCTTTATAAATTTTCCGTTATCGTCAAATATTTTTGCAACAATATCGAAGTCATTATCGCCATTTTCTTTAGATGCGTAGCTTTTTACAAGCAGAGTTAGGTTTTTTATGGATGCTGAAGAAAAGTTATTTTTAACATAGCTCGGCCATAAATTTTTTTGTAAAATTTTAATCATGGGGAAGGCCATTTTAATGTCAGTAAAACTTGTGTCGGGATTTAGTTCCAAGACAACCCTTGCCTTATTCTCTAAACGATCAGGATTGTCCTCAGTGGTTGCGATATTGAGGTTTAGAGCAGGGCAGTCTACAACTGAGCTCAAAATTATATCAGCTATATATATATTCCACTCTTTGCCTAAACCGAATATTGATAACAAACGTAGTAGGTCTTTAACAAAAGAGGCCTGCTCTTGTTTGGTTAGAGCGTTGAAAAAAGCCAATCTTTTCTTTTTTGCATCCTTTTTAGCCTTATTAAAAATTCGTCTCGGAGTATGATAGAAAAATACTCCTTTATCGTAATCAGCGTCTATTTTCCATTTAAATTGAATGGATTTTATTTCGGCAACAAAGCTTGGTTTACAGAACAAAAGCCTGCATATCTTATAATAATTGCCCCACTTAACTCTAAATTCATCTGTCATATTCATTTTCATACTTATTCAATTTTGAATTTTACGTATGATATCACTAAAGTCAACGTTTGTAAATCAGCGGATACGATTGGCAATTATTTATTTTTTTGCTAATATTAAAGTGCTTAACCACAATTGAATAACCGTGCATTAGCGCAATAGCGGACGAAAAGGGGCGTTTCGACCTTCCACTATTGCGCTTAACGGTGCTAATTTGTGGTTAAGCAGGTCGAGCGTCCCTTTTTTATTCTTAACCTACAATCTATGAGCAAATTAATGCGTAGGCTGGCAGGCCTAGAGGACAGCGGGAAAAATGATTTTGAAGATGAAGAAATTAAATCCGAGCCTCGGCGAGAGAAGAATTCAGCAAATGGCAGTGTAAAATTCCAAATTACAAACGGCTTCATTATTTTTGGTCTTATGCTGATCTGGGCCGTGTTATATTCTTTTATAAGAGGCATTGGGATTAAGCTTGGCTGGATTCCGTTGTTATTGACTTATCTGCCATTTTTCGTTGCCTATGAATATATTGTCAAAAGAAGAAAAGGCGGCGTAAAGCAAAATAAAGTTTATGCCTACCCAAAAACTGGCATGATCACGAAAAAGCGAGTTATAATGGTTTTTTTTACTATCGTTTTTATTCTATCATATTGGTTTTTAAAACAACCGGATATTGAGGAGAATGTTTCTCTGTGCAATAAGATTGATACAAATTTTAGAAAAAATGACTGTCTGATGGATGTCGCGGTGAAATTCAACAGTGAAGGTGTCTGTGAAAAAATTAATGACGGCTGGGATAGAGATAAGTGTTATGAGAAGGTGCAAAAATCATTAAAAAAATAGTTTTTTTCTCTAAACAAAAAAAACACGAATATTAATATTCATGTTTTTTTTGTTTGATTATTTTAATCTCGAGCACCGTCAGATTTTTTTGCTGGGTTACTTCTTGGGTTTGCACAGTGAGGATCTTCTTGTCTATCGTTTGCCCTGGTATGTTCGGGGTTGATCTGACTATCTATAAAAGAAAATAATTTATTTTCGCTTTTATATTGCATATTTTACGTATGTTTTTTGTAACAAGGATCTATTTCATGATTATAATCGAACCACACTATATAAAAAATATTGTTTGCATATCCTCCGAAAATTCTCGCTTTACCACTGTTAATTCCCAATAAGGCTATTTGGTAGTTGTCTAGGAGATTCAGCCTCGGATCGGGGAAACCTCGCTTTTTTACGGTATCCTCCCACTTTACTTCGTGAAAGTGATAAGTATTCCTGCCTTGGGATAAGTCTTTGTGCGTTTTCTGGTTAATCTCCTTCAACCTATTCAAAGCCTTTAATATTTCAGTCTTTTGCCAGTTGCTAAGACAATATTCTCCGCAAGATGTGTCGTAGAATTCGAAACTAAATTTTATATTTTCTTTTGATGATGCCTCCGGTTTTGGAACGAAAATTTTATTATTTTTCACCATATTCTTTCATAATGTCCTTATCAGAGATTTCATTTTTAGATGGCTCAGTTACACCCAAACCCTCTCTAGCAACTTTCCAGGGACTTTCGTTGTGCGTCAAAGCGACTAATTCAAACGGACTTTTTGTCCCATAATTCTCATAAACTTGATCGATTATTTCAATAAAAACATCGCCTAAATTTTCTTTCAAATTTTGCAGATCTTCTTCGCAACTAATTTCAGAATAATCAACGTCTATCGGAGATGAACCGTAAACTTTTAAGGCATCGTAGGCGGACCTAATTACCGGTCCGTTGGGCCATGCTTGAAATTTTTCAGTGAAACATGGCCTGCCCGTGTTTATTAGATACCAAACATAAACATAGTACAAAACTTTTTGCATCTTTAAATTGGTTATGAGATCACCGTCAAAACTGAACTTGAAAAGGAGGTATCTAATTGTATTTTTAAGGTTAGTTTCCATAATTTGACTATAGCACGGATCCGTTATAAATCCTAGATTTAACATTAAAAAGCTTTTTTTAGTAGTTGTCAATGGGCCTGGATAGGCACAAAAAAATCAGAAAAATTTCTGAAATTGTAGTTAACGGTGACGTTTTTGTATAAGTGACGGTGCGGAAAATTGTTCTAATGAAAAAATTTAATAAAAAGGGAAGTTGATCTATAAAATTTTTTTTAAAGCTACCCAATTTTCAGTTCGCCATCAACGATAAAGGGTTCATTGTCAAAACCAAATGATTGCCAAATTCTGTCGGCAATAATTTTTGTAACTTTAACTTCATCTAATCCCATGAAGGTTATGGGCTTTATCTCTAGGTTACTTTTATGCCAGACGCCCAATTCCCCGGGTATATTCCAGGTCGACAATTTTTTTTTTAGGCAATAGCCGAAAATATTATAAAAACTAAAGTAAATTAAAGTTTGCCCATCAAAGCCTAGATGCGCATATATTTGTTTTACTTCCTTAATAAAGCAATATAAATATTCGACTATTGCCCAGTTCGTCATAGTGTTAGTTTCTTTTTCCACGAAAGAAGAGACCATCACTCGTCCTTCTAAGTAGCCATTTCTATGCAAGTCAACTTTTCTTAAATCACCTTCCCCAACGGACAATCCGTAGTAACTTGGCTGTGGAGAGCAGTAGTTGAACACGAAGTTTACCCCGTCCGATCTTGCCCTTGGGGGTCTTTTTAAAAATTCCCTTAGTTGAGGATCGGCGACATCGACAATCTCTTTTTCTGCTCCGACCGGATATACTCCCATGACCATGGCTGGCAAATCGTCGATTTCTGATAATATTTCTTTTTTTCTTTCAGAGAAAAAGGTTTCTGTGTTTTTTGTGATATTTACCGTATTTATAACGGCGTCTTCAATTTCGTCAATCGACATCGGAGATTTCTGGCGGTCATGTCTTGCCCAAAATTGGTTATAGCCCCCGAATGTTATCATGTGCGGTTTTCTAAAGCTATTAGGCACATGTAAGATCAAGGTTTTTTCCTCTTCAGTACCGACACATTTTATTTGAATTCCCGGAATTCTTGGGCTGATGTTTGTTAAAAGTGAGCTCAACAATCTATCTCTTTGATTTTCTGCATCAACAACGTTGTGTATTTTTAAAGCTTGACCATCACCACCTTCCTCAATGCCTATAATAAAATAACCACCATTTCTGTTCGCCATGGCTGAAATATCCTTTAGCATTTCTCTTTTCTTTTCATCATGTCCACCGCCTATACTCTCGTCTAGATCCCACATTACTTTTTTATATTCCAAATTTTGATTTTCATGCACGCCATTTTCCACCAAAGTTTGAATATCTTGCATGCTTATATCATCAAATGTTTTGTTAGAAAATGACATAATTATTTTAAAATTATAGATAGTCTACTTTAAGATTCTAAAGCGTCGTCTGTGTCCAAACTCGTGTGCTCTCATATTAGTCCACTTGATTTTTTAGCTTAGAGGCCGCCTTAAGTATTAATTCTTTTATTTCTTGAAGGTTACCAATTTCCTCGCCGACTTCTCTAACCATAATTTCTGCAATAGCCTCTGCTATGTGTATGACAGCATAAAAAATTTTATCCTTTGTGGCTCCGAACGCAGGGAAATCAGTATTGGTGTAGATGATAATTTTTCTTTTGTCTGTGTCAAATTCATATTGTTTCCAAGATGAATCTTGCCCCAATGAAGAAAATTTATGGTCGAATTCGAATTGTTTTCCCTTAACTCTAATTATCCTTTTATTTTTTTCATTCTCTTTTTTGGCAATTCTTTTGCTATCATTATCTTTTGGCGAAATAGTCTTACCGCCCAAGCCCTTGTCTCTTTTTTCGAGGGGTACTTCCAGCTCATCACCATCAAGATCTTGAACCATGCCTGTTTTTGGATTAATTTGCGATGTGTAATATTTTAAATCAGGTGACTTAGTAATTGCTTGGCTAATCTTTTCTTGCCAAACGTTTAGTTCGTTTATGACGTTGTTGGTTATTGAATCCTGCCCGGATTTCTTTTTTGCTTCTTTCAGAAGATCTTTGAATTCTTCCTTTAACAAATCTTCGACAATCGAGAACTCTTCACTTTCCCTGATAAAGTCTTTTTTGTTGTGGGTAACCGGAACAAAGTCCATGTTAATTTCTCCTATAATTCTAGAGATAGTAGGATGTTCGCCAATAACCATTTTGTCGTACGTAGTTATCATCCTTCCTCTTCTATAGGTATGAAAACCGTAAAGACCTTTGTTCGAGCCTTCTTTAAGTAGTCCATACCAACCATATATTTTTTCGCCCTTGTGTGGCCCAGACTCTATTTGAATATTAAAATCTTTTTTTGATCCTTCAATTAAATCGTATCTACTTGGCTTACAGGCCTTCCCGTTCACTTTAATTATTACTTCCCCTTTATCTATGAAGGGAGCGAACCTTCTTTCCATGTCCCTCTTTAAAACATCAGGAAGGCCGGGTATGTTTTTTGTCAAATTTTCAATTTTGATTATAGTAAAATGCTCATCGCCCTGCGCTCTCGATGATTCGATTTCTATTTCCCATCTCTTATTGCTGTTTAGCCAAGCATATTGGTCATATATAAATTGATATTGCTTATTGTTGCCGATAGGAGATGTTATAATGTCGAATTTCGATCCTAGACTATTGCATGCCGTCTTAAGCCCTAGGCCGAACTCTCCGAGCTGATTCTCTTTTTCAGAGTGGGCGAGAGTCATGGCCTTGGCTAATTGTTTTTCATCCATTCCAATTCCATTGTCAGCTATGCTTATGACATTTTTATCTATCCTTATGTTGACGTTGAGAATTTTGCCTTCTATTCTTGCATCTATAGAATTGTCTACCAACTCGGCTATTGCTTGCGGAGAAGAGTAGCCAGATTTGCCAAGTTTTGGCATTAATGATAAATCAGGAGTAATGTCGTGAGTTTTAGTTCCCATATTTTTTTATTCAAAGAAAACTTTATATTCTTCAGGTATTCCACTAGTCTTAGAAATTTCTTTGCTAGCGGAAGATCTGTATTTTTTTAAACTATCTGTTTTATAAACAATAATTTCGCTCTCGAACAGAAAATTATCATAGCATGCCCTCAGGAAGTCTTCATTTAGTAGGTGTTTTTTGTCAGAAAAAAATTCATATAATTTTAGGTTATTCCAGATATACTCCCATTTATTTTCAACTAGGTCTGGCATGGCCGATGAAATTTTTTCAATTAATAATTTAATATGATCGATTTGATCAAAAACTCTCTTCTCGTCATGAATATTTATAAAAAATTTATTTCCGACAAAGTCAAACTCCTTAATCCATTTAATCGACAAAATAATAACCAACAAAAATTTTAAAAGGATAGCTTCTTTCTCCTTATCAAATATAAAATACTCATTTAAACACCATTTAATAGCAACAATATCTTCTTTTATTATTTTTTCTGCTATTAAATTGATGATTTGCCTCAATCCTCCAAAATTATTAAAGTAAATTTTATTAACACCAGACTGGACAAGTTGCCTAATCCGTTCGCGAGAAACTTTTTCTGTTACAGCTAGCTCATCGAGAGTGGCCGTTTCTTTATTTAAAAATCCGTATCTTCGGATTAATATATTTCGAGCCCTTGGATCAAGATTTCGAAATGTGCGATCTATATAGTCTTCGTCAAATCTTATCGGGAAGCCAAATTCTGTCACACCCTCTTTGTACTTTGGAAGAAAACTTCTTAGTTCATTAGTCAGATCAAATTGATTTAATAAATCTTTTTTGGGGCTTAAATATTGTCCAGATACACTATTTTTTGTTTCATTTAATTCTTCCTCCTGCGTTTTCTTAATATTCTCCCTATTTTTTTTTAACTTCAACGACTCAGACAGATAATCTTCTTGAGCTTTTTTTATTAGGAAGTCTCTTTTTTCGCGTAGCTCATCTTGCACTTTTTTGTATTCCTCTAATTCGAGTTGATTTGTTTCGTTTATATAACGTTGAAAATTGGGAGTTATGATTTTCTCAGACTGCTCTTCCTCACCCAATACATTTTTTATAAAGTCTGCTAGATCAGAGTTTTTATGTATAAGTGCTAATGCATTTTCGCAAGCGTGCATTATAGTTGTGTGGTCTCTATTAAACATCGCCCCTATGATTGGAAAAGATAATTTAAATTTTTCTCGTAAACAATACGCCAAAACATGCCTGGCTTTCACGATGTCCATAAGCCGTGATTTACCGAATAGTTGATCTCGATTAACTCCATAGAATTCTTGGACGGAGTCAATCACATCTTCTATTTTTTTTTCATACAATGACATATTTACAATTTAAATTTATTTTTTCTGCCAAAAGAAAACTTCACCTTTGTTTCTTTGAGATATTTGTCTATAGCGGCAAATATCTTATTTACATCTTCCGGAGTATATGCGTAACTGCTACGATTCGAACAATTACCAAGTATTTGTATCCGTTTTATGATTTCATTTGTTCTTGCTTCCGCTAATCTTTTAAACCTTTCTGATTTATTTTCAATCATAATTTTTTACTATTTTATAAATAGATGATCTATTTATATATTATACGGCTTATTTAACAAATGTCAAGCCTTTATAACAAAATTATACTTAAACTTGAAAAATTATAGCAATCTCTTGATGTCGTAGGTTCCTTTATCGGGAGGGTCCTATCTTTATGGAAGTGGAAATAACTAGGGGGGGGGGATAACAAAAAATCACCTCTCCATATTGCCGCGGTTGCCCGCTGGTTGCCCACGAGGTGATTATTTGTGTTATAATTTGATTAAGGATGATAAAGTAGTAAATCGTTAATATCCTTGAATTATCTACGTTTTGCATAGTTTGCGGGTGTATTCGCAAGAGGTTAATACGGGTTCGATTCCCGTTACCCGCTCAGGTAATGACAATTAACATTTAACTTTTAACATTCTAGCTACCCATAGAAAAATTTAAGGAATCGA
>Ga0172380_10003508_pt1 | contig 21453 bp, 55 predicted proteins | sample Leawe162metaG_FD_119747 | JGI IMG/M metagenome (GOLD analysis project Ga0172380, IMG submission 119747) | Leachate microbial communities from a municipal landfill in Southern Ontario, Canada - Leachate well 162 metaG | ecosystem: Engineered > Solid waste > Landfill > Unclassified | place...
ATCTTATATATCTTCTGTTGTGGGGTCATACACTTTAATGCGGATTTGAGTTCTTCTAAATCTATTCTCATTAATCAACCTTACTTAATTCGCTTATTACGCTTAATACATTATCACATAATTCAGGACTTGTCAAGTGGCTCTTTGACAACCCTATGTCAATCGTATCTGGAATCCAGATTCTATTCGTAAAGTTCCAGTCACGTTCAAAAAATATTTTATATTCAGTAGGGCAGGGGTAGGGGAGGGGAGTGCTTTATTGTTAAGTAGTGCCAGTAGGGGAGTGGTTTTTATGTCGAGTACGTCTATGAGTAGATGCCCCCAAAGACGTTTAAAATGCTCAATTCGGACGTCTTGAACGTCAAGGGGCAAAATATGGTTTATGACGAGCTTCTGACGTCTTTTTGTGGTTTGTGCCGTCCGATGTGGGATAGGCTATTTTATGACGTCCGATGGGGTATCGCTGGAGGTTATGCCGTCAAGACGTTTTTTAACCATGCCGATTTTACCAGATTTTAGGCTCCCACTTTTTAAGAAATTTTAGCGGATGATTTTTGACGGTTTTTTATGCTCCAGATTTTTGACAATTTTTGTTGACATTTTTTAGAGATTTTCGGGGGTAACTTTTTACGGATTTTTACCGCCCGATTTTTACAGAATTTTTTGACGCATTTTTAAAAAAGAATTTCACCAAAATATTTTGACGGATTTTTAAGAACTCAAAAAACGGGGGCAATTTTGTGCCGATATTTTTGGGGCAGCTTTTTATAATACCTCAAAATAGACTATACATAACACTTTATAAGTTACCTGTTATCATGTATCGGATTTACGAACAAAAAACCAAATTCAAGAGATTCAGTGTTGCCTCATGGTTTTATATAGGTATATAGTCGCAATGGCCTTTCTTTGTCAATATTAAGACGTTTTAGGTAATTAACACAAATACGAGTATTTAGCTATAATTCACTCGTGAGACTGTTTTATGTTGGTTCGGATAATGTTATTAATGCTGATTATTGTAAACTATCCCAACAATTAACCAGTTGCCTATATCATTATTATATACATCGCCTATACATTATTTATTAAAGTATTGACAATAGGTTGTCAAAGCTCTAATAAATAATGTTGATACTCAGGTTTATAATTGATATATACCAAAATTCTATTCAATCGTAGTTAGGGTATTGACATATAGCTAATCTTATTATAATATAGGTGTATCAAATAGAAGGGGGTTATATATGGAGTACATTTTATGGGGAACTAAACCAAATAACGAATCTTGGCAAGAAGATATAATAACAGTTACCACAAGCCAAGAGCATTTACAGAAAGCACGTAAATGGGCGGAAGATAACTCATTCCAGAATATAAGAGTATCTACATATAACGGCGAAATGCCAGATTTTAAAGCAACAGTGAGAGTTTAACCTCTACCGCTCCCCCTTGAAACTAAAGTATGGGGCAAACTATTACAAGGCCAGTATCCATACTTCAAGGGGGATAGGAAGCGATTAAACGCTATCAAGTAATAGGGAGGAACAAAATGTTTGCAAAATGGTTAGGTACACTGGTTAAAACGCATAAAATGGGAGATTACACTATATACGAATACCTAGATTCGACGGACAAACAAACACGATATACAGGCCAAATTGGTAATATATCAGTAAATGAATCATGGAGGAATATGGACAACTGTTTACTATGTCTTATTGCCCGCAAGTATGAAGGGGAATATAACTCCCAAGCCGTACACTATATTTGTAAAATGCTAGGGATAAAGTAGTTTAATCTCTACCGCTACACCCTCAGACTGTGAGAGTGTGGCAGAAGAGATTAAACGCTAATATAAGAATGGAGGAAAGTATGAAGAACGTAAGAACTGATAACGGGTACAAAGTAGAAGTAAGAGACGTTTGCTATGCCAAAATACTGAAGCTCAAGAGGAAATATGCAAACGTTGGTTATGCTCTTTATTGGCGCAATGATGGCGTCCGTAAAGAGGTTGAATTTCAAGGTTGGGGCAGGACTGTATATACCTGCAATGGCACGAGGATATAGTTATGATTACAATACGCAGAATAGTTTGCTTTTTCATAGGCCATAAATGGAATAAGTGGGAACAGGACATATCCTACCAAAAAGGAATTGCAACTAGACGATGCGCCCGTTGTACTAGCCGAGAGAGATATTTTCCGCATGAACATGAAGGAAAGCAAATCATATAGTTAGTATCTTATATAATGAGGGAAGGAAACATGTATATACGTATCACAAGTAGATGTAATATGAAATGCGCTCACTGTTGTTATGCTTGCACTAAAAAAGGCGTTGACATGAGTATTGAGACGTATAAAAATGCTATTAAATTAGCTGAAGAATGTGGCGATACTATTGCCATCGGCGGCGGTGAGCCTACAATCCACCCGCAATTTTGGGAGTTCTTAGGGCTTGCGTTAGGTGCAAACACTGACGAGGGTTATTTATGGATGGCAACTAATGGGAGCCAAACAGATACAAGTCTTGCGCTTGCTAACCTTGCGAAACGTGGCGTTATGGGCGTTGCATTGAGCCAAGATAGTTACCACGATGCTATTGACCCAAGAGTTATACAAGCCTTCACAAAAACAGAAAGTAGATATTCAGGCTTCAATAATCAAACCCCTGACGCAAGAGAAATTAGAAACGTGGATGACAAGGAAATTAAGTCAGGACGTTGTAAAACTGGCAAGGACGGTTGCTGTTGTGAAGATATAGTGATTGACCCTGACGGAACAATAAGAGGCTGTGGTTGCAATGATGCTCCTAAGTGGGGAACCGTTGACAATCCCGCTATACCTGAACGTGAAGAATCTAATGTATGTTCAATGGGTAGGTAGTCTATAGAGTATTAAATAGGAGAGGAGATAAGAAAATGATACACGGATTATGGACTAAAAAAGAATTGGCAACTATCAAGGCAGGAAAGGATAACGACTTAATTACTGAGTTCTTAAATGAAACTACGTTTAGCAAAGAGGAGATAGCCGTTTATCCTTATCATCTGCGAAAAGAATATCAGTGTACTTGGGATATAGACTGCGATGAAACGGCCACAATTTACGCTACAAATGATAAAGCTCTAAGAATGTATATTCAAAGGAACTATACACACTTCCCTAGTAGCGTAATTGAGATTATAACCACCACTAGAGAAGTATCAACATTAAACTGGTAGTTTAGAGTAGTATATAAGGAGGATTAAGAATATGAATGAGTCAATTAAAATAAAATTAAAACAAGCTGGTGTAAAGAATTTAAAGGAATTTGGTTATCCGAAGGTTACTGTAGACAATATCACGACGGACATCATATATAAAGCGTTATTTCTCAGTATGTTGAAGGATAACTTAGGGCATGGCGTTGATAAGGAAATTAATGAGCTTATTAAAGAATGTGGGGTATCTAATGACTAAGCATTGCCCGGTATGCCGCCAGGTAACACAACAAATAATATACGTTAAGATCAATGGAGATTATAAAACAAAGTGTTGCAAGTGCAACGGGAAGGAAATAAAATGACAGACAAACTAACAGCTCAGGACATCCGCAACTTTAGACGGGAGATTATTGAATGGTATACCCGCCGTCCGATCTACTCTATGATTACCGGTAAACTCATTGGATATATTAAATTGGAGGTGAAAGCATAGCACTATCATAGACTAGCACGTTGCTAGAATGGTCAAGAACTGCCATGAAAGCTATGGGATATAGAATATCATTAGGGGAGGGTAAAATGGAAACTAAATTAGACTTACAGCATCAAATAAAAATAATGGCTATTGAACGACGTGACCTGAGAGAAGCATTAAACCAAATAATAAAAACAGAGCATATATCTAACGCCCATTTAATAGCTCGTGGAGTATTACAAAAATACTTTGACCCGCTAGATGGTATTTAACAATAGGCTAGAACATCGCTATAATGCCCAAATAACGGCATAGATAGACGTAGGCTATATAAAATCATGGGAGGTAAAATCAATGCGTATAAACAGTAAAAAGACAATCTCTATAACCTTAAAATGTAGGCCAATTATATTTACTATAACTCAATGCGGTGGTAAAAGACTTAATAAACCTTTTGCTCTATTACCTAAGATGATTGAGATTTATGGAATGAGCGGTAACAATTAAATTCGGTTAGGAATCCAAAATATATTCGGGAGGTAACTAAAATGAAGGCAGTAAAAATAAAATCTAAGATTGATGAAATGTTTACATGGGCAATAATTGATAACGATGGAATCCAGCACGAAGTACAAAAACATCACGATAACGCATTATTCGTTGACGGATTATCTATATCTGATAAAGAGATACGCAAACTAATCAATACCGCAAACTCTAATAATAATCGCAAGGCACGTGAACAGGCTTATAAGGATTGCGGATTAGTCAAGGTAAAAGGATTATTAGGGGGTACTTATTGGGAATGACTTTAGTTATAACAGTGTTAGGGTATTGACAAACGGATAATCATGTAGTATTATATGTAGGAATCCAAATTAAGGAGGGTTAGGACAATGACTAAGGAACAAGAGCTAAAATTTACAAAGAAGGCTGAGGAATTAGGATACGAGGTCAATCCGTATTCAGGGCGGGGAATGTATGGGCGAGAATGTCCAAGTGTAGTTGTAGAGAATCCTAATGACTTTATAGCCGAAATGGGAATGAAAGGTCTACAGATAGATAACATGGGTAGAGATTATGTTGTCTATACAGGATAAAGTTATGAGTAATGAATGTAGGTATCACGCAGTAGGCTCTGAGGTATTTTACAAAGGCGATAAGAAAGTAAAATGCTTTGGAGATGAATCCGAAAGGATGGCAAAGGATATAGCAGATAAGTTAAATTATGACTTAGAGACTTTGGAAATGTTTGAACCTAAGAAGGGAGTAAAATGATTAAGAAGTTTTGCCCACTAATAAAAGCGGATTGTCTTAGAGACAAGTGCAGTTTGTGGGTATCAGACGGACAAAAGGTTACAAATGTTAAAACAGGTAAGTCAGGTATCAAAGATACATCATCTTGTGCCATAACAAAGATAGGTGAAGAATCAGCAATGAATATCTGGAAAGAAACAGAGAGGATTATAAACAATGAGTAACCAAATAAAATACTACAAAGAGGCTATCGAATATATCCTAAACCATCGTAATACTTACTTCCCCTCGGATGATATGTTTAGGGCAATCAATAGGCCATCAGAGTTTTTGAAAGTGCGTAAAGAGGTTGATGCTATAAATGAGAAGGCTTCACTAATGAAGGATGTTGTACACGTATTTTATAAAAAGTATGAAACAACCGTACGCTACTCAGAAACAGACCCAATGTTATTAGCTGATGTAAAGAAGTTGCTTAAAATGGGAGAAAAGATACCAGCTATAAAAATACTTAGGGCAGCAACAGGATTATCTTTAATGGAAAGCAAGCATATTGTTGACAGATTGGAGATATAAATGAGCATTAAGTTACACCAGCTAACGGATTTAGGTTTACAGATTCAGGAAGCAATAGAATCTAATCCTGAGTTTGACATAAGTAAAGCCTTAGTAGACTTTCAAGGTGAATTTAATACTAAAGCTCTTGACTTAGGAATGGTCTATCGGAATATTCAGGCAGAGGCCGATGTTTACGAAACGGAATCCAAGCGACTTGCGGATAAGGCTAAGTCTCTAAATAAAAGAGCTGAAGGATTAAGGATATACATAGAACAGCAGATGGAACTTTTAGGCATAGAAGCGATTAAGGGAGATACGTTTAGTGTCAAATTCCATAAGTTACCGCCATCTGTGGATATAATCAATGCTGATTTAATACCATTAAAATATAAGCGACACAACCCTGAAAGTTACGAGCCTAATAAAGTTGCGATATTAGAAGCCCTATCAAATGGAATAAAAATAGATGGTGCAAAACTTAACAAGGATAAAAAGAAGTTATATATTAAGTAGGAGGCTTAGATATGGCTAAAGAGCAGACAATGGAAGAAAGAATAGCTGAGATAGTAATACGAGGATTTAAGCATAAGCAGGAAGATTGTGAAACCTGTAAGGAACTATGGGTTTGTTCTACAGTAGTTGAAAAATGCACAGTAGAACGCATTCTCGCCCTCATCGCCGCAGACAGGGATAATCTTTACAGAGAAGGCTTTAAGAAAGGCGAGCAGATTGGGATGGCTACCCAAGCATTAGAAGATAAAAAGGTCATGGCAGGGCTGGTGGAGGCACTAGAAGCAACTCGCATATTTATTACTAACCAATATTGGGATGGGAGTGACGCACATTTACAGATAATTAACAAGATAGATTCAGCCTTGAAGTCACTTGACAAGTAAATGATTATGCTGTATGATTAGGGAGATATAGAATGAAGATAAAGAAAGTTAAATGTTTGAGGTGTAACCATGAATGGATTGCTCGAAAAGAACGCATCCGAGTCTGCCCCCATTGCCACTCTCCCTATTGGGACATACCGAGAAATACCACTAACGCAGGGCAAGGTAGTGATAGTTGACCCTGAAGATTACGAGTGGCTAAGCCAATATAACTGGCACGCAGTTTTCATGCATGGCAAATGGTATGCAAGCCGAGTTGTATGTAAAGACGGAAAGAAATGTAATGAATTTATGCACCGGTTACTTCTAAACGTACCTAAGGGGAAACAAACGGATCACAAAAATAATAACGGATTGGATAATAGGCGTTCAAACATAAGAGAGTGTACTTGTATGGAGAACCAACATAATCAAAAGCCTCGAACAAATTTAAAGAGTTCACAATTTAAAGGCGTTCATTGGCATAAGCGTGATTTGAAGTGGGTAGCTGGTATTAAGGTTAACGGTAAGCGTAAAGATTTAGGAGAGTTTGATTCTGAGATAAACGCAGCAGTTACTCATGACCTTGCTGCAATAAAGTATTTTGGAGAATTTGCGAATCTAAATTTCAAGGAGATGGGGAAATGAAAAAAGAAAGCTCATTAGCAGTTGTGTTTGAGTGTAAAGAATGTGGTGAGGAACTTACACTACATGATGTTGACACAAGGATTACTTACAAAGGTTTTGAGTTTAAGCAAATCATAGAACCATGTGCCACTTGTCTTGAGAGAGCCACAGATGACGGATATGATAAAGGTTTTGAAACAGCTAAAGAAGAAGCTGAATTAGAGAGTAAGGAGGTACAGAATGGATAAGAAGTCACAGATGATGCAATGTTTAAACTTTATTTGTCCAGAACATGATACTTGCATGGAAAGCAAGCCTCACACATGGTCTAAATGGTGCGATGTGTCTGGTTACTACGGGCAGAAAACAGATGTGCTATGCCCAAAGTGTATAGATATTACTTGCAAATCCTGTGATGGTAAAGGTTATGCTACGCTTCCCTATGTAGAGCCATCCCCAAAGGATAAGGTCTGCACAATCCCGATAGATAGAACAACAGCAGAAAAAGCCTTTAGCGAGCATCAAAAGAGACTGTTTAAAGAGGATGTAGCTCCACAGCCTGAGCCTATGCCACTAATAAAGGCTGATGACTATAACAATTTTGGATTAGTAGAAACAGACTACGATTATAAGTCAGATTATAATGCAGAAATCTATATTAGATTGGAAGCTGCAAAGTTACAGCGAGACGCAGATATGAAAGTGCTAGAGGCGAAAGTCCAGCAGGTGCGGAAGGACTTTGCTGAGGAGTGCATAAAAGGGATGGAACCACAATCTGTCCAATCAGACATAGATATACCTTATTGGAACGGCGCACAAAGAGAACAACTTGCAAAAGTTATAGCCCACCTGCGGGCAATGGCGAAGGAGTAGGAAGATGACAGGTAAAAGGGAATACTGCATAGGGTGTCATAGCGATTATTACAACCATGACAACCCACAAGGCGTTAAAGAATGTTGGCATTTCAAAACAGCTAAGGTAGTTAAGAGATTACGAATAGGTTGGTGGACTCCACAAGACAAAGCGGAGAACTTCTACCCAGTTACAACAAATAGTTGTCATACTTCAACGGGGCAATATGCCGACTATGAAAAGTTACCAGAACATTTAAGAAAGGCAGGTAGCCGATGACTAATCTAAGGCAGCAGATAGAGGAGATACTGTGCAAGGATTGTAAGAAAGATAGTTTAGTAGTTGTGGCGTTTGATTGCCCTAAATGCCAGGTGCATAAACAGACTGACCGCATCTGTGAAGCAATCGGAAAGTCTGTGGAAGGGATGCCATTAGTGGAACGTGCTGAATATTTCTTCTCATTCTTAGCACAAAAGGTGGCTTTAGACCAACGCTATTCTGATAAGTCATATCTTATGGGAGAACTGAAATGAATTTCATGGCGATATTCGATAAGTCGGTTTGGCAGTATCTATTAGAGCCAAAGTCTACACGAACAGACAGAAGCCGATTAGCTGTGGTGTGGTGCAGATGGAAGGCTCATCCTTGTGGCGTTTGGTATGTCAACACTTCGGGATATGAACCTAATATGCACTGTAAAAACTGCGAAGATGATTTAGGATAGGAGTAAGTAATGGACATAGATAAGGTACGTTTAAGCGATGCGGAAATAGCAAAGGTGTGCCATGTAGCTATCCATAACAATCCTCATTGGCAACTTGACGCATGGGGTTTATATATGGAAGTAGCCAAAGCTGCCCAACTAAAATTGCTGAATATGTTGAAACAAAACTATCAACTGCCCAAAGATGCTATCGTATACCCAAATCTTTTAGTAATGAGTGGACAGCAAGTAGATGAGTTAGAGAAGCTATTGAAGGGGGAATAATGAAACCAAGTCAAGTAACATCTCTTGATAAACTATTTAGTGAATTAATCAGACTACGGGCTAATGGTTTTTGTGAACATTGCGGTCATTGGGTAAAGTTTGAAGGTATTGTCGCATCACACTTCTACGGGAGAACTCGCAAATCGGTCAGATGGGATGAAGATAACGTACAAGGGATATGTAATAAATGTCATTTAGCCTTTCATAATGACCATACGGATTATTTTAACTGGTTATTTGTAAGACTTGGGGCAGAAAGGTTAAGTGCGTTAGCCGATAGAGCCGAAGTTCCCACTAAATTAGATTACATAACCGTAAAAACTCAGATACAAAATAGGATTAAGGAGTTGAAATGAAGAAAAATATTATACCACCGATTTCAAAAGAAGTCAAGAAGGAGTTTTTAGCAGAAGTTCTCTTGAGTCCAGAGGATATACAACAGTCTGTAGAACTCGATAAAACCTTTCAACACGATGCTTTGCAAAAGCTGGTATTAAAAGGTTTTATCGAATGGTTGCGTAGTCCATGTATAGAACATGGTCATGGAGAACACTCTAAAATAACACATGAAATTTGTGCAAGGTGCAGACGGATAGCGTGGGAGAGTTTAAAGTAGGGGTATTGACAAAACATAGTCTTTGATTAAGTTTATAGAAAGTTTGGATAATCTATTGACATTCCATAATTTATATGATATTCTACCCACATTAAAAGGGGGTATTAATGAAGAAATCAATTAAAATTTTCGATAAAGGGGCAGCTTATCTTGGCAAAGAGGCTAATGAGCAAGGATATATTGGTGAAACAGATGCCTTTTTTAATGCAGTAACCATCACAATAATAAAACCTCATACAAGCCTTGAAGATGTGAAACGTAGTTTGGAAATAACTATCCAAGATATAGAACTCCGTATTAAAGCGGAAAAATCTGAAGATAATCGTAAAAATACCAACTGTGAGGAAGAACATGACTAGGATAAGAACTGTTAAACCTGATTTCTTCCGACACGAAGGGTTACAACAACTGGAAATAGAATATCCTACTCTTTATCCAATGCTTGTTTTTGAAGGTATTTGGTTACAGTGTGATAAATTAGGACACTTCCAATGGAAACCAGCACAGCTACATTTAGACATTCTCCCTTTTATTAAATTCAACATAGAGCAGACTCTTTATGTATTAGAAGCTAATGGATTTCTTAAACGATATATGGTAGATGATAAATTATATGGTGAAGTAGCAACATTCACTGAACATCAAAGGATTACAGGCTCAGAAAAACAAAATGATGCTAGATTTCCCCAACCAAAAGACTATCTTAATGGAATCACTAAGGAATCACTAAAGAAACAACAAGGAAACAACCCCCACGATGGGGAAACAACAAGGAATCAACAAGGAAATATTAAGGATTACGGGAAAGGGGAGGGGGGAGGGGAAGGGAATGGATATATCAGGAAAGGAGTGGTGGATAAATCTACAGCCACCGCAGATATTTTTAAAATATTTGAGAACTCTTACCAGAAAATAACCCAAGTAGAGAGGGATATTTTGGTAGACTTTATAGATACATACTCAGAAGAAAAAGTATTATACGCTGTCAATGAGGGAATAAAATATAACCATCGTAACTTAGCTTATATAGAGCAGATTTTAAAAGGTAAACGTAATGGCAGTAAACCAGAAGGTAAAAAAATAAGTGGTGATGATTACTTACGCAGTAGGGGAATGGAAGTTTAATGGACAACGCTTTATTTAATATCGAAGCTGAAGAAGCTATTTTAGGGGCAATCTTAATAGATTCATCTGCAATAACGTATGTTGCAGATAGGTTAAAACCACACCACTTTGCTAGAGATAAGAACGAGTGGGTATATAGTGCTTGTTGTAAGTTGTATTTTGATAATCAACGGGTAGATGAATTGACCGTAGCCCACGAATTAAGTCAACAAAAAAAGTTAGAAGAATTAGGAGGCGTGGCGTTTTTATCAGGGCTTGTGGCTAAAACCGCTACCGTTGTTGGTATTGAGTATTATGCAGAAATAATTATAAAACTAGCTTCTCGTAGGGCTTTGAAATTAGCCAGTAAGAAAATTGAAGAGTTGGGAGATTTAGAAGATACCGAAAAGGCATATGGTCAAGCATTGGCAATTATAATGAATATTTGGGAAGCAGGTAAAGACACAAAAGCTAGAAACCCAAAAGAACGGGCTGAATATGCTTTGGATAGGTATACTTCCCTAAAAGATGGTGATAATACCGCTGTCACTTGGTTTGGTATAAAATCCCTTGATAAATTTGGCGGTATGCAAGCAGGGAATACTGTTATTATTGCTGGCCCTAGCGGTAAGGGTAAAACAACATTAGCCACACAAATATCTCTCCATGTTGCGAAAACTCATGGGCCAGTCTTATTCGTATCATTGGAAATGTCTGAAGAAGAAACCATTGATAGGGACATCGCAAGGTTAACTGAAAACTATGTTTTAAAAATCATGCGTGGCAACTATGATGAACAAACTTGGGGTAGTATATGTGATTCCATAGGCCCCCTTTCGGAAGAAAATATCAGTTATGCGTTCCCCACAGTTTCCACAATTCCCATGATTTATATAATCGCTAGACGGATGCAGATTCAGCAAGGTTTAGCTATGGTAGTTATTGATTATATCCAACTTCTAAAAGATGCCAGTGGTGGCAGGAATATGGATGAGTCTCTCACAAATATATCCCATGATATAAAACGCATGGCAAGAGAGTTGGGTGTTCCAGTAATTGCCCTATCTCAAGAAAATCGGGATAGAAACGCACCAATACTTGACCGCACTAGAGGTTCAGGAACAATATCACATGATGCCTCTTGGGTTTTATATCTTGAACGTGGGGATACTCAACCTGAAACATCTAAATTAACCATCGCAAAACAAAGGCAAGGGGGTGCAAACACCGAAATAGAACTAACCTTTGATTGGAAGAAACAGCGTTATCTGGAAGAATCCAATAAAGTAACAAAGGAGGCATAGCGTGAGAGTAATAGCAGATGATATATTGTCTAGAAGTATTAGTGAGGGTATAAAGAAAATTAAACCTAGAAAAGTGCGTTATTTAGAATTAACAAAAGATGAAGTTGAGGAATTAAAACTAGAAAGCCTAAGTGAAATAGCTAAGGATTTACCAGAATCATATTGTGGCATTAATATTGTCATTGTAGGAGGGTTAGGTAATGAGATTAGTAGGTAGTCACGAAGGTATAGGGGTATCATTATTTGAAGATTTATCAGTAGTTTTATATCGGGACGCACTAAAAGAGACTCCTTTTATCCCAAGTCCATATTGTAATCCCGATATAGCAGAGCATCGTAGGGTGGAATTGTGTAAGCAATTAAAGAATAATCCCGATTTTAGGGAAGTGGGGATTTGTCAACATCGTGGTTGTAAAGGGAGAAAATATTATCCGCACATAGTAGACACACTACAAAACCAAATAGTGATTCAGGGTCAAAGTAAGGTTAGGAGATATTAAATGAGTATTTGGGATGAAGTTCCAAGTGAATATCAAAAAGCATCTATAGAAAAACTTTGCAAATCTCTTGGCGTTGATGATTATTACAAAGACCCGCCACACACAAGAGCACAGGCAAGAGGCATGATGTATCGTTTACTAAGGAGGCTTGAAGAAAAAGACGGGAAGAAATACACGAATCACGCAACAGGCAGGAAAGCACCAAGCCTGAAAGTGCGACCCGCAAGAATTGAGCCTACAGAAGAAAAACCTATGGTGGTTGTTAATCTTGTGCGTTGGGCGATTAAGGACAAAATATCAGGCAGGATTTTAGGACTTCCAGAGCAAACAGGAAGCATATTTAACCCTATGACTTTCAACGATAGGGAGAACGCAAGGTTAATGAAGCACTCATTTTATGAGGCTGTGGGACTTCAGACCCAAGTTATTAAAGTGGTGGTAAAAATTGAGGAAGTTTATTCCAGAGGGTGAAATTAGGGTTGGCATAAACCGCCACAATCCTTTTTCAAGCCTTGCATTTTGCCCCCTATAAAGAGATAAGGGGTGGGGTGATAGAATATCATTCGGAACAAAAAATAGGTTATTAAAAAAGGAGTAAAATGGCAAAAGGTAAAATAGGAGATGTAGAGTTTTATACAATCAACAACACTTGGAAGATTTTTGTAGACAAAGAGAACTTCATATTGAAGCGTAAAGGTCAATCAGATGAAGGGGAGGAGTGTAAAAACTGGCAAACAATTGGGTTTTATCAGACAGTTAAGCAGTTATATCACGATTTAGTTGAACGTAGTATCAAAGAAACCAGTTTAACGGATATAAAGGCGATGAATAATAAAATTCAAGAACTTCATCAGTTAATTCAAGATGCACACGCTAAAGGTATTATGAAGCAAGAGAAATTGGAGGGTTAATGCAAGGATTTAGTAAAAAGTCTCAAGAGATTATAGACTACCGCAAAGAGAAAAAACATTGGCCTATGGAAGCTATTGCTATACATTGTGGAGTTAAGAGACAATGGGTTTATTTACTTTGTAAAAGGGCAGGTGTCCAATCGGCAGCAGAGCCATATGAAGGTGGTGTTTTATTTGTCCGTCATGTTCCAGATGATATAAAAGAAGCTGTAAAAAAGAGGGCTGATGCTGAAGGATTGAATATGAGACTAAAAATCATCGAACTTATGGAAAACTATGGGAAAGGGCTTGACAACACGCAAGGTTAGTGGTAGTGTAGATAAAAAGGGGGTAGTAAATGAATAACATGATAGAATTTGCAAAAAACAACAGGACAACAAGTTATTTTAGGGACTTTGCCATAGTAGAAATAAGAGTGGCGTATAGGATAATGGAATATTTAGCCCCTGACAGTGTTTTCCCTGCAAAGGACTTAATTCAAGGCACGATGAATTTAATGTTATCGGAAAACTTTACTAGGGCATATAACGCAGTAAAAGAAGAAGTGGACAATATATTATACACGGAACTAGGGTCTAGTCATGGGGACGAGAATCTAAGAATCAAGGGTATAGAACTTATGAAATATTTGCTCCCATTATATAAACAGGAGTGTAAGGACATCAAAGAACAAAAAAGAATAAAGTTACTAGAAGAATTAAAAGAACTTGATAACGAAGGAGAAAAAGTAAATGGGTAATTTGACACAACACGATAAAATGGTATTAGACAGGCAAGGATTCATTCAAGAGGAAATCGAAGGTTATGATAGTGCTGTACTAGAGAATGGAGCACCAGCAGTAATTAACCTTGATAACGAGCATTGGAAGCGTGTGCTACGGGATAGGGAAAAGTTTCGCCATAACTACATGAAGGGTGGAGCTTCGCAACAGCAGTATATCGCAATGATGAAAAGGGACAGAGAAAAGCGTAAAGCCGAAGGTGTAAAAAATCCTGAGTGGGAGTTTCTACGGGCTGATTATGGGAGATATATAACACCAAGTAATAAACAACCTGTACCATCTGATGTAAGGGCTGCTAGAGCTATCACTAAAATAGGTGGTAAGAGGTATTGGAAGGATTATTAAAATGGAGCTAAGATTTAACTTAGTATGCTCAAAATGTGGCGAAAGGCTTGATGTTATGGGCAGGGAAATGTCCAAGTATGAAGATGAATTAACTATATTTGTCGCACCTTGCCGAACTTGTTGTGCAATAGACCCAAATCAAGAATGTACTAAACCTTATGCGAAAGTATCTGCGGTAAATATAGAATCTGCGTTAGGTTAGGAGTTTAAATGAAGGAACATCCGATACTTTTCAAAACAGATATGGTTAAGGCTATCCTAGAAAATCGCAAACCTCAGACTAGGAGAGTTGTAAAACAGCAAGCAGATAAAAGGGAATTTTTTGACTTTGGTGGGTTATATGTCCCGATAGAACGTATGCCTAAATACTGTCCCTATGGTCAAGTAGGAGATAGGCTATGGGTTAAGGAAACATTTATGTTCAACAAAGGTGCAGATGTGCGAGAATCGTTTGTTGGGACTACAAGTGAATTTGTATTAGGTGAGCCACCACATTACTTGTATAAAGCTAGTAGTGATAAGCCAAGAGGATTTAAATGGCGTCCTTCGATATTTATGCCACGTAAAGCAAGCCGTATTACTTTAGAGATAACAGATATTAGAGTACAGAGGCTAAATGAGATTGGGTATGATGATGCTATCGCAGAAGGTATGTCAAAGGAAATGGGTTTAAGGTTTGGGTTTGCATCCCCATATCCAGAAGATAAATATTTATTGATGCTTGCAAGACATATATATGTGGCATTGTGGGATAGTATCAATGGTAAAAAGTGTCCTTTTTCAGATAATCCTTTCGTGTGGGTAATATCGTTTAAGAGGGTGTAATGCAAATCGTTGTTAATAAAAAGAACTTAATAAAAGATGGTAGTATCATAGGCGTATTATGTTCATTGGCAGAATCTATTATGATATGGCAGATACATCCATCATTAGCTATAGTATGGATAAGCTATAGCCTAACCGTTGTTCCTACTGTAATATTCGTATATTTAGCTCTTGAGGATTATAACAAATGCGAATAATAATCTACTATTGGCAAAACGGATATTTATACAGTTCTAATAGTGGGAAGTCTCAAGATGCCCTAAAAATGATTATTGAAGATTCATCTTATAACGATTTAGGACATGAGCCTACTATTCAATGCTTTTATCACTTAGACCACGCAGTAGCAAATATTTGTAAAGGGTTTACCGAACAGGAAATCCGCAGGTTATGGATTCATTCCACAGACAGCGAAGATAAAGTAGAGCATGGGAGAGTTTGGAAAAAGATTGATGATATAAACTATGAGTTCAAGTATTTCCCAAAAACGCTGTTTTCGGTTAGTAAAAAGGCAGGAGATAACCCATTTGCTATTCTATCGGATATGACACAATACATGGTCACAAAAATAGAACCTGACTTAAAAGACGGTGAGATTTATGGTAGATTATCTATCGCAGAGCAAGTCGCAAGAAGTGTATATAACTCTCTTATTAAGTTAGGGTTAAACCCAAAGTCTTTAGTTTCCCCTATAACAGCTTATAAAGACATTATAAGGGACATGAATCTCCCAACATGGCAAGATGTACCCGATGAAGCAAATCAGTATTATTACAACACTTGCACAGGGGGATGGATTGAAACCTATCAAACAGGACATTGGGATAAACTGTGGGATTGGGATGGTCGCTCAATGTACCCTTCAAAGATGAAAAACTTGGTAGATTTCCGCAAAGGAACATGGGAAAAGGTAGACAGCGTTCCAGACCATAAAGCGGGTATGTTAGGAGTGTTTAATTGCACAGCAGAGATGGAAGCTGATTTACACTGTATAGTTTATCGGGATGAACGGGAATATAACTTTAACCCGAATGGTACTTATGATACGCTAATAACTTGGAACAAACTTATGTTCGCTAATTTCCATGAATGGGGCAGGTTTCACGTTAAAGACGGTTGGGTATGGACTCCAAAAGACGGTGTTGTATGCTATCCGCTTCGCAAAAAGATGGATGAACTGTTTAAACTCAAGTGTGAGGCTGAAACTCCAATAGACAGTATGGTTATAAAAAGACTTATGAACGCCGTAGAGGGTAAGATGTGTGAGCGTATATTCTTTGAAAGAAACGGTAAGATGAGTGCCACAACTTTTGGAGAGGTCTTTAATCCTGTTTGGCGTTCTGAGGTAGAGAACAACACGCATTTAAGTGTAGCGAACTTTTGCATAGAAAACAACATAAAGCCAATCGCAATAATGACCGATGGTGTAGTAACCGATGTTGATTTACAGATACTTTCAAGCACAGCAATGGGCAGTTGGAAGTTAGATTCAGTCACTAAAGGGCTTGTAATGGGTTCGGGTATACTTGCACTACAGGGAAAGCATAAAGAGGGCGATTTTAGCCTAAATTACGATGTTTTAATGGAAAAGATAGACCCACAATCAACCGAAATAGTATTAGAGAAAGATGGTTTTGTGTCAATAGGGGAAGCGTGTGAACGTAATCTGTTCGCAAAATTGGGAGAATACGAGATTGATAAGCGTGTGATAAAGCTCAACTCGGACACAAAGAGGATTTATCCCAACGAACCTGCAAACTTTGGGGAACTTTTAAAGAATACATACGATAGTATACCGATAGATGTTTCGATGATAGGAGTAGTATAGATGATTACGTTAGCCTATATATCAGTTGGGATAGCGACAGCTATAATTGTATTTGCAGTACCTTATTGTGTGATTATGGTTCTCAAAAAAGATAAAAGGTAGGAGTGTAAATGAATACAGCGATAACAGTAGTAGCCTTTATATTTATAGGTATCTGGATATTTAGCGGTATTAAGAAGATTATGAGGAGAAAATGATTTGGATAGTAGTATTAAGCCTGATATTTGCGATAATAACTTTAGTAGTGTGTAAAGAGAAGGAGATTAAATTGAACTGTGAACAGTGTAAATTCGCAGAAAAAGGGGTTTGTCAGAGGAAGCCAGTACCAACAGTGGTAGAAGGTAAGAACTGCGTATTTTTCATCAAGAGGAGAATGAAATAAAATGTACGATAGTAAAAAGAAATGCTCAGTATGTGATTGGGCAAACGTGTACGATAGTAAAGATGATTTCAGGCATATGGAAACACAGATAAAATGTCCTGATGCGGAAATCCTTTGGTTAAAGTGCCTTATTATCCTATAACGTAGGAGGTTACGATGGAAGAAGATGGAGCTATGATAGAAGAAGCCGAGAAGCTATGTAAACACGCATTACCTTTAGTCATAGGTGATAATGATGGTGTATGGTGCGGTTTAAGTTCTCTTATGTGCTATAAGTGTCTAGGAGAGGCTTGTCAAGATGAAGAACCAGCAGATGTGCAGGGAATAGTTTAAGCAAAGGGTTAAAGCATGATATTATATCCTACAGATGATGAGATAGATTAATTAAATAATGCCATTTTAAGAAGTGATTATTGGTCTAGGAGATGTGTGTTTGATGAAATAGATATAGAGGCATCGTTAGGAATAATATTCGCAGTAGGTATTCTAAACTCAGCACTAAAATTTGTTGCAGGGTATAAGCCTTTAAAGATAAATGAGACTGTATTAGGGTAGCTATGTATGTTTGAAGTTGGGTTTATAATAGTAATATGTGGTATAATCTGTAGCAGGATATTAGATTGGGCAGAAAATAGATATAGTAATGTGCTACATAAAAGAATATGTAGGAGGTGATATATGCCATCAAAAGTAAAATGGGTTAATAGTTGGAAAGATATTCCCAAAGAAGTTAGGGAACGAAATCAAATAACCGCAAAAACTCACTTACATGGCCTATCTGATAGAGGGGTTACATATCTCATAAGAGGTAAATCAGCCCCTTGGGTAGCAGAGCATGAAGAATATCATCATTTGAAGAAACACCCGTCAAAAGAAAGAAACCCTAGAGACTTTGCATTACATGAGTTGCAAGCAACTATATACGCATATAATAAGACAGGGCAACCAAAGCATATATTAAGCCAGTTAAGGGCTATATACAACGATTTAAGGATAAATATATATAAGTGCAATAAATCAGAGGCATTGTCGGCCATAAGCAGTGCGTTGAAACAAATAAAAGCACCTAGTAGTTGGGTAGAAGATTATAAAAAGTTAAAGCAACTAACAAACTAAAAAGGCACTAGGGTAGTTCCTTCTTAGTATGTGTTACCCCTTATATTTCTTAAACACTTTAGTATTAAGCCAATACATTAACCCAAATATAAATAAGTAACAAGCAGCCACATCAATATACCAAGCTGTGCCTGAATATAGTCGGGGTAGTAAGATATAAACAAAAGTGCCAAGTAATGCCTCAATTACTGCAAGTCTTATTCGATGCTCTCTATTCACCCAAAACCATTTACCAATTTTAGCATCTAATTCTTTCATTCTTAACCCTTCTTAGTATGTGTCCCTATACCCCACCATATTTTAAAAGCCTTATCGTAGTTTTCTTGTGCCTTTTTTACTCTTAGTATATCTAACCGCAATAAGTCATTTGTTTTAAGCAGTTTATCTTTCGTAGAATTCAATCTTTCCTCAGCAGAGAATAGTTTATATCTAGCGATAATCTGTTTAAGTCTCATTCAGCGTCCTTCTTAACATCCATATTCCTAAATCCTAAAATACTCTTTAAAATCTACTTTAGTCTTATTTACTTCTTGCTTAATACGAAGTACAGCAGCTTTTAGCTCTTTGGCAGGGTACATTACATAAATTCCTCGTCCATCAAAATTATCTCTTACTATCTCACCTTTGACACCAAATAAAACTCGGTAATTGCGTTTACCCCATTTTCCTTGTTGTAATAATCCCACATGAGGATAGTCCATACCCATTGCTATCTGCTCATCACAAAGTTTCAAAAGCTCATCTTCAGTCATTTACTGCCCGTCCTTAACATCTACTTTAGTTACCTTACCCTTTAAAAAGGCAATTCAGGAACAGGTGTATCATCTACAGTATAATCGAACTCCATATGGCAAGTTATCTTTATCCACTTACCGCAAGTAGCACAAGTATAGTGGCTATCTCCAAATTCAGGGTCATCATTAACACACACCATATCATCTATATTATTCTTATACAATGTTTTACAGTTTGGACAGGTAGGTTGTACATAATAGTAATCACTCATGTTTATCTCCTTCAATCTTAGATACTACTTTAGGAATGTCCCAATAAGCAGAATGGCATTTAGCACACAATACAGGATGTTCTAGCTTACTTAGCCATTCATGTCCGCATCTGAGACACTTAAACAGTTTACGTACCATATTACCCTCCACTTAATATAATAACCAATATATTAGTAATTGTCAATAGGTGCTTGACAAAATAGAAATAATGGTGTAAGGTATATATAAGAGTAATGATGGAGAAAAAACAGTATGAAGAAGTGGAAATGTAAACGATGTGGTAGATGTTGTAAGGATATACCATGCCTTTTTGCACAAATAAAATTCAACATTACTGAAGATAATATTAAACCATGCCCTAGTCTATCTAAACAAGGCTCTCGGTATACGTGCCTAGAAATGAAGCAAGAATCATCTATATTTAGGCAAATGTTAGGATATGGATGTGATAGTATTACGTAGAAAGGAATCAAAATGAAGAAAACAGTGTACGATGAAATAGCAAATATAATTGAAGGAGCAACAGAGTATCCACCAGAAGATATAATAAATAAGAGAGCCACAAAGGGAATAATAACAACTATATATCAATGGTTATGGAGTTATTGTTGTGAGCATGGTAACGAATCTCAAGCAACAAGAAGGCTAATGTGTACTACTTGTATGGATGAATTTAGGAAGTCAGGTATTAAATAATCACTTCATTTTTTTGCGTGTATATAGGCTATAAGACTTACCCTCTTTTACTACCCTAGCGTGCCAAGAACCTTTTCTATTTTCTTTAGCAGCTCTAAGAGCAGTCTTTTTGTCTCTATAGGAAGTATCTGACCTATATTGTTTCCCATCTATTTCTCGACTACCCATATAAAACCTCCAAATACTATATTAAAAGATTATAAGCATAAAACAGTAAGAAAGTCAAGTACCCAACCAATCATCTAGTATCAACACAGTAACTATCATTTAAAAAGTTAATAAGTACCAATAAAGACACAAGTAGAGGGATAGAGACCCCATTTATTTTTAAGTCATATAAAGGATTTATACTTTTAGTGTTTTTGTTCTTCATGTATTTTATCCATCCACTGTGGGTCACATTGAATACCATATTTCTTATAGGCTTGTTCTAAAGACAATCCCTTTAAAGATTGTTCTGGACAGAATATACGGTTACTACATCTATCTAAGTATTCGCATCCAATCTTTCGGCAATGGCGATTAGGATAATTATACCAGAAGTCTAATCGTTTACCTATCCAGCATCTTGTAGGTTTCATTTTACCTAATCCCATTAGCATATCTCCTACTATTTTAGATAGCCCACTATTAGACCAACACATAGAAATATAATACTAATTCCTACACCAAACCAAATCCACATAATTGATGCAGGTATTTCAGGGTCATTATTTTTACTTAATAGTTTATGTCCTCTTAATATCATTCATAACCTCAATATTAGATTCCTTCTCATAGAAGTCAAGTATCTTATTTATCATACCATCCACAGTCTCACCATACCGCATATGAGCTTGCAGCCTCTTTTTAGTGGCTTGTTGTACTGACACCGCAGTTCTAGGTATCTTTTTTTGTTCTTCGACCATTTAAAGCCCTCCTTATATTCTCTGTATCTACGTGATGCACCTTAGAGTAGGTGAGTAAAAGTCTTAGGACTATATCATCCATAGTGTCCCTATTAGATTTTGCCGTATCAATAATAGCATCGTATGTAGTAGGTGATAATGCTATATGGTGTCTCGTGTCTTTCATAGAATAATAGTAGCACATTATCAGTGATAAGTCAATAGTCAAGGTAGTCAAATTTAACAGTCGTTAACAAACGTTAACAGCCGTTAACAATTACCAAATGGAAGTAGTTAACACGAGTTAAC
>Ga0172380_10003509_pt1 | contig 21453 bp, 23 predicted proteins | sample Leawe162metaG_FD_119747 | JGI IMG/M metagenome (GOLD analysis project Ga0172380, IMG submission 119747) | Leachate microbial communities from a municipal landfill in Southern Ontario, Canada - Leachate well 162 metaG | ecosystem: Engineered > Solid waste > Landfill > Unclassified | place...
CCCGGACACGATGGCGACTGGGCGGAAACAGGCTGCGATCGCCGCCTGGTGCGGCGTGACGGACGTTGGCTAACGGTACCTTTAGAGCGGGCATGAGATCATGGCGAAGAATGTCGTAGTCGTTGGCAGCCAGTGGGGCGATGAAGGCAAGGGCAAGATCGTCGATTGGCTGACCGACAATTCCCAGGGCGTGGTGCGCTTCCAGGGCGGTCACAACGCCGGCCACACGCTGGTGATAGGCGGCAAGAAGACGGTGCTGCACCTGGTGCCCTCGGGCATACTGCGCCCCGACGTGACCTGTTACATCGGCAATGGCGTCGTCCTCTCACCCGACGCGCTGATCCACGAACTCGATGAGCTGATCGCGGCGGGTGTCGAAGCCGAGCCACGGCTGCGCATCTCCGAGGCTTGTCCGCTGATCCTGCCCTACCACCAGGCCATAGACATCGCGCGCGAGGCGGCCAAGGGCGCGAACAAGATCGGCACCACCGGTCGCGGCATCGGCCCCTGCTACGAGGACAAGGTGGCGCGGCGGGCCATACGCCTCCAGGATCTGCTGCGACCCAAGCGCTTTGCCGAGCAACTCGCGGAACTGCTCGATTACCACAACTTTCTGCTCACCAACTACTACCGCGCCAAGGCGGTCGACTTCAAGCAGGTGCTCGATAGCACGCTGGCGATGGGACCACGTCTGGAGAAGATGGTCGCCGATGTGCCGCGAGCGCTCTACGACGCGCATCATTCCGGCGCCAACCTGCTGTTCGAGGGTGCGCAGGGGACGCTGCTCGACATCGATCATGGCACCTATCCCTTCGTCACCTCCAGCAACTGCGTCGCTGGCGCCGCGTCGGCGGGCGCCGGGGTGGGGCCGGGCATGCTGCACTACATCCTCGGCATCACCAAGGCCTATACGACGCGCGTCGGCGGTGGCCCCTTCCCGACCGAACTTTACGACGCTGTCGATAAGCAGGATCCGGTGGGCAAACATCTGGCGACGCGGGGTAACGAATTCGGTGCGACCACCGGTCGCGCCCGCCGCTGCGGTTGGTTCGACGCCGCGGCGCTGAAGCGCTCGATACAGATCAACGGCATCTCCGGCCTCTGCGTCACCAAGCTCGATGTCCTCGATGGCGTCCAGGAACTCAAGCTATGCACGGGCTACAAGCTCGAGGGTGGCATCACCGACATCCTACCCGTTGGCGCAGAAGAGCTGTCGCGCTGCCAGCCGATCTACGAGACCATGCCTGGCTGGGCCGAGAGCACCGTCGGCGTCAAGACCATCGAAGGCCTACCGACCGCGGCGCGCAGCTACCTGAAACGCATCGAGGAAGTTTGCGCAGTGCCGGTGGACCTGATCTCCACGGGTCCGGAGCGTGAGGAAACCATCGTCCTGCGCCATCCGTTCAAGTAGGGATTAGCCCTTGGTCAGGGCCTCGCTCAGCAGCGTGGCCATGTCGATGACCTGCATCCCCGACTTCTGCGTTCGCGCCGCCCGGGAGAGTGCCTCGTAGCAGTTGGGGCACGCGGTGACCAGCACCTCCGCCGCAGACTTGGCTTCCTCCACCCTGTCCCGCGCCGTAGCTCGGGCGAGATCCGGGTAGGCCGTCGTCACGACCTGGCAGCCGTCGCCGCAGCACGCTGCGTTCTGGCTGTGCCGTTCCATTTCCACGAGTTCTATGCCGGGGATGGCCCGCAGCACGGCCCTGGGATCCTCATAGACGCCCATACCCCGCCCCAGCTGGCAGGGATCGTGGAAGGCCACCCTCTTGGTCTGGGGTTTGTCGTTGAAGGAAATGGCGCCCTCCGCTACCAGCGGCGCCACGAACTCCGCCAGATGCGCGGTCTCGAACGGCAGCTCCTCCCCCAGCAGCTTCGGATAATCGTGCTTGAAGGTTCGGTAGCACTGAGCGCAGGAAAAGATCACCGTCTTGGCGCCGCTGGCCTTCATGGCCTGGATGTTGTGCTTGGCCAGGTCGAGGGCGACATCCTCCTGCCCGTCCCAATAGGCATGGGTGCCGCAGCATCGCTCGGTTTCCGCGAGATAGGCCGGACTTGCCCCCGCCGCGCGAAGGATGTTCACCACGCTCTTGCCGATTTCGGGATTTCTCCAGGCGGTGTGGCAGCCGGCGAAATAGAGTGTATCCCCGGTCTGCGGAAGGTCCAGTCCCGCGGCCCATTTGCGCCGATTCTCCGGCGGAGAGCCGAAGGGGTTGTGCTTGCTGGCCAGGCTGGCGTCAACCTTGCGACAGGCGGGCGGTGGCCCGAGTCCCTGGTCCACGATTTCCTTGCGCATCTCGCGGAAGACCTCGGTCACCTTTCCCGTGTGCACAAAGCACAACTCATCGCAGGTCTTGCAATTGACGCAAGTGTACATCGACTTTATGACGCTATCGTCGATGCGCTGCTTGTGCAGATATTCACCCATGGCCAGCCAGAATCTTCCGCGCGGGCTGAAGGACTCGAAGCGATAGTACTCGAGCGGGGGACAGCGTTTGATCGCCGACGGCTGGGGGCTGAACGGGTTGTCTGGTCCCCGCCCAGCGCAGTAGGTGCAACCGTAGTGGCAACCCGGGACCAACTGCTCCTTGACGTTTGCCAGGCCCATCGCCTTCTCCTCCAGTACCAATGTCGGTTTCTAAGAATCTTGGTGTTGCGTGCGCACCCGGTCTACAGAAAGCCCGGGTTCATGATGCCATTCGGATCCAGCAGCTTCTGTATTCTTACGGCCAGATCATAAGCCGGTTGCTGTGCCTCGCGCAGGACTTCCTTGGGGGTCAGCGGCCCCAGGGAGTACAGGCAGCAGCCGCGACGAATGACTTCCGGGAAGAATTCACCGTACCAGGCCATGGCCCTCTCCCGCTCTTTGGGATCGTGGCCGTTGAGCAGGAACATGGGCCCCGGCTGCATGTTGCCCCACCCCATCCAGGCGCCCCAGTAGGGGACATGGTTGTCGTTCCAGAAGCCATATTCTGTAGTTGTAGATCGGGTACTTCTGCAACTCCACCGCAGCGCTGGTCAGCTCGCCGATTCCCTCCCGCGGGTGTCCATAGGCGTAGTAGCCGACGAACTCCGGGCGCTTCTGCGCGCGGAAGGCGACCTTGGTGACGACCCCCATGATGCCCGTCGAGTTTACAAACAGACCGATGAGGTCGGGAATCCCCGTGTATCGATGGTAGTCCCCGTATCCGCCCTCGATGGCACCGGAGCCGAGCCTGACCACCTCCCCGGTGGGCAGTACCACCTCCAGGCCCAGGACGATGTCCCCGAAGCGCCCGTTGCGATTGGTGTAGTTGCCAAAGGCATTGCAGGCGATGGCCGCTCCTATCTGCGGTCCCGGAGCGTACTGCGGCATGACGGGAATCATGAGCCCGCTCTGCAACAATTCGTGGGCTATCTTGTAGGTGGAACACCCCCCTTCCACGAGCACGGTCATGTTCTCGCGGTCGATGTTGAGGATGCGGTCCATGAAGCTCATGTCCAGGACCATGCCGCCATGTTGGGGTATGGCCGAACCGTGGCCGCTGCCAGCCCCTCTGGGCACCACCGGAATATTCTCTTCGTTGGCCAGGCGCAGAAGCCTGGAGATTTCCTCCGTCGATGAGGGAGATACGACGTAATCCGGCTTCTTCGGAAAGAAGTAGGGAGTGGGGGTGTGAGACATGGAGTAGAAGAAGAGGTCGCTCTCCGCCGTGGACACGCGTCCAGCGCCAACGATCTCCTCGATCGCCTTCACCAGGCGCGCGTTGGGCTTGACCCGAGGTTCCCGCGCTTTGGTGCCGGTCAATTCAGCCATGATCCGGATTCCCCAATGTGAGTCCACTATGTGAAACCAAAGCCGGCGCCAGCAAGCCTCGCTGTTGCGCCGTCAGAATAGATAGAAGAGGGGCAATTGACAAGCAAGTGGGTGAAAAATCTTGTTCCGCATGATGGACGCTCGACGATGTGACGCGCCGCTGTTTCGGTGCCGATCTGCGTCAACACGCAGCTGGCAGGAGGCCGGCAATTTCGACATGCTGGTAGAATGACGACGGGCCACTCACGTGGCCCGAAGTTTAGTCCCAACCGGTAGGACAGTTTTGATGAGCGCAGGCTGTTGCTGCAACTCTTTGACTTACTGGTGCCCAGAAGAGGACTCGAACCTCCACAGTGTTGCCACCGCTAGGACCTGAACCTAGTGCGTCTACCAATTCCGCCATCTGGGCAGAGGCGATGCGAAGAGGCGCGAATTTTAAAGGAAACCAGCAAATTGTCAAACAAGGCCAAGACCTCCAAGCTTCCCAAGGTGCGCCGCGCCGACCCGCATCTGGCGCGCGAGATGGAGAAGTACGAACAGCCTTTGCCCAGTCGCGAATACATTCTGCAGACGCTGGCTGAACAGGGTGTGCCGCTCGCCACCGAGCGCCTCTGCCAGTTGCTGGCGGTGACGGCGGAAGAGCGAGCGGCCTTCGAGCGCCGCCTCGGCGCGATGGCGAGCGCCGGACAAGTGCTGCAGAACCGCGCGGCTGCCTGGCTGATTCCGGACAAGGCGGACCTGATACCCGGCCGCGTCGAAGGGCATGCGGATGGCTATGGTTTCCTCGTTCCCGACGAGGGCGGCGCTGACCTGTTTCTCGGCGCCAAGGAAATGGAGAAGGTCTTGCACGGTGATCGCGCCATCGTCCGCCAGATCGGCGTTGATCGCCGCGGGCGTCCAGAGGGCAAGATCGTCGAGGTTCTAGAGCGGGCCAATACCCGCCTGGTCGGACGCGTCTTCAGCGAGCATGGGGTCTGGTTCGTGGTCGCCGAGAATCGGCGCATCAGCCAGGACATCCTGCTGACGCCGCCGGACAAGAGAGCGCTGAAGCCTGCCGCCGGCCAGGTGGTGATGGTGGAGATCATCGAGCAGCCGAGCAGACAATCGCAGCCGATCGGGCGCGTCGTCGAAGTGCTGGGAAACTACGCCGATCCGGGCATGGAAATCGAGATCGCGCTGCGCACCCATGACCTGCCCCACGAATTCGCCAGGGAGGCCCTGGCTGAGGCGAAGAAACTGCCGGATGCGGTGCGCAAGGCCGATTGGGCCGGACGCGAGGACCTGACCTCGCTGCCGCTGGTGACCATAGATGGCGAGACCGCGCGCGACTTCGACGATGCCGTCTATTGTGAGCGCCGGGGCAGCGGCGCAAAGAGCGGCTATCGTCTGGTCGTTGCCATTGCCGATGTCTCGCACTATGTTTGCGCCGGCGGTGCGCTGGATGCTGAATCGCGGCTGCGCGGCAACTCGGTGTATTTTCCGCGCCGCGTCATTCCCATGCTCCCGGAGAAGATTTCCAACGGTCTGTGCTCCTTGAACCCCGAGGTCGAGCGGCTGTGCATGGCCTGCGACATGAACATCGACGCCGGCGGAGAAGTCCTCGACTATCGCTTCTACCCGGCGGTGATGCATTCGCAGGCCCGTCTCACCTACACCGAGGTGGCACAGGCGCTCTACCAGGACGACGCCGCCGCGAAGAAGAAGCTCTCGCCTGTGCTGCCGCACCTGAGAAATCTTGACGCGCTGTTTCGCGTACTGGTAAAGGCGCGCCAGGTGCGTGGTGCCATAGATTTTGAAACCCTGGAAACGCGCATGATCTTCGACGATCAGGGCAAGATCGAGCGCATCGAAGCCGTCTCGCGCAACGACGCGCATCGCCTGATCGAGGAATGCATGCTCGCCGCCAACGTCTGTGCTTCGGACTTCCTCAGGGAACACCAGCACCCGGCGCTCTACCGGGTGCATCAAGGCCCGACTGCGGAGCGGCTGGCCAAGCTGCGCGACTTTCTCTCCGGCTTCGGTTTGCAACTCAGCGGCGGTGCGCAACCCACGGCCAAGGACTACTCGCGCCTGCTCGAACAGATCGTGGACCGGCCGGACAAGCAACTGCTGCAGACGGTGATGCTGCGCTCCCTGCGCCAGGCCGTGTACAGCCCGGACAATGTCGGTCATTTCGGCCTCGCCTACGAGTCCTACACCCACTTCACCTCGCCCATACGCCGCTATCCGGACCTGCTCATCCATCGCGCCATCAAGGCGGTGCTGGACCATAGGCGCTACTCCCCGCAAGACGGCGAGCACGCCTGGGAGGAGACGGGCATGCATTGCTCGATGACCGAGCGGCGTGCCGACGAGGCGACGCGCGACGTGGAAGCCTGGCTCAAGTGCTATTACATGCAGGATCGCATCGGCGAGGACTTCAACGGCAGCATTTCCGCGGTTCTGCCCTTCGGCGTCTTCGTCGCCCTCGACGAGGTCTTCGTCGAAGGCCTGGTGCATGTTTCGGAACTCGGCAGCGATTACTTCCACTATGACGAGGCCCGCCATCAGATGCTCGGCGAGCGCAGCGGCAAGCGCTACCGGCTCGCCGACCGGGTGCGCGTGAAGCTGGTACGCGCCGACCTGGAGAGCAAGAAGATCGATTTTCGCCTGGTCGAAGCGCAGCCGGAACCTGGTCCCGGCCGCAAGTCCGGAAAGAAGCGTCGTGGCTGATACGCGCTTCATCTACGGCTTTCACGCCGCCGTCGCCAAGCTGCGCCACTCGGCCTCCGACGTGCGCGAGATCTTCATCGACCAGACGCGCCAGGACGCCCGTGCCCGAGACCTGATCAAACTGGCGCAGATCCACGGCGTGCACCTGATCTTGAGCGAGCCGGCGCGCATCGCTGCCATGGCAGGTGGCGGCGGAGGCAAGCAGGCGCGCCATCAGGGTGTGGTCGCCCGTGTGGCTGCCCAGGTCCGTGCGCTCAAGCTCGACGACATCCTCGACACGCTCGCCGAGCCGGCGCTGCTGCTGGTCCTCGACGGCGTCCAGGATCCGCACAATCTCGGTGCCTGCCTGCGCGTCGCCGACGCCGCCGGCGCGCACGCCGTGATCGCCCCGAAAGACCGCGCCTGCGGCCTCAACGCCACGGCCATCAAGGTAGCCAGCGGTGCCGCCGAGAGCGTCCCCTTCATCACCGTCACCAACCTGGCGCGGACGCTGCGCGAACTCAGGGAGCGCGAGGTGCTGACCGTGGGCGCCGACTCGGATGCCGACAGCGAACTCTACGCGATCGAGCAGACCGGTCCCCTGGCCTGGGTGCTCGGTGCCGAGGGTGAGGGCCTGCGTCGCCTGACGCGCGAGACCTGCGACCGCCTGGCGCGCATCCCCATGCAGGGCAGCGTTGCCAGCCTCAACGTCTCGGTGGCGAGCGGCATCTGCCTCTACGAGGCGCGGCGCCAGCGCTCGCTGGCCCTCGCCGCCGGGCCGCCCCGAGGCGAGGGCAGCGTACGACACGGAGCCGCGTAGCGGCGAACCGCCGTCACCCCCTTGCCGGGCAAGGGGGCGGGGGGAATGCTGTCTTAGGCGGCTGACGGCGCCGGCTGACGCGAGGCCAGGCTGGTCTCGTCGACGGCGAGATTGATCAGCGCGGCGACGACGCCCAAGCCGATGCAGATGGCCCAGACGGCGTCGTAGTTGCCGTTCGCATCGAATAGCCGCCCACCCAACCAGACGCCGAGAAAACTGCCGATCTGGTGGCTGAAGAAGACCAGGCCGGTGAGCATGCCGAGAAAGCGGACGCCGAAGATCTGCGCCACGATGGCGGTGGTGAGCGGCACGGTGGACAGCCAAAGCAGACCCATGCTGGTGGCGAAGAGGTAGACCGAAATGGGGGTCAGGGGCAGCAGCAGGAAGAGGGCGATGATCAGGCTGCGCAGCGAATAGATCGTTGCCAGCAGATAGCGCTTGGGCAGGTGCCCGCCGAGGTAGCCGGCGCCGTAGGTGCCGACGATGTTGAACAGACCGACCAGTGCCAGCGCCGTCATGCCGACGTTGGCGGAGAGCCCTTTGTCGAGCAGGTAGGTGGGCAGGTGCACGCTGATGAAGACCACCTGGAATCCGCAAACGAAATAACCGAGGGTGAGCAGCAGAAAACCGCGATCACGCGCCGCTTCGCTGATCGCCTGTCCGGCGTTCTGGGAACCGGCCGTGGCAGCGGCAGGCACCAGGCCGCGCGTCAGCGCCGTGCCGAGCGGCGCCATCGTCGCCGCCAGCGCGGCGAAGACGATCAGCGTTGCGTACCAGCCGATGCCGCTGATCAGGCCCGCAGCGAGCGGCACCATGAGGAACTGACCGAAGGAACCGGCCGCGGCCACGACGCCCATCGCCCAGCTGCGTTTTTCCGCCGGCAGCAGTGGCCCCATGGCCGAGAAGACGACGCTGTAGGTGACGCCGCTCAGCGCGAGGCCGATGAGCAGGCCGGCGCTGGCGGCAAAGCCGCTGCCGCTCGACGCCCAGGCCATCCCGATCAACCCGAGCAGGTAGAGGAGGCTGCCGGCCCAGAGCACGCGCCGGGCGCCGAACCGGTCGGCGAGCAGGCCGACGAAAGGCTGCGCCGCACCCCAGAGCAGATTCTGCAGCGCGATGGCGAAGGAGAACAATTCGCGACTCCAGCCGTGCGCGGCACTCATCGGTGCCAGGAAGAGCCCGAAGGAATGGCGTATGCCCATGCCCACGCAGATGATGAGCGCCGCGTAGGCGAGGACCAGGGTGAGCGGGCGCTGCGGCTTGGTCATTGGGCAGCCTTGGCACTACGCGCCGTCCCGCCAAGCGGGAGCGAGACATCCACGTTGCGGCCGAACGGACGTCTCATGCCACTCAGGCCTCGGGCAGGACGATGGCCTTGCCCTGGATCTCACGCGCCACCATGCGCTCCAGCAGTTGTGGCGTCTGCGCCAGCGGCACCCGCTCGCTGATGTGGGGCTTGATCTTGCCTGAGGCGGACCATTCCAGCAGTTGTTCGATGTTGCGCCGGTAGCCCTGAGGATCGCGCTTGAAGGATTCTCCCCAATAGACTCCGACCAGCGAACGTTCATTGAGCAGGCACAGATTGATGGCGATCTTGGGAATCTCGCCGGCGGCAAAACCGATCACCAGCAGGCGCCCGCCCCAGGCCATGGCGCGCAGGGCCTGTTCGGTGTAGGGTCCGCCGACCGGATCGTAGACCACGTCGATGCCGCGCCCATCGGTCAGAGCGTTGATCCGCTCGCGCAGATTCTCGGTGCTGTAGTTGATCACTGCGTCGGCACCGAGTTTGCGACACAAGGCCAGCTTCTCGTCGCTGGATGCGGCAGCGATGACGCGGGCGCCCATGGCGCGGCCGATCTCCAGCGCGGCGACGCCGACGCCGCCTGCAGCGCCCAGGACCAGCAGGGTTTCACCAGCGGCGAGGTGAGCGCGGTTATGCAGGGCGCGCAGCGAGGTGCCATAGGTGAGAACCAGACCGGCACCGACGTCGAAATTCATCGCCGCCGGTAGATGCATGGTGCGCGCCGTGTCCGCCACCGCTTCTTCGGCGAAGCCGCCGAGGCCGACGGTGGCGACGCGATCGCCGATCTTGTACTCCGTCACTTCGCGGCCGACCTCGATGACGATGCCGGCAAACTCCAGGCCCGGGACGAAGGGCAGAGCTGGCTTGACCTGGTACTCGCCTTGCACCATGAGCGCATCGGGGAAGTTGAGCGAAGCGGCCTTGACGTCGATCTTGACCTGCTTGGGTCCCGGTTGCGGCGAGGCGACCTCCTGCACCTCGAGTTGATCGAATCCGCCGAATTGGGTGCACAGTAACGCTTTCATTATTTCTGACCTCAGCCTAGTTGAGTGGGATTGCGCGTCTCGAGGATGTCCTCCATGCGCAATCGGATGGCGTTGTTGATCTTGCGATGGGGAATGACGTAGAAACGCTTCTCGGCAACGGCGTCGAACGCCGCGTTGGCCATGTCGTCGGCACTCAAGCGTCCCGACTTGATGGCCTGAGCCGTACGCTCTTCGTAGGCGCGCGATGCAGCTCCCGCTTCGCCCACGGCGCCGAAGCGCTGCTGGCGATTGCGCTCGGATTCCAGGAATCCGGTGTTCACGAAGGCCGGACAGAGCACCGAGACGCCGACCTTGGCCTGGAGCGCCAGGAGTTCGCCGTAGAGCGTCTCCGACAGCGTCACCACGCCGTGCTTGCTGACGTTGTAGGCGGCAAATCCGGGCGTCGACAGCAATCCTGCCACCGAGGCGGTGTGCAGCAGGTGGCCGCCTTCTTGCTGTTCGAGCATGCGCGGCAGGAAATGGCGGATGCCGTGGATGACGCTCCACAGGTTCACCCCGAGAACCCATTCCCAGTCCTTGAGGCTGTGTTCCCAGGTGACGCGCGTCAGACCGACGCCGGCGTTGCTGCAGAGCAGGTGCACGGCGCCGTAGCGGGCGAATGCCGCTTGCGCCAGGACGCCGACTTCTTCATCGCGGCTGACGTCGGTCTGGTGCAGCGATAGGCGCGCGGCATCTATGCCCAGCGGCGCCGCTGCCGCCTTCAGCTTGTCGATCTCGATGTCGGCGAGCACCAGATTCATGCCTTCCTTGGCGCCGCGCTTGGCCAGCGCCAGGCCTATGCCGCTCGCCGCACCGGTGATCACCGCCGTCCTATTGTGAAATTCCTGCATGTCATTTCCTCGCTTGCGCTTCTTACTTGGGCCGCGAGACGATATCATGGCGGCGGAAAAGATGAAACGCCGGTCGGCGGCAGGGAATTTGCATCACGGCGCCAGATCGCTGGGCGACGCGCTGGAGCGACTTGAACCAGTACCCATATTGGCATAGTATTTTCCCATGAAGCAGATTCCAATCCAGCAGGTGCTGCAACGCATACACGAAATCGTTGCCCACGACACCGGCAGGTCACTCAGCGATGAGGCGAGCTCGGCCGTGGAAGAAGCGCTCACTGGATTGACTACGCAGTCCCTGCCCTCGACCGTTGGCCAGGAATTCCTCAACCGCGAGGTCACCATCTTGTTCGCCGACCTGCGCGGCTTCACCGCTCTCGTTGCCAGCCAGCCGGCAGGCATCGTCATACAGATGCTCAACCCCTGCCTGATCAAGATGAGCGAGATCATCTTCAAGCACCAGGGAACCATAGACAAATTCATGGGCGACTCGATCATGGTGCTGTTCGGCGCGCCGGTGAGCCGCAGGGACGACGTGAAGCGGGCGCTGACCTGTGCCGTCGACATGCAGATGAACATGAGCAGCCTCAACCTGATGCACAAGGAACAGGGCATGCCGGAACTCTACATGGGCATAGGCATCAACACCGGTGATGTCCTGGCCGGAACTTTGGGCTCGGAACGCTATTCCGAGTACACGGTGATCGGCGATGAGGTCAACCTGGCGTCGCGGATCGAGGCCTTCAGCCTGCGCGGACAGGTGTTGATCAGCCAGAGCACCTACGATCGCTGCAAGGATTATGTCACTACCGCCGAACCGATCGATATCCACGTCAAGGGCAAGCCTCTGCCCGTCAGCCTGCGCGAGGTCACGGGGATCCCTTCGCTGGGTTTGAAGGTGCCGCGCAAGGAGATACGCCGCTCGCATCGCATCGAGGTCAGGCTGCCCTTCAGCTACCAGCTAATCGAAAACGGTGTCGTCCTGCCGGAAAAGCGGCAGGGTGTGCTGCGCGACTTGGGTTACCATGGCGCCCTGCTGGAAATTGACAATGAGTTGCCGATCTACTCGGAGATCAAGCTTTGCTTCGACCTGCCCATGGTCGACTACCAGGCCCGCGACGTGTATGCGAAGATTCTCAACCGCAAGTCCGGCGAGGGCAGCATACGCATGGGCTCGGAATTTACCTCGGTGCCGCCCGAGACGGAAATGAAGATTCAGCTGTTCGTGCAACTGCTGGTGTTTACCGACCTGGCCTGAGCCGCCCACCGTCTCCTGTGCCGGCGGCGACTATAATCGCGCTGCTCCCATTTCCGTGAACCACATGCCGCGCACCATCATCGAATCGCTGGACCACGAGGGTCGCGGCATCGCCCACGTCGAAGGCAAGACCATCTTCATCGACGGCGCCCTGCCGGGAGAATTCGTGGAGTACGCCAGCTTTCGCCGCAAACCCCGTTACGAACAAGCCAGCGCGGTGGCTATTCTGCGTCAGAGCGCTGCACGGGTGACCCCAGCTTGCCGCCATTTCGGCGTCTGCGGCGGTTGCAGCATGCAGCACCTTGAGCCGTCGGCGCAGGCGGCTGTCAAGCAACGCGTGCTCGAAGACGCACTTTGGCACATTGGCAGGCTACGCCCCGAGATGCTCTATCCGGCCATCCATGGACCGGCCTGGGGCTATCGTCTGCGGGCGCGACTGGCGGTACGCTGGGTGGAGAAGAAGGGCAGCGTCCTGGTTGGCTTTCACGAAAAGCGCAGCAGCTTCGTCGCCGACATGGACAGCTGTGAGGTGTTGCCGCCGGAGATTTCCGCGCTCCTGCCCAAACTGCGCCGACTCATATTCGGCCTTAGTCTGCGCGACCGTTTGCCACAGATCGAGGTGGCGGTCGGCGATGCTGCCCCGGTCCTGGTGCTGCGCATACTGCAAGCGCTGAGTGCGGCAGACGAGGCCGAGCTGCGCGCGTTTGCGCAGGCGGAAGGGGTGGTTCTGTACCTGCAAACGGGCGGCCCGGACACCATCTCGCCGTTCTATCCGCAGGCGCCCCCGCCGCTCAGCTATGGCCTGCCCGAGTGCGGCGTCGCGCTGCAGTTCGGGCCGTCCGACTTCACCCAGGTCAATCAGCACATCAACCGCATGCTGGTAAGGCGCGCCATGGGCCTGTTGCAGCCAAGCGCCGGCGAACGCATCGCTGACATGTTCTGCGGCATCGGCAACTTCACGCTGCCGATTGCCTGTTCGGGCGCGCAGACGCTAGGCGTCGAGGGCAGCGCCGCGCTGGTGCGGCGGGCGGCGGCCAACGCGGTGCGCAATGGGCTGGCGGCCAATAGCGAGTTTCGTGTCGCCAACCTTTTCGCGGCGACCCAGGAGAGCCTGGCCGACCTGGGGCGCTGCGACAAGATGCTGATCGACCCACCTCGCGAAGGCGCCATCGCCCTGGTCAAGGCGCTGGCCGGGTGCGCAACGGGGCGCATCGTCTACGTTTCCTGCAACCCGGCGACCCTGGCGCGCGATGCCGCCGTGCTGGTCCATGAACAGGGCTATCGTTTGCGCGGCGCAGGTATCGCCAACATGTTTCCACAAACCTCGCACGTCGAGTCGATCGCTCTGTTCGAAAGGTAAGGTGGGGCAAAGAAAAGGGGCGGCCGCAGCCGCCCCGACGCTGCTCGAAGCTCGGCCTAATCGCGCCGCCCGCTGAAGATCATCAGCAGGTTGAGCAGGTTCACAAAGATGTTGTATACGTCGAGATATACCGCCAGGGTTGCGGAGATGTAGTTGGTCTCGCCGCCATGCACGATGCGGTTGATATCGTAGAGGATGTAGGCGGAGAAGATGCCGATGGCGATCACCGATACGGCCAGGGACAGCGCCGGCAAGTGGAAAAAGACGTTGGCCAGGGCGGCGAGCAGGATCAAGATCACGCCGGCGAAGAGAAACTTGCCGATGCCGGAGAAATCGCGCTTGGTGGTCGCGGCGATACCGGCGAGGACGAAGAAGATCGCGCCTGTGCCGCCGGCTGCCATCGCGATCAGCGTGCCACCGTTGGCAAAGCCAAGCGCCACCTGCAGGATGCGCGACAGCATCAAGCCCATGAAGAAGGTGAAGCCGAGCAGCAGAGCCACGCCCAAGCCAGACTCCTTGGTCTTCTCGATGCCAAACATGAAGGCCATGGCGATGCCGAGGAACAGCATGAAGCCGAGCACGGGACTCGTCTCCATGAAGGAGAAGCGCAACTGGATGCCGATCAAGGCGCCGAGGATGGTCGGCAGCATCGATATGGCCAGCAGCAGGTAAGTATTGCGCAGGACGCGATGCTGTGCTTCAGCGACGTCTTGCGCTGCGGTGTAGCCGGTATAAACGGGTTGCATGGTCGGTGTTTCCTCCTAATTAGGTCCAAGCTAAGCGTGGGACCGCATCGTAGCGAAAAAGGTTCCAACAGCTTCTGCTGTTCCCTCGCTGTGGGCGCAAAGATACCACACAGCACAACGATCGCCGCGCCGGCCCCAGTATAGGCGGGCAATATATTCCCATTGACTTTCGTGCAACAGTGGTTAATCTGCGCATTGGATAGAGAGAAAGCCAGGACTCTATCTGTAACATGGTGAATATTATAGATATACCTAGGATAAGGAGTTTAAGCCATGCCTGGAAAGAAAACGAAATCGGCGCCGCTCATCATGGAGAATCTGACCGACTACCGTTTTCTCCTCGCAGAGACTCAGGCCGAGTTCTGGTCGCTCTATGGTGTCATGCAATCGAACGGATCGCGCTACGAATCGGGCCTGGCGATGCCTCTGTCGGTGGCCATGCTGATGATCATTCGCGCCGAAGGCATGCTGGACGACGAGCAGCTCAACCGGGCCCGCGCCTTGGCGCTGGAAAAGATCAACCTGTTCCGCCGCAGCACCGATGGATCGCGCCGCAGCACCGACCGTGCCAAGCGCGGCCCGCTCAAGGCGCCGCTGGCGGTGAAGCAGGTCACCGTGCATCCCGAGCGTCGCGCCCGTACCGGGCCGAGAAGGCGCAGTGACCGCCCCTGAGCGAGAAACGGCGCACTTCGCTGGCCGTGGATGTACTGCCTGCCGGCGGAGGTGACGGGTTTCATCCCTGCTTCGCCAGTTCGAGCTTTCCGATCTGCAAGGCGCGCAGACGCGCGGTGAGGTGCTGCGATCGGCGGCAAAACGCCAACGCGTCGTCTATACCTGTCTCGATTCGGCCAACAGCCAGCCGGCCTCGGCGATCGGCCTGGCTTGCTTGCCCGTTTCCAGCGCCTGAGCGCTCGCCGCCGTTCCGTCCAGCGCGCGCTTGGCGATGCCCTGCAGGATCGCCGCGAGGCGGAACAAGCTGAAAGCGAGATAGAACTGCCAATGCGCCGGGTCGATGGGATCGCGCCCGACGCGCCGGCAATAGTTGCGAACGTACTCCTCCTCGCCGGGGATGCCGAGCGAGGTCAGATCCTGACCCGCCATGCCGCGGAACTGTTCGGCGGTGAGGTGCCAGGTGATGCAGTGGTAGGAGAGGTCGGCAAGCGGGTGCCCGAGAGTCGACAACTCCCAGTCGAGTACCGCCAGGATGCGCGGCTGCGTAGGGTGCAATATCACGTTGTCCAAGCGCAGATCGCCATGCACGATGGATGTTTCATCGCCCGGCGGTATGTTCTTTGGCAACCAGGCCATCAGGCTATCCATCGCCGCTATGCGCTCTGTCTCCGAAGCGCGGTATTGCTTGGTCCAGCGGCCGACCTGACGCTCGAAATAATTGCCTGGGCGGCCGAAATCGGCGAGGCCGATGGCCTGGTAATCGACGCTGTGCAGCGCCGCGATCACCCGGTTGAAGTCGTCCCACACGGCGCCGCGTTCCGCGCGCGACAGTCCGGGTAAGGCCGGATCCCACAAGATCCGCCCGTCGACGCAGTCCATCACATAGAAAGGCGTGCCTATCACGCTCGGGTCGTCGCAATAGCAGTAGGTCTTGGCGACCGGCACGTCGGTGCCCGCGAGCGCGCTGATGACCCGGTATTCGCGATCGACGGCGTGGGCCGAAGGCAGCAGCACGCCGTCGGGCTTCTTGCGCAATACGTAGCGCTTGCCAGCGGTCACCAGGCGATAGGTCGGATTCGACTGGCCACCCTCGAAACGCTGGAGCTCCAGCGGCCCGCGATAGCCTTCAACATGGCGGCCGAGATAGGCGTCGAGCGCCTTGGTATCGACTTGCGCGTTCACTTCTTCCCTTTCCTCTCTACTATGCCATCGAGCAGCAGCCGCCGCGCGGCGCGGACCAGCCCCGGACCGTTGAGTGTCTTAGAGCGGCAATACCATTCCATCAAGGTGCCGTGCTCCAGCGCCATCACCACCGCCGCCATCTCGCGCGGCTCGACATCGGCATGGAATTCTCCTGTCGCCATTCCTGCGCTCACGATTTGCTCCAGGGCGGTGACGTAAGCGCTGTAGATGCTGCGCACGCGCGCCTCAATCGCGGTGTCCGTACCGTTGAACTCGAGCAGGATCAGCGTAAAAAGCAGGAGGTACTTGGTATCGGAGTCGGCGAGCCGACCCTGGCCGTGGATCGCGGCGACGAGCTTGTCGGTTGCCGTCGGGCCGGCGCTGATGACCCGTTCGGTCATGCCGCCGATGATCAGCTTTTCGATATGGTCGAGCAGCGCCATCAGGATCGCCGTCTTGTTTTTGAAGTGGAAGTAAATCGCACCCTTGGTCAGGCCGGCGTTGCTCGCGATATCGTCGACCGTCGTCGTGTTGAAGCCGCGCGATAGCATCAGCGACAGCGCCGACCCGAGTATGCGTTCGAGGCTCGCCTCGCTTTGCTCGCGCTTGCTGTTAGGCCTCTCGGCCAGGTTGTTGCGGGCTTTCATGGCGAGGCTCAGCGTGCCCTCAGCTTGCCGTGAGCGCGGTAGGTGCGAGGCGAACTTCCATGCCTTCCTGCTCTTCGGTGAGGGTGATCTGACATCCCAGGCGCGAGTCGGCAGTGACGCCGAATGCGAGATCGAGCGTGTCCTCCTCATCCTCGCTCGGAGGCGGCAGCCTGGCGCGGTCCGCCGCGCCTATCATGACATGGCAGGTGCCGCAGACCATAGAGCCGCCGCAGGTACCCGCAAGCGCCACGCCGTTGGCGTGCGCGGCCTCGAGGATCGTCGTCCCGCTCGGAACCTCTACCGGTAAGCGCTCCCCGGCGGTCGTTATGAAAGTGATATGTGGCATCGATTCACATAATAACATACTGATGGGTTTGTCAAAGTGCAAGTACTCAAATGTCGCGAAAACCCAGTATTGGCCCAATAGTTGACAAATATTGTCGACATCACATATACTGCGCAGTATGCAATAAAACCACAAGGAGATAGAGCCTATGAAAGCAGATCGCAAGGGGCAGGTGCTGCTCAAAGCCAACCTGGTGGCGCACGCTGTCAAGCTCGAGGAGGTAGCGCACGCCCTCGGCGATACGCCGACTGCAAGCCAGACCGCAGCGATCGGTCTCTTCTTCGGCCCGACTGTCGTGGGCTATCGCAACTTCGTAGACTCGATCGGTCTCGACCTCGAGCGCGCGCTGCTCGGCGGACAGGAAGTGACCTGGTCGCGTGCCTTCCGCCCGGATGAGCCGGTGGTGGCCGAGATGTCCATGGTCGACTATTCGGAAAAGAACGGCATGGAAATCGGCGTCATCGAGACGCGCTTTTCCACCCCGGGCGGCGAGCTCGTGCAGACGCAGCGCACCACCTTCATCGAACGTCCGGTCAAGGCTTGAGGAAAACCCCATGAAAGAAATCAACCGCAGCATCGGAACCGTGTCTCTGGAGCAGATCGTGCGCTTTGCCGGCGCCGTCCAGGACTTCAATCCCATCCATTACGATCCCGAATTCGCCAAAGCCGCCGGATTGCCCGGCGTCATCGCGCAAGGGCCCTTGACTTTCCTCGTCGCGCTCGATGCCCTCATCGCGGCCAACGGCGCGGAAAATCTGTGCGGTTTCCAGGCGCGCCTCAAGGGTCCGGTGCTACCCGGGGCGCCGCTGTCCATCAGTTGCACTGCCGACGGCAAGGTGAGCCTCAAAGCCGGCGCGACGGAGGCCTTGGCCGCCACGCTCATGGCGTCACCGGCGGCGCGTTGAACCTGAGCGAGACCGTTTCTCCCTTTGAAGGTTTTTCACCGGAGTAGAAGATGAACAGCGTGCTAGCCCCGACCCAAGACCGCGTGTACCTGGAGAATGATCCCGAATTGCCGGATGAGCTGCGCGAGCTGGTCATCCGTTCGCTCACCAAGCACATCGAGAATTCAACCAATCCGCATTTCACACGGCTCATCAATCACCTGTGGGAACGCTGCATGACGCTGTGTCCCGACGAGGAGACCAAGGACCAGCTGGCGCTATTGATGATGCAGGAAGTCGGACACGGCGTCATCACCTGGCGCATACTCAAAGGCTTCGGCATCGACAAGGTGAACGTGCCGATCGAGGCCTATCAGTACGCGTTCGACCTTCCGATCGTCACATGGTGCGACCTCTGCTACTTCCACGCGCTAACCGATCGGGTGGGTGTCTACGTCGGCGAGAATTGGGGCGGCGTGCCCTACGAGCCGATGCGCAAGGTGGCGCCGCAGTTGCATAGCGAAGAGCAATTCCACGCCAACCTCGGCTACAAGAATCTCAGCAAGTTCTGCAGGACCAAGGAGGGCCTGGCCGAGGCGAACGAGCTGATTCGCAAGTGGTGGCCCGCCGCGCTCGACATGTTTGGACGCTCCACCTCCAAGGCCAGCGCCGGCTACGTCAAGTGGGGCATACAGAAGAAGGGCAACGAAGAGCTGCGCCAGCAATACATCGCGGACACGCGACCGATGCTGGAGAAGATCGGCATACGCGTGCCGAATGACATGGAGAACCGCCGGTTCACCTAGACCCGATCAGGACAGCAGGGATGGTGATGAAGAACGAGTTGCGCCAGTGCGCCACGGCCAAGGCCGGAACACAGACCCGTCGGGTAGCGGCTTGGCGAACCTGAACACCGACGTGGTGGTGGTTGGCGCGGGACCGGTGGGCCTTTTCGCCGTCTTCCAGTGCGGCATGCTGAGAATGCGTTGCGCTGTGGTCGATATGCAGGAGGCGATCGGCGGGCAGTGCATGGCGCTCTACCCGGACAAGCCCATCTACGACATACCGGCGTTTCCGCTGATCACGGCTGCCGGGTTGGTCGAACAGCTAAGCCAGCAGGCGGCACCGTTTGCTCCCACTTACCACCTCGGCGTCAGCGTGACCCGGCTGACTCCGGGCGCCGACGGCAGCATCGAGGTCTCGCTCTCGGACGGGCGCAAGATCGACGCACGCGCGGTGATCATCGCCGCCGGCGGCGGCGCGCTGCAACCCAACCGGCCCCCGCTCAAGGGCATCGAGGAATACGAAGGCAGGCACGTCATCTACAAGGTGACCGATGCACAGGCCCTCAAGGGCCGGCGCGTGGTCATCGCGGGAGGCGGCGATTCGGCGGTCGATTGGGCCAATACCCTGGCCGGCATCGCCGAGCATGTATTGCTGGTGCACCGGCGTGCGAAGTTCCGTGCCGCACCGGCGTCGGTGGCTTTATTGATGCAGGCCGCAAGCGACCGGCGTGTCGAATTGGTGACCCCCTATCAGCTTCACGCATTGCAGGGTGACGGCAAGGCGCTCGAGGCGGTGACGGTGGTGAATGACAAGGGCGAGACGCGTGACTTGGAGGCGGACACGCTGCTCGCGCTGTTCGGCCTGTCCACGCAGCTCGGCCCCATCGCCGCATGGGGCTTGCAACTGCACGAGCAGCAGATCGTCGTGCGCCCGGAATCCTGCGAGACGTCGCTTCCCGGCATCTATGCCGTCGGCGACATTGCCGTATACCCGGGTAAGCTCAAGCTGATTCTGAGCGGCTTCGCCGAAGTGGCGATGGCCGCGCACGCGCTCTTCCCGCGAGTGCATCGCGGCGAGGTGCTGCATTTCGAGCACTCGACCACCGTCGGCGTACCGCCCGTCGACCGCCACGCAGTCCGAAAAGCGATCCACGGATAGCGCTATCCCGATGGCTGGCGCCCCGAGTGCTGCGACGATGCTCTGCCGTTAGCGCGTGCCAGTGCAATCCTGTCTTCTCGCATGCTCATCGCCGCAATATGTAGATCCCCAGGCACAAGCCCGCGCCGACCGCATACAGTTGCCAGGTCTCGGAGATTGCATAGGGATAGAGCATCAGGGCGACGCCCATCCACTTGATCGAGGCAATGGCTGCCTTCTTGCCGTAGCGATATGCTGCATAGCCGATGATGCTGAATAGCAGAAGCCCGAACAGATAGGCAGGACTGGGCATCGTCAAGCCCAGCGTTTCGACAGTCTTGAGTTCGTCCATGAGTCAGTCCATCGGATCAGGGCGCATGTCGGCGGACGCAGCGGCTTCTTCTCGGCGAGGTGGTCCAAACGACAGGGGTGGCGAGTGCTGCGATCTTTGCGCTGCCCGCGCATTATAATGTTCCGATCATGGGCAGGCGAATACAAGTGCAGGGAAGGTTGCCGTGAAACCAACCAGGCTGCTGCTGTGGATCGTGGGCGCGCTCCTCATGGTCGCAGTGATAAGCCTGTGGCCCGATGCCGACGTCCAGACAACGGGCGGTGGCGGGGTCAAGCTCACAGGTGAAAGACCGGTCAACCCGGGAGAGACCCTGCCGTCTTCAGCACTGCCCGCGAACACTGTTGGACTTGGGTCGGATCTTCCCAGGGAAATCTTTTCTCCTCCCCCGGGGGCCACCGTGCAACTGCAACCGACGATTTCGCCTTTCGCCGTCCCTGAGCCGGTGAAATCCCGCGGCTCCGTGGCGGACTGGGGCGGCAGCCTGCCGGAGAGGGTGGCGGCCTACTGGCGTTCCGCGCCGCCCAAGCCCGCTACTGCTTCCACTGCGGCGCCGGCAGTGGCGGCGCCGGCAGCGGCGGAAAAGCCTGCCTCTGCGCCGGCGCAAACCGCAGCGGTACAAGCCACTGCCCCGACCGCAAACCCCGATTTTGAAACGCCGCCGGGAATAGGCTCGCCACGCGGCGGAAAATGACTTCACAAAGGCGACAGCGGGTCACCGGCAGGTCGCACGCTATTGCATGTTTATCCAGAACCCTGTTCCGTTGCCGAGGGCCTTGGTTCTCGAAGTGAAGTCCAGATACCTTTGCTGCTTGGCGCCGGAGTCGCGCTCAGGCTGGCATTGAATACCGCGGGAGGGTAGCTGGAATTCTACCCAAGGCCGATCTCTCGTTCCCATACCAGGATTCCGCGCACGGTCTTGCCCGGGTCGAAGGGACTCGGTCCCCAATCCGAGAACAGCTGAACTCTCGAATCGACGAGACGAAACGACCGAACCTGGGCCGAGCCAACCCAGGCCTCGTTCCATGCCATGTCGACGTCAGTACTCAGGCGGTCGCCATCGATCCTGTAGCGCCCGGAATAGGCGATCACGGTGTTGAAGGCATCGACGCGATCCTCATCGGTCTTGGGAACCTTCCTGCCCTCCGCCGTAAGGATCGCGATCATCAGTCCATTGTCCTGCAGCATCAATCGACCGTTCGGCTTCGTTCCGAACCTCGGGCGGCGCTCGCCGCTGGCTTGGTCTTCGAGTTCGAAGGCGACAAGCCGCCAGATGCCGGTCAAACGATTTGCAGCAGACTCTGTCTTGGTCATGGCGTTCTCTTATGTTGGTCGTTGCGCAGCCGCTCGATTGCCCAGGGCTGCTGGCGAAGTATAACGTCGGATTCGCACCAACCGCGAAGCAGCGCTGCGTTGAGGTGTTGAAGCGCCGGTAACGCTGCAAGTGAGGCTGGCGCGGCGTTTTCAGGCCAGGAAATCTGGTTTGATCATCATTGACAACAGGATGTGTCAGCGACCGGCATCATGGAAGGTGTGCGCCTATGTTGGACGGTGGCTCGATGTCTTTCCAAGGTAATGAAGCGGCCCAATGTGCCGACAATCG